>JADMIO010607133.1_pt1 | contig 27110 bp, 25 predicted proteins | sample 8958161 | NCBI WGS metagenome assembly JADMIO01 (sample SAMN16585339, study PRJNA669376) | soil metagenome | isolation source: Crop rotation soil | place: USA: Cullars Rotation, Alabama | collected 2011
CGCGACAACTTGTCCACGTGGAATTCTAAGCTTAGGATCCCAATGTGCTGGAAAGCTTTCCAGCACCAAAATTCGTACCGGACGCATTGCCGCATGTGAAGTCGAACATCGAGTCCATCGCACCTACAATAGTGTTATTCAGGTAGTTGATGGTGCTGCTGTTGTTGTATCCACCCGCCGAAGTATCGTTTGCTCGGCACCAGTTTTGCAGGTACTGGTTATAGGTTGATGGCGTACCGGTCATGGAAGCGGTCAGCCGCATGCAGTTCGCCATCAAGAAGCTATTCTGGATCGTGCGGCTGGTGGCCGCGCCACCCCACTTCAACGTGCCCGCCAGATTTCCCCACGCCGCCAATCTGTCGATGAGGACCGTGTTGGTCGAGCTCGGCGCGTCCAGGTGCAGCAGGTCGAAGGCATCCTCCGTGTTGTACTGAGACACGCCGCGAGTCGCAGTGAGATCGAAGGATGCACCTTCCTGAGCAGCGATGCCGTCCGCATCCTGACTCTGCGTGTCCTGCGAGAAGCCTACGACAATAGGGATCGCGTGGACCGCCGGATATTCCTCAACGAATCCGCACCACTCCAATATGAAGTCGGAGAGTGTGAGCGTTGCCCCCACACCGTTAGCATGATCACCAAATGGCCCGGACATATTCCAGCACGCGCCGTTGATGTACCCCAGGTGAATGTTACTGGCGACCACCCCGGCACCGAATTCGCCACGGATGCCATCGTTCGAGAAACCGTGGATGTCGAGGTTGTCATAGGTGACATTGACGCTCTGGTAGTTCTCGATGAAGCCGTAGTGCACGTCAGGACTATCGGCGGTGCAGGCAGGCGTCTCCGGCGGCGTTCCACCGCCAATCATCGTTCCATGCGTGCTGCAGTGCTCGGTATTGTGCGTATCGAGCTGCACGCAGCGGAACTCGATGTCGTGCACGCCGCTCAGGTCGAACAGCGTAAGCAGATCAAAGCCGCCGAAGATCTCCGTGGTCTTGGTCAGGTCTGCCTGGCTAACCTGGACTGGAACACCGTTGACCGGGTTGATGACCGTGCGTGTTGTGGAGCAGGCGCCGTAGTTCTCTCCAAGGAAGCGCGTCGGGTGACCAGGAGTGCCGGAGGGGATACCGTTGGGAAAGCACAGATGGGAGCTTGCCCAGCCTATGCAGTGAGTGGTATCGGTCGTCGAGTCGAAGCCTATGCGGTAACTGTCTTTTGAGATGATGACGGTATCGCCGCCCGTGATCGCCCAGTTCTCTGAGCCATAAGTGTTCTCGTCATCCCAGATATAGCGCAGGTCGCTGTAAGCGCAGTTCTGGTTTGCACCAGAGCCGGGATAGGCGACGTTGGCCGACCCGTTGCACTGCCCTCCGGTCGCATGTGAGGAGTAGCGCGTCCCGCCGATTTTGTTCACATAGATCGTGATCGATCCGACCGTATAGGCAACCGAAGTGACGTCGCTGGAAGTGGTGCCATCGTTGCAGATGGACTTGAGCGTGGTTGCTGACGTGATCGACACCGAACTGCCGGGCGTCGAGCTTATGGTTGGCGTGGTCCCATCGGTCGTGTAATACGAGGTTCCGGTGGTACAGGTGACGTCGACCGTCGCGCCGCCCGTGGGTAGCCGCCACGTTGGGCCAATCCCTCCGGGCGAGAAGGTAGGCTGCGCCACAGTGCTCGAACTGGTAGCGCCGACGAAGAACTGGACGGTGTCGCTTCCGGCGACGGTGAACCCGGGAATGAGGCCGCCAACCGCTTGCGACGTGGAGCATAGCTCGGTACTGGTAGTCACATCAAACACGCTCAACTTGTTCGCCCCGGCATCGTTTATCAGTCGCACCACATCCCCGGAAGACGAAGGAGAACAATCCGCCGCCGTACCAATCCCCGCCCCATTCACGGTGTTGTAGATTTTGTTGATGTTCGGGAAGTAGCAGCGTCCGGTGGCCGAAGTATCGATAAGACAGGGTCCGGTATAGCTGGCCCAATTAACCGTGACCTGCGCGCTCTGTGGCCCAGTAAAAGTCGTACCAGTGTAGATCGCATAGCCCGAACCGGTAATGACTCCAGCGGACTTACTGAAGCTTGATCCGGAGCTCAGTGTCCAGCACGAACCGAGAGAGCCAGAACCGGAGAAGCTGTCCGATCCGGTACAGGTTTGCCCATGAGCTGAAAATGAGGCACAAACGACCAATAGCGTGAGGAAAATTCTCTTCATCTGATCTCTCCATACAGCTATCCTGCTCGCTGCTTTCATAGTGCGTGGGAACACTGCCTCGCATGCGGCAAGGACTGTCACCGACACTTTTTCAATGGAGAGGATGAAGAGGGGGAAAACGAGAAAGTGCTCAGCATGGAAATCTCCCGTAGTTCTCTATTTGGGACCAGAGTAGAAGAACATACTCGTAAATTGTTAAAGCCGCAATAGGGGAAATCCACAGCATGAGGACGCCAGATCCAACTTCCCGGTGAGGCGCTCCAGTGACGGGTGCCCCATTCATGCGTGAAGCGCATGAATGGGGTTTCCTTTTTGCGGATGCTCTTGTTGCTTTTGCCCCTGCCCTTGCTGTTGCATTTGTTTGTCATCCTGAGCGGAGCGAAGGATCCCTGTAGTTGTCTTTTGCATTTGCCCTTGCCGTTGTCTTTGCTGTTGTTGTTGCCGTTGCTTGTTTTTCGCCGTCATTCTGAGCCATAGGGGAAGGACCCCTGTATTTGCAAATCCTTGCCAGGCGCCCAAAGTTTTCCTTGGCCTTCGTCCCCTCCTCCCGTACCATCGTTCACGCATGAAACTTCAGAGCTTCCTTGCACTCCTTTTCCTCGCGGGAGTTCTTCCCGCTGCGTCCGCCCAGACCCAAACCTACAAAGCTGCGAAGGTCGTCTTCCAGAACGCGCAGATGTACCCGCAGAAGCTATTGGAAGATGCGGCGCAGATTCACCCTGGCACCACCTTCACCGCAGCCGGCCTGGACAATGCCGCGCAGCGCCTCATCGACACAGGCTTCTTCGAGGAGGTAAGCGCGACTCTGGCCCCGGGCAGAGTCGACGCGATCACCGTCCTGTTCACCACCAAACCCATCGCGGTGGCAGAGATGGTCCACCTCGGTTTTGAGAATTTTGTCTGGCTCACGCCCGATGAAATCCAGGCCGCCCTGCACGCGAAGTCGCCGCTCTTCAGCGGCTATCTGCCGGAAGGCAGCCCGCTGGTCGATCAGCTCGACGCAGTGCTCACCCAGGCCCTTGCGGCCAGGGGCATCACTGCCAAGGTGACGCATGAGACCTTCGAGCCCACCCTGTTGCGCCCCGACCGCGTGTTGGAGTACCGCATCGCCAGCCCGCGCATCCGCGTAGCCAGCGTAAAGCTTGGAGGCGTCACCCCGGCGCTGGCGCCCTTGCTGCAGAAAGCCGTCAACGATGTCGCCAACTTCGGCTACAACGACGGCCTCGCGGGCCAGACGACGGCCGAGGCGGTTCTCGCCCCGCTGCTCGATGCCGGCTACGCCAGGGCCTCGCTCTCCGGCGTGTCCCTTGCGCCCTCGGTCACCCCGGATGCAGCTTCGGTCGTCGTCACCGCCTCGCTTCTCGCAGGCGAAGTCTACCGGGTTGCGGCCGTCAACTTCCCCGGTGCGCCACTGTTCCCTGCCGATCAGTTCGCAAAGAGCGCCAAACTACACCCCGGCGACCTCGCTTCCCGGGAGATGCTGCTGGAAACCCTCGCCCCGCTCGACTCGGCATACCGTCGCCAGGGGTACATGGACGTGGTCATCCGCACCAATCCCCGGTTCGACGAGGCCGCTCATACTGTCACCTACGACGTCTCCCTTGTGCCGGGCGGGCAATACCGCGTGAATGAGGTCATAGTGAATGATCTCGATCCGCAGGCGCTCTCCGACTTCAACAAAATCTTTCGTCTGACCAAGGGCGAGCTGTACGACCCCGGGTACGTGCAGGACTTCCTCAAATCCAACACATCGGTTCGTTCCCTGATGCCCTACATTGGCGCCTACAAGGCCTACGCCAAACCGGATACCCATACGGTCGACCTGGTCCTGACCTTCTCTCGTCGAGCCTTGTGAACACGCCCGCTGCCCGGCGTGAGCTCAAAACCTTGTCAAGCCCCTAAAATCTCCAAAAATCACATAACCCATGTCGTTCCATTGAGATAAAAATTTTCCGCGAGTGGCCTTTGAGTTTTCGCCACTTGATATACTGGCAGTAGAGAGTGAAATAATAAATGGCTCGAGCTGTCCGCTCGGGCCATTCTTTGTTTAACCCATCTCAAAACATTGTGGAATCAAGGACTTGGACCTAAGCCGCGTCTTTTGAATACTTTGCCCCTAAGCCGCCCCGTATGAATACTTTAGGTGAAAAGTACGGGGGTACCCCCCTCACCGGGTCTGCGCCACAATCTTGGCCGCCTCCGCCGGCAGCGGCGTGTTCGCCTTGGAGAGCAGCAGTGTCACCTGCCACATCTCGGTTTCGCTCAGCGACTTCTGGTAGGCGGGCATTCCGGTCAGCCGGACGCCGTTCTTGATCCGCCAGTACGTTGCGCCCACCGGATCGTTGCTGACTCCGACCGCGCCGTTCCGCTTCTTGGCAAAAAGCTGCGGCGCCCGCGGGAACATCGCGCTGCCCACCGACGACGGCTCGCCGGTCACGCCGTGGCAGAACTCGCACTTGTCCTCATAGATCTGCGCGCCGACGTTCAGGTTCTCGTCGGTCGGGCTGATCGGCGCAGAAGCAGGCATCTCGCCCCGGATGCGCGCCCGCAGTGGCACGCGCACCACGCGGTCCTCGAACGGAAACGGCTTGTCCGCCACTGCAACCGGCGGCCCGCCAAAGGCAAAGTAGGCATAAATGCCCAGCGGAACGACGATCAGGCCAAGTAGGAAGGAAAGTACCGCGGGCGTAGCTCGATTCATATGGCTGTTGATTATAGGGAAGTGCCTTGCGGCGTATGTCACCTGAATGTTGCCGCCCTGTCATCGGGTGACTTCGCTCCGGCGCGTCGCGTCCAATCAGGGACGGGCTCAGCTATCGCTGCCCTGCTCGTCCTTGGTAGACTCAATCTATGCGCGGTATGCCAATCAAGATCATCGCTGCGGCGGTCGTGGTCATCGCGACCGTCAGCTGGCTCGCCTACACCGGTGTGCGTGATTCCAAAAGCTATTACGTCACCATCACCGAGCTGAATGCGATGGGCAAGACTGCCTACTCGCGCAATCTGCGCGTCGCCGGAAACGTCGTTCCCGGCAGCATCGCGCGCTCGGGCGCAGGCGCCAGCTTCATGCTGGTCGAGCAGGGCAAGCAGTTGCGCGTGAGCTATCAGGGATCGGAGCCGCCGCCGGACACGTTCAAGGATGACGCTCAGGCGCTCGCGGTCGGGACTTACGGACGCGACGGCGTATTCCACGCCACGCAGTTGCAGGCCAAGTGCGCTTCCAAGTACGCACCCGCCAAGCCGGGCGAAGCGCCTGCCGGGAACACCGCGATGCTCGCGCCCGGTTCCGCCAAGTAACACCCTGCATGCAGAACGAGGAACGACAACGCGCGGACTCCCCTGTTGCCGCTGCCGCCTCGCTCTCGCAGGTCTCCAAGCTCTTCGGCAACTTCGCCGCCCTGCGCAACACGTCGCTTGAATTCGAGCCCGGTTCTTCGACCATGGTCCTCGGCGACAACGGCGCGGGCAAGTCGACGCTGCTCCGCCTCATCGCCGGTCTCATCGCTCCATCGCGCGGCAAGGTACTTGCGTTCGGCGAGGATCCGCGCACGCAGCGCCATCGCATCGCGTACATGAGTCATGAGCCGATGCTCTACGACGAGCTCTCCGGGCTCGAGAACCTGCGCTACTTCGCCAGCCTGCATCGCGGCCCGGACGACGACGCCTGCGGCTGCGGCGCCTCGCCGGAGACAGCGTTGCGCGCCGTCGGTCTGGACCCCGCGCTGCAGCGTCCTGTGGGCCAGTATTCACAGGGCATGCGTCAGCGCGCCTCGCTGGCGCGCGTGCTGCAGGTCAACCCGGAACTGCTGCTGCTGGACGAGCCGTTCTCGAACCTCGACGCGGACTCCGCGCGCGGCATGGTGGAGCTGCTCGCCGACTTCCGCACCTGGCCGGTTCCCGGCGCGGCGACGGCTCGCCGCACCATCATCCTGACCACGCATCAGGCGCACCTCGCTCAGCCGCTGGCCGAGGCCACGGTCAGCATGCGCTCCGGATCGCCGGTGACGGTGGAAGGCGCGGGAGTTCGCCAGCTCGCATGAAGCAAGGCAAGGCAGCGAAGACGAACGCAGTGCGGCTGCTCGACGGACTCGGCGTGCAGTACGAGCTCCGCACCTACGAGGTCGACCCGGACGATCTGACTGCCACCACGGTCGCGCGCAAGATCGGCCTGCCTCCGGAGCAGGTCTTCAAGACGCTGCTCACCAAAGTTTCCGGCGGCGATGTCACCCACGTATTTGCGGTCGTGCCTGGCGATGCGGAGCTGGACCTCAAGAAGCTCGCTCAGGCAGCCGGCGTGAAGAAGGTCGAACTGGCCTCGCTGAAGGACGTCGAGCCGCTGACCGGATACGTTCGCGGCGGAGTCACTGTATTCGCTGCGCGGACGTCGTTTCCTGTCTACGCTGACGAGACGGTCGAGCTCTTCGATCAGGTTTCGGTCTCCGCCGGGCAGCGTGGCATCCAGATACTGCTCGCGCCCGCCGACTTCCTCCGCGCCGCGAATGCAGTCCTGGCGGACATCGCGAAGCCTGCGATGGTGAGCGCCCCATGAGCTACTTCGCGCATGTGTGGGCGCATCTTCGCAAGGACCTCCAGCTGGAATGGCGGTCGCGCGATTCGATCAACGGCATGCTCTTCTTCGCGCTGCTGGTCGTGGTCGTCTTTTCGCTGGCCTTCGATCCGACCGCAGCCATGTCGCGCCAGATCGCGGGAGGAATTCTGTGGGTTGCGCTGTTATTCGCCGCCGTCACCGCGCTGAATCAGGCCTGGACGCGCGAACAGCGCAACCGCGTACTGGAAGCGCAGCGGATGGCTCCGGCGCCTCCTTCCGCCCTGTTTCTGGGCAAGGCGCTGGCGAACTTCCTCTTCGTGGCGGTCGTCGAGGTTGTGCTGGCCCCGCTGTTCGCCGTCTTCTACAACCTCCACGTGCTGGGCGAGGGCTGGCTGCTGGCCGCCGTCCTGCCGCTGGGGACATGGGCGCTGGTGTGCAACGGGACGTTCTTTGCCGCGCTCGGGCTGAGGACGCGCAATCGCGAGCTGCTGCTGCCGCTGATTCTGTTCCCAATCTCCCTGCCCGCGCTGCTAGGCATGATGCAGGCGACCACGGGCATCCTGAGCGGGGAATTCTCGCCCGACAGCTGGATCCGGCTGCTGGTCGCGTACAACATTGCCTTTACCGCGGTTTGCCTGCTGCTCTTTGGAACGGTCCTGGACGCCGAGTAGGCCGGAGCTGCCGCAGCTGCCGCAGCTGCGGATTTCAACTTTTAGCCGCCACGCCAAACGTCGGCCGGAGTAAACTGGATTCACTGTGCAGCGCTCGCGCATTTTCGGACCAATCGGCGCCATCTGGATGGTGCTGGCGCTTGGCGTGATTGCGTATGCCACGCGTCTCGGGCTTCTGCTTGCTCCGACCGAAGAGACGATGGGCAACGTGCAGCGGGTCTTCTACTACCACGTCCCGCACTCCATGCTGGCGCTGGTGTTTCCGTACATCAATTTCATCGCGTCGGTCGCATTCCTGTACTGGCGGCGCCGCGATCCTCTGAAGGCGCTCGCGTCGGACGCGATGGCGATTGCCGCAGCCGAGGTGACGCTGGTGTACTCCAGCCTCTGCCTGCTGACCGGCAGCATCTGGGGGCGCGTTGCCTGGGGCATCTGGTGGACGTGGGACGCCCGGCTGACCAGCATGCTGCTGCTGTGGCTGCTGTACGTCAGCTACATCATGCTGCGCAAGCTCTCCTCGACCGGGCAGACGCAGACGCTGGCTGCGGTGCTTTCCATCTTCGCCGCGATCGACGTGCCGATCGTCTTCATGTCGATCCGCTGGTGGCGCACGCAGCACCCCGCCCCGATCTTCGACGGCGGGCCTGACTCCGGGCTTGATCCCTCGATGATGCCCGCATTCGGCTGGAACGTGCTTGCGTGGGCGGTTTGGGGATTTCTGCTGCTGGCGGCCCGCTATGCGCTGGAGCGACGGCGTCAGGAGCGCGAGCAGGAAGCAGCGCTGCAAGCGATTGAGGCCTCCCTGGAGATGGCGCAATGAACTTCTCGTGGATGTTCGGCAACAGCATGGAGGCGCGGCATCTGCTGTATTCCTACGTGCTGGTGTGGGGAGTTCAGGGTGGATATGCCGCGTGGCTTCTGGTCCAGTGGCTGCGCGCCGGAAGACAGCTTCGCCAGCGTCACGATGACGGCGACAACCGCGCTTAAAGAAAAAACAACGAAGCCGAGGGGTGCCCAGCTTCGTTGTCCGAGAAGTACTTCCTGAGCGCTCGCTCACGCTTTTCAGCGAACGATACTCACTGGCATAAACCGCTGGCGGCCGGGAAAGTTTCGCGCCCCGCAAAAAAATCTTCTAGACTCGCTGAAGTGCACGATCCGCAACATCCGCTCCGTATGAGCTTCCGTCGCCGCCGGCAGTGCCTTGCGCTGGCTGTGTTGGCCGCTGCTTCCCTGCTGCTGTCCAGCTGCAGGCGTCGAGGCTTTCCCGAGGTCCCGCCCGGATATCGCGAGTTTGCGTATGTCACGAATGGCGGCTCCAACACGGTCTCCGTGCTGGACCTGGTCTATATGCGCCAGGACCGCACGCTGCAGGTCGGAACGCAACCAACCGGCATTGCTGCCAACCCGAAGCGAAATGAGGTCTACGTCGTCAACACGCTCTCAGGTTCGCTCTCGGTCATCGACACGTCCTCCAACGGCGTAGCCGCAACTATCCCGGTCCATAAGCTTCCCTTCTTTGTGGATGTGGATGCCTCCGGACATCGCGCCTATGTGGCGAACAGCGGGTCCAATTCAGTCAGTGTCATCGATCTGGATGCGCGTCGCGAAATTGCTGTCGCAGGAACCGGCGAGCAGCCCGGACTGGCGCGTATCTCGCCCGACATGCGCAGCCTGGTGGTGACGAACCGAGCAGGAGGCAGCGTCTCCATCTTTGCGGTCGAGCCTTACTCCGATTCGGCAGCACGGCGGATCCTGCGCCTGCCGGCGCGCGAGAAGCAGCCATCCTCGCCTGTCCCTCGGCTGCGGGCGGTGTTCTCCGGCTGTCCGGGAGCGACGGACGCGGTGATTCTGCCGGACTCCTCCAAGGCCTTTGTCGCCTGCTCCTCCGCGCATCAGGTGATGGTGGTTTCGCTCGCCGCCGCTCCGGATTCCTGGGCGGCGAAGCAGGACCCGACGCTGCTCCAGGACCACATGCTGACGCTGCTGGAGGTGGGCGATACGCCTGTCCAACTCGCGATGAAGCCGGACGGCGGGCAGATCTTTTGCTCGAACTTCTGGTCAGACTCCATCTCGACGATCGATACGCAGACCAACGAAGTGAGCCGCACCGACACCATTGCCAGCCAGCCGGTTTACAGCATTGTGAGCCAGGACGGCAGCACGCTGTGGATCTCGAACTTCAGCGCCGAATCGCTGAACGTGTGGAGCATCGACGACAGCCGAACCGTGTTCAACGTGCGCACCGGCGACGCGCCTGATGCGCTGGCCTTCTCCGCCGACCAGCACCTGTTGCTGGCTGCGGATGCGCACTCCGGCGATGTGGCGGTCATTCGTATCGCAACTACGGGGCCAACACTGTTTACGACGTTGCCGGCGGGCCGCTCGCCGAATGCAATCGCGGTCAAGGCCATGCAGGGCAAGCCTTAGCGCTTCTTCTGGGTGGAGCGGCGCTCTACTGCGCGATGATGCCGGAGGAACTGGCGCTCATATTCCAGGTGCTGCTCCCGCGAAACGGAATGGACATGGGGAAGGCATACTGCACCGTCAGCGTGACCATGTTGCCCGGGTTATTGCAGTTCGGGGCTGCATTCGGTGTGCAGATGACTCCGGTAGGAAAGCCCGCGCGCGTCACAGTGACGGTCATATTCGATGGCGAAAGCGCCGGATAGCCGAGGGCCTTGACGAAGTTGCTGATGTTGTCGCTTGACGCGACGCAGGATGCCTCATAGTTCACGCAGGCAGTGGAGGATGCGGAGGAACCGCGCACAATGGCATAGCGCACACCCTCTCGAGCAGCCTCGGAGGTGTAGTGATACGCGTACACGGCAAGACATAGCTTCATCATGCCCACGACAACCAGGAGCAGGGCGGGGATGGAGAAGGCCATCTCAATAGCGGCCGCGCCTTCTTCCGCGCGAGCGCTGCGCTTCCACTGTCCGCATGGCGCAAATGTGATCGCTGTCATTACTGCACCACCCGCATTACGGCCAGGCCCTTGATGGAATAGCTGTGAGGGAGACCCGGAACATAGATCAGCGGATCGACACTCGCGGACGTGTTCACCTGCACGTACTCAATGATCCGTGAGCCGGAGCAGTCGGTGGTGGCGCAGGTGGAACTGGTGCCGTCGGCGCACTTGCAGAAGTGTGAGGCGGTTGTACTAATGTTGGACACGTTGGGTGCGCTGTTACTGGCCGCAATCTGCATGTTGGCAAGGTCCACGGCGGTCGCATGAGACTGTGACCCGTACTCGACACCGGACCGTGCTGCATCCGCGATCTCAATGCCGGCATAGGTGAGCCGGCCAAACTCGGCCGCCCCCAGCATAAGCACGGTGCAGAGGCTGACTCCAAGAGCGACCTCGACCATGCTCTGGCCTGATTCGTTTCGGCGCAAACGTGTCATCTGTGCGATTGCGCGACTCAACCGGAATGGAATCGTCGGACTCATCATGGCTATTGCACCAGCCTTGGCGTAGCTAATGGAGTGTTGGCATTCTTGCCGGAATAGTTCCTCAGATTTCCGTTGCCGGTAATGCTGAGCGCGCTGACCACAAGGTTGGCGTACATTGTCGATCCGCCATTTCCTGTCAGGTTGAGCTTGGCCGACGGAGCGTAGAAGATACCTTCAATGTCCGAGGAGCCGTTACCCGTGATGCTCAATGTGTTGGTGTCGCTCTTATCCTGGTAGAAGAGGATGCCGTTGTACGTGCCGCTGGTGGGTGCTGTGAGGTTGAGAGCCCCATTGCCGGTCAGAGACACCTGCCCGTTCGGTGCGGCAAGGTAAACCGTTATGCCGGAGCCGGTTATGGTGGCGTTGCCGGAAGCGGAGAAGCTGCCGGAGATGACATACACACCGGGATTCATGGTGACTGCCGCATTTCCGCTCAAGGAGAGGCTGTTGTAGCAGACCGTACCTCCGCTGATTGCCGGGCCGATGGTGAGTGCGCCATTCGGGTGTGGGTCGGAAAGGCAGGAGGCCGGGTTGTACGAGGGAGGCGTTTCAAAGGCGAGCGGATCCGAGGTTGGCGCGATACCAGTCACGGGCGTTGGAGTAATGCCGCCGTTGCTGGTATCGGAATAGCCGCCTACGATGCCCACGTACTTGGCGCTGATGCCGGCATTGCCTGAAATGGAGACCGCGTTGCTCGACGTGGAATCGACGATGATGCCGCAATCCGGCATCGTCAGGTTGCCGTTGCCGGTCAGGCCTACGTCGGTGCCCGACTGGTCGAGCGTAAAGATGCATCCCGAACCCGGACCGAGGGCGGCTACAGCCGTAGCGTTCACGTTCATCGAGGTGATGTTGAATGCCTTCATGAAGTATGTGGGAGCGCTCTGGGTAACGACTACCCTGACATTCGTGCCGGACGGATTCGTTACGGTCACCGTGACTCCGTTGACGCCGTCGCTCATACCATTCTGCGCAGCCGCAGCCTTGGCCGCAGCCAGCCAGCCGCTGTAAGGGACTTCCATGGCTCCGGCAATCGCACCGGCGTCAGCAGCATTCTGGGCAATGCGCTTGGCCCGGAACAGCATGCCGACATCGACCGAAAGTGCCGCCATACCGCACAGCGAGGCAATACACATCCCGATCAGGATGGTCGCCTGCCCACGTTCATCGCGAAAGAAGTTCATTCTGGCCAGTCCCTCTTGCGCTGCGAAGTCTTCTCAGCTGAGCATGGGGGCGCGCAAATGCTCCGAACCCCGCCAGCATGCGGAGCGCAGTCTGGAGATTATTAGAGGTGGCTAACGAGAAATATCCCCGGATGGTGCTATTAACCTATCCGTTAATGCGGAGGGGCGGCTCAATTCATTGAAGACATTAGGGAAAGCAGTGCTCCGCTATTTCGCCATTCCGTAGCTGCAGGTATCGATGTTTTTGGGACGCATGGTGATCTCCAGCTTGCGGTGCGCCAGCAAACTCCCCTCGAGGACGATGGGCACATTTGCCGGGCATAGGCCGTCCACGCGCGCGACCACCCGGTACGCGCCGTGCCGCAGCTTCTGGAACTTGAACTTGCCGTCCCGGTCGGTGGTCTCGGAGCCGACCAGCAGATGCGTGTCTTCCGTGAACAGCGACACCGTCGCACGCGGCATGGGATCGCCTCCAAGGTCGATCACCGTGCCCTGCAGCTCCCGCAGCTTCAGCGGAGCGGGGTCCTTGGGGTTCTCATTCACGTAGACCGGTGTTACCGGGCTTTGCGCAATGCTTGCAGCGCCGGCGAGCATTGCAATGGTCAGTACTACACCCGCTCGTTGCATGGGCGTTCCCTCGTACAGTCGAGCCGAGTGTAAACCAGTAAGCTGCGTCTTCCCAACATTTCTCCGCAAACAGTGCACGCGTCGGCTAGCATGAGGCGGTACTCCCGGAGGCAGGCTTGGTTCTTACCCCGCTCGACTGGTTCGTGATCGTTCTGTACTTCGCGGTCAATCTCGCCATCGGCTTCTTCTATATGAAGCGGGCGTCCGGCGATATCGGGGAGTTCTTCCTCTCCGGGCGGTCCGTCTCCTGGTGGCTGGCCGGCACTTCGATGGTCGCGACCACGTTTGGTGCGGATACGCCACTGGTCGTTACAGGCCTGATTTACGCCCAGGGAATCGCCGGAAACTGGCTCTGGTGGTCGTTTCTGCTCTCGGGCATGCTGACGGTGTTTTTCTTCGCGCCACTCTGGCGGCGGGCCCGTGTGCTGACGGACATGGAGTTCGCCGAACTGCGCTACTCCGGTCCCCCGGCCACATTTCTTCGCGGGTTTCGCGCCCTGTACCTTGCCCTGCCGGTCAACACCATCATTATGGGCTGGGTGAACCTGGCCATGGCCAAGATCCTCGCGCTGACACTGGGGCTCACGTCGACCCGGCAGCAACTCGCCGGCGTGTTCTGCTGCCTGGCCCTGACGCTGGCGTATAACGCCATCTCCGGGTTGTGGGCCGTGCTGTGGACAGACCTGCTGCAGTTCATCCTCAAGATGTCCATGGTGATTCTGCTCGGCTGGTTTGCCGTCCATGCTATCGGCGGCATGCACTCGCTTGCGGCCCAGGTTCACGCGTACGACGTGGCGCACTCTACCGCGCTTGCGCCGCGCGACACGCTGGCATTTATTCCGTCCACAGCGTCGCCGCTGTTCCTCAGCTTCCTCGTGCTGCTGAGCCTGAACTGGTGGGCGTCCTGGTATCCGGGGGCCGAGCCCGGCGGCGGAGGCTATATTGCGCAGCGCATCTTTTCTGCCAAGGACGAGAAGCACTCCCTGGGGGCGACACTGTGGTTCAACATCGCCCACTACGCGCTGCGGCCCTGGCCCTGGATAGTGACTGCGCTGGTCGCGCTGGTCCTGCTTCCCTCTCCCACCGAAGCGCAGGGCGGCATGGAAGGCGCGTACGTCTGGGTGATGGTCCATTACCTCCCGCCCAGCCTTCGCGGGCTGATGCTTGCGGGATTCGCCGCGGCATACATGTCGACCATCGGGACGCACCTTAACCTGGGCGCGTCCTACATGATCAACGACCTCTACCGGCGGTTCTTCGCGCCGGACCGCAGCGAGCGCCATTACGTTGCTGCTTCCCGCATGGCAACGATCCTCGTCGCCATTCTGTCCGCCGCGGCGACCGGATACATGCTTACCCACGGAGCCTCGATCGCTACCGCCTGGAAATTCCTGCTGGCGCTGGGCGCGGGCGCGGGACTGGTCTTTATCCTGCGCTGGTACTGGTGGCGCATCAATGCGTGGTCGGAGATCGCCGCGATGACTGCGGCGGCCACTATCTCGCTGACGCTGGAGTCGCGGTTTGGACTTCCGGTGGTCCGCGTATTGCACTCCATCGATCCTGCGCTCGCGCTTGCCCCGCTCAACCAGGACGACCCGCATGCCTTTGCGTGGCTGATGCTCACGACGACGGGGCTTACCACTGCCGTCTGGCTGGCCGTTACGCTGTTGACGCGGCCCGAGTCCAACGCGACGCTGCAGGCGTTCTACGATCGCGTCCGGCCTGCGGCCCTGGGGTGGCGGAGGTTCGCTTCCGAGCAGGAGCAACGCGAGCCGACGCTGCGCTACAACTTCCTGCACTGGGTCCTGGGCTTCACGCTGATCTATGCGCTGCTGTTCGGGGTCGGCGACCTGCTGTTCTCGCGAACGCTTGCCGGACTGGGTCTGATTGCTTTAAGCGCTGCCTGCCTGGGGACGCTATTCTACAGCCTGAACCGTCGCGGCTGGTCGGTATGGAGATAGAACGCAGCACACAGGAGGGCCGAGCGAGGCCATCGCGGAGGACGTCCATTTTCGTTTACCATCGATGGGAAAAGGAGTCTGCAGTTTTATGAGCGCTTCGCATAACTCGAACCATTGGCTGGATACCTGGTGGCCTCTTCTCCTCATTCTGTTCGGTATTACGTTTGTCTCGTTCCTGGTCAGCTTTCATCCGTACTATTAATTTCCCCGGCTTCATTCGTGGCCGTTCATCTGCGCCTCGTACAATGAACTCGCTCCGTTCATGAGTTTCATCTTCGACGAGGTCTGCCATGTCCTGCGCCCCTGAAGTTCTCCGCCATATTCCGCTGTTTGAACTGCTCGACGACGATGAAGCCGCTATTCTGGCCGCTCAGGTCGAGACGAGGGAGTTCGCTGCCAGGCAGCGCATTTACAAGACGGGTGACAGCGATAGCAGGGCCTACATCGTGCTGTCCGGGTCGGTAAGGGTGACAGCGGTCGATGAGGACCATCAGGAGGTCGTGCTTGATGAAGCAGGCCACGGCCAGATCTTCGGCCTTGCGTCTATGCTCGACGGCACGCCGCACATGACCAACGCGATGGCGATGGAGCCCACCACCTGCCTCGAACTCGACCGCCACGACATCGAAGTGCTTCTCCAGCGCAAGCCGATGGCCGGCATGGACATGCTGACCGTCCAAAGCCGCCAGATCCACGCGGCTCAGCGGCTGGTCCGGCTGCGCGCCAGCCGCAATGCCAACGATCTGATCGACGAGGAGATGACCTTCGGCCAGAAGATCGCCGACCGCGTGGCCCAATTTGGCGGCTCCTGGACATTCATCATCGCCTTTGGCATCGTCCTGCTGGTTTACACCACCGCGAACCACCTGCTGAAAGGCCGCGCGTGGGATCCCTACCCGTTCATCCTGCTGAACCTGTTTTTGTCGATGCTGGCTGCCCTCCAGGCTCCGGTCATCATGATGAGCCAGAACCGCCAAGACAGTCGGGATCGCCTGCGCAGCGAGCTCGATTATGACGTCAACCGCCGCGCTGCGAGCGATATCCAGGGTCTCGCGGCCAAAATCAACCTGCTGGCGGATAAGGTCGATGATATCGACGAGACTCTGCGCAGCCAGCGCCCCGCTCCCCGCGATTAGGGCATGCTAAATTCTGCATATGGCAGACCTTAGCCCCTTATATTTCGCTTCACAGCCAACTCTGCGCTGTCCCTCGACATCCCACTCGCAGGTTCCTCTACCCACGATGCCGTGGTTACACCTGCTGTGCTGCGTTTTATCTAGAACGAAAAGGGAGACTCTCATGAAGACCGGCGCGAAACTATCCGGGTTTGCGGCACTTACTCTTGCGCTTGTGACTTTCGCCGGGTGCGGAGGAGGCAAGGGATCTACCACGACCACGACAGGTGGCGGAGGCGGCGGAGGTACGACCGCACGGACCAATAATCTTTGGGCATGGGTCTCCGGCAGCCAGACGGTTTTGGGCGCGTCAGGCTCGCTGGCGGCAGGCTCTTACGGAACACAGGGCGTAGCAGCGGCCGGTAATTTGCCACCCTCCCGTTACGGCGCGGCTAACTGGACGGACAGCTCAGGCAATATCTACATCTTCGGTGGACTCCAAGGGGTTCAGGCCAATTCGAGCATTCCTGTCTTTTTGAACGATCTCTGGAAATATAATCCCTCGACAAACCAGTGGACCTGGGTCTCTGGAGCAAACACTTCGAACCAGGCTGGTGCGTACGGAACCGTGAATGTTGCTGCAGCCGGCAACGTTCCGGGAGCGCGGTATTCCCCCGCCTTCTGGCGCGATTCCTCCGGCAATCTCTATCTCTTTGGCGGCGTCGGCGTGGACTTCAATGGCCTTCTCTCCAGTGGTCCGGTCTACCTGAACGATCTCTGGAAGTACAACATCGCCACCAACCAGTGGACCTGGATCAGCGGCTCAAATACCGGCGCCAATGGCACCGTTGCACCGACCCCTGGCGTGTACGGAACCAAGGGTACTGCCGCTGCTTCGAACCAGCCGGGGGTCCGGTACAGAGCTACAGCTATGACGGATTCCAGCGGCAATTTCTGGCTCTTTGGCGGCCAGGGCGCGGATGGAGCAGGAGCGTTCGGCAGCCTGAGCGACCTATGGAAGTACAGCGCCTCTACGAATCAGTGGACCTGGGTTGCTGGCCCAAGCACAGGAAATCAGCCTGCTACCTACGGCACGCTGGGTACGGCCAATGCGGCGAATACCCCCGCCGGACGTTTCAGGGCTGTAGGCTGGGCTGATTCCGCGGGTAACTTGTGGTTGTTTGGCGGCGACCAGGCAACCACCACCTCAAGTGGCGGTACGAATCCGTCTACGCCGATCAATGACCTCTGGAAGTTCTCCACAACCGGCGCCAACGCGAACCAATGGGCGTGGGTGGGCGGCTCCAATACTGCGGGCGTAGCGGGTACGTACGGCACCCAGGGCGTCGCTGCCGCTGGCAATGTCCCCGGTGCCCGTGCCTTTGCCGTGGGTTGGGTGGACTCCTCCAATAATCTGTACCTCTTCGGAGGAGCGGGCACTCCATCGAACAATTTGGCGCCAGCCTTCAATGACCTCTGGAAGTACTCCACCTCCAGCGGGCAGTGGACGTGGCTTGCCGGGGCAAGCGGGGTTACGGGGACGGCGACCTATGGCTCTCAGGGAACTGCCTCCGCAAATAACAATCCCGGGGGACGGCTTGAGAGCTCTACCTGGATCGACGGTTCCGGCAATCTCTGGCTGTTCGGCGGTTTCGCTCTCGACTCCGCCAATAACCCTGGCACCCTCAACGATCTCTGGAAGAACCAGCCCTAGAGATTCGACGACCGATGCAAATGGGGACCTCGAAGACGAGGTCCCCATTTTTTTGCACGAGTGCATCTCCTGACTTACGCGCTGGCAACAACGGCTGAGTTTGGGTTCGGCGGCAGAGGCGTGTGCTTCGCGTCTTTGAAGCCGGATTCCGCCAGCATCTTCTGGTATTCGCGGAAGGTGTAGGCGTCTCCTGCGGGCGTGCTCGTCAGCATCATCAGGCTGAACGCCGCGGCGTGTGGCGGGGAGACGCGGTCGTCGTTCGGCACAAACTCCAGCACCGCGACGTTGCCGCCGGGCTTCAGCGCTTCATGCACTTTCTTCAACAGGCCGACGCAGGTCGGTTGGTCGAAGTGGTGCAGGAAGTTGGTCAGCAGCACCACGTCATAGGGGCCGCCGAACTCAACATCGAATGCGCTTCCGGGCCGCAGCTCCAGCCGGTCCGCGATGCCGGCCTTCTCCGCATTCCGTTTCGCTACCTGGAGCACGTTGGCCCAGTCGAGCGCGGTGATGTGCGCCTGGGGATTCTGTTTGGCCGCTGCGATGCCGAACAGGCCGTGGCCTGCGGCGATATCCAGCACCTTGATGGGCCCGGTCTTGCCGGCCAGCGCGGCCTGGGCAAATGGCCCCGCCGCCCCGGCAACCAGCGGAGCCATCGACTCCGCAAACTGGACCCACATCGGATTCTCCGGCTCGACGGACGCCTGGCCGGGCATCAACGAGTGGCCCTTGCGCACCACGTCGGAGAGCTGATCAAACTCACGAACCAGCATGGGATTGCCGAGGAACTGCGTTGCCGAGGCGAGGCAGGCGGGCGATCGGGGGTCGAGGAAGAAAGCACTCATCTCGGAATGCTTGTAAGCGCCACCTTCTTTCACCAAAACCCCGTGAATGGTCAGGAAATCGCAGAGGATTCGTATTCCGCGCTCCGATGCCGAGCACTTGCGTGCGATGCTGGCCACGTCTCCCGGCCCTTCGCCGATAGCGGCGAAGACTCCAAGCTCGACTGCGGACCGCAGCGCCGCGGTGCGCTGGTAGGCCTGCATCATGTCGAAGAACAGAACAGGTGAAATTGGGGACTGCATGGCTTCCTCTTTCGATAGGTAGGATGGATACACCTGCCCAAAACTTCTGGCGCTTCACGTTTGCCGTCAATGAGCTTTCAGCGTGCGATTCGAAGGCTACCATACAGGCGGGCGCATTAGACTGGAAGCATGCGACTGAATCCGGTCTTCCTGCTCTCCGCTACGGATGTCAGTCACTTCCCCGCTCCGGCCAAGACGCACAACGCCCCGGAGATCGCCTTCCTTGGCCGCTCGAACGTGGGCAAGTCCTCGCTGATCAATGCGCTGCTCGGCTCCAAGCAGGCCCATACCTCCTCTACGCCCGGCCGCACCCGCGCCATCAACTTCTTCGCCCTGCACGATGGGCAGCCGGAACGCCTGAAGCCGCGCCCTGCGCTCATCTTTGCCGACCTGCCCGGCTACGGTTACGCGAAAATCTCCCGGTCGATCTCGGCCGAGTGGCCCAACTTCATCGAACCCTACCTGCGCGACCGCGCCAGCCTGGCGTTGGCCGTGTGCCTGGTGGACAGCAACATTCCGCCGCAACCTTCAGACACGCAACTCATCCAGTTCTTCCGCGAGACAGGGCGGCCGTTCCTGGTTGTCGCGACCAAGTCCGACCGGCTCTCCAACAACGTGCTTGCGAAGTCCATCGCTGCCCTCAAGCGTGCCCACGAGGTCGACGAAGTGCTGCCCGTTGCCGCGAAGGACCAGACCAATATCAACGTCCTCTGGCAGCGGATACGCACGCGAGCGGCAGACTACGATGAGGCATTGGGAACCGGCTAATCTGGATAGAGCGATGAATTCCTCAGCGCCAACCCGCCAGCCGCCTGGCCAGACCCTCCTCTTCGACGCCGACGACACGTTGTGGGAGAACAATATTTACTTTGAGCGGGCCATCGCTGCATTCATCTCGTATCTTGACCACCGGGTGCACTCGCCCGAAGAGGTGCGAGAGCGGCTGAACGCCTGCGAGCGCGCGACCATCGCTGCGCATGGCTACGGTCTGGTCAGCTTTCGCAGATCGCTGGTGGATTGCTTCGAGCAGCTTACCGATGGGCCCGTCACGCCGGAGAAGCACGACCGCATCGTCAGCTTTGCGAACTCGATCGCCGAACAGGAGATCGAACTGCTCCCCGGCGTGGCTGAGATTATCCCGCAGCTCGCCGAGCGGCACCGCTGCATCCTCGTGACCAAAGGCGTCCCCACGGAACAGTGCGACAAGCTGGCGCGCTCCGGGCTGGAGCAGTATTTCTCGTCCGTTGAGGTGCTGCCCGAGAAACACGAAGGGGCATACCGCGTGCTGGCTGCTCACCACGTCTGCGATAGCGAGAAGACCTGGATGATCGGAAACAGCCCGAAGTCGGATATCAATCCGGCTCTGGCCGCAGGGCTGAATGCGGTCTTTATCCCGCACGACTTTACCTGGGTGCTGGAGCACGAGACGGTGAATGACCCGCCGTCCGGCCGTATGCTTCTACGCTGCGAGCGCTTCACCCAGTTGAGCGAACTCTTCTAATCGCCCATAAAGTAGCCATCGCGCGACTGGACAACGACGTCTTTTGAGCCCGCCTTCCCGACGGTGACCAGCAGATGATGGTAGCCGCTGGAGGATGCGTCCTTGTCCGGCACGAAGGTCAGCCGGTACTGCGCGTTCAAATCGTCGGCAATCTCTTTGTAGATGTCCGCCAGCGGCTCCTTCTTGCTGGCATCGAACATGCGGCCGCCGGTCTCGGTACAGATGCGCGCCAGCGTCTTGCGGCCATCCGGACGCTCGCCGGTCTGAGGAAGCCGCGGCGCACAATCGCCCGGATAGCTGCCCGGATATCCGCCTGGGTAGCCTCCCGGATAGCTACCGGGATAGCTGTCGTCGCAGTAGTCGGGCTGGCCGACGCTTAAGCCGCGGTCGGAGGGCCGGCGTTCCTTGAAATACACCGCGTAGATAACCGTGTCTGCTCGTTGCGCTGCCTCGATCGCCGACGACAGCGACTCCTTGCTCCCACTGTCGTCACCGTCGGAGAGGACGATGAGGACCTTCCGGCCTGCCTGCTTCTTCGTGATCTCGTCCGCAGAGAGGAACAGTGCGTCGTACAGGGCGTTGTTGGCCCGCTTCGGCTGGTTTGCCCGCCCGCCGGATCCTCCGTCCGAGCCCCGGCCTGGATACCGTCCGCCGCGCGGATCGGTGGAAGACCCTGGGCGGGAGCTGCTGCTGTCCACGGCCTCCACGCGGCTCGCCCGGTCCGTCTCCAACTGGCGCAACGCCGTGCGCACGGCGTCCTTGGAGCCGGTTACATCCTGCAGCAGGTCAACGTCTCTCGCAAACTGGACCACAAAGCCCTTGTACTTCTCCGGATCGCTGAGCAGGTTGGCGAAGAAGGCCGTGCTTGCTGTGCGCTCCTCGTCCAAAGCGTCGCGTTGCGCCGGACTCGCATTTACCAGCAGCCCTACGGTCAGCGGCAGGTCCCGGGCCGGGCCAAAATCACGGATGACCTGCGGTGTCTTGTCTGCCTGAATCTGGAAGTCCTCGCGCTTCAGGTTCGGCATCGGCGCGCCATGCTTGTTGGATACCACCGCGAGGACGCTGACTGCATGCGCATCGCTGCCCGGCCCGCTCTTCCCGGTCTGGGCCGGGGCGGAGCGCTGGGCGGCTGCGGGCAGACCTGCGCTCACAAAGGCCGCCAGGACGACGGTGAGCCAGGCTCCGGGAGTGGTTGCCACTTTCATCTCTTAGAACCATAGACGGATTTCGTCCGGAACGGTTGCCGCTTCCGGCACATTCGGCATGGGATTCGCGATGGGTTTCCGGTATGCTGGCCTCGCTATGGTCCGTGCGTTGCTCCTGTCGCTGATGGTTCTGCTTTTCGGCAGCTCTGCGCACGGCCAGCTTCGGGCACAGCGGCCCGAACCCCCGCGTCCGCCGTCGGGCTATTCGAAGGCCTATCTCCTGTGGCCGGAAGGGGCTCCTCTGGCCAAAGGCAACACAGCCACGGACATTCCACGGCTCTACTACTACCCGGCCATTCCGCCCGTTTCGGGCTCCGCTGTGATCGTCATGCCGGGCGGAAGCTATACGCGCCTGATGACCGAGAAGGAGGGCGGTAGCGAAGCCCGCTGGCTGGCCGCGCACGGCGTCGCCGCCTTCGTCCTGCAGTACAGGCTTGCGCCCGAGTACCGCTATCCTGTCCCGATGCTGGATGGCGCGCGGGCAATCCGCCTGGTGCGCAGCCGCGCCGATGAGTTCGGCGTCGATCCCCGCAAAATTGGCGTCTGGGGTTTCTCCGCCGGCGGACACCTCGCCGGATTTCTGGCCACCGAGCCCGAGCAGCGGAACAAGAACGCGACCGACCTGATCGAGCGTGTCAGTGCTCACCCGGACTTCGCCATCTTCTCCTACGCCCGGCTGAGCATGGACGCATCCGTGCCGCGCAGCGGCAACATGGAGTCTCTGCTGGGGCCCAACCCGACGCCGCAGATGATCGACCAGATCTCGGTCGTGCGCCATGTCACCAAACAGACCTCGCCGAGCTTTATCTTCTCGACCACCGCAGACCAGACGGTGAACTCGCTGAACGCCACGGCCTACTACGAGGCGCTGAAGCGCCTGGATGTTCCGGCGGAGCTGCACATCTTTGAACTTGGCCCGCACGGCGCGGGGATGGGACAGAACCTGAAAGGCCAGGAAGAGCTCGAAATCTGGCCCACGTTGCTGGAGCACTGGATGGAGCTGCACGGCTGGATGCTGCCCTCACCCGCAGAGAACCGGGTCACGTCCGAGCGCTGACCGGGGGCAGCCGCAACCCCCTGCTCGTCCGCAACTTACAAAACGTGATGACAAGAAAGTTGTAGCCGGGAACGCTTCCCGGTGAGTTCCATTTCTGATATTGGCTGCTAGCCTTCTCTGGACGTTCCATAGTGAGCAATCCGAGCAGCTTCGCTCATCCGGCAGGCCAGACCTGCGGCCGGAAAGGATTGAAAGGCAGGCAGTCTTGAAAGAACTCTGGCTGAAGGTTTCCGGGCACGCACGGGCGATCCGTATCGGAACAGGGTTGGTTGCTGTAGCGCTGCTGATGGCCAGGGTGCATCAGATGCAGCAGACGGCTCCCTCGCCATTGGTAGAAGTCATCATCTGGACCACCATCCTGGTTGCCACAGTCCTGCTGGTGTGGCGCGAGAGAAACCACGCCATTCGCAACGGTCGCGCCGGACTCGAGCATGCACGCCTGATTGCAGCGGCCGAGACCAGCGGCGAAGCATTCTTCATTCTCGATGCCATGCGCGACGAGTCGCACGAGATCGTCGACTTCCAGTACATCTATGCGAACTCGCATGCCTCCGAGCTGCTGAATACGCCTCGTGAAGAGCTGCTGAACCACCGCATGTGCGAGCTGTTTCCCGAGACTCGCACCAACGGCCGGTTTGAGAAGTACCGCACGGTCGTCATCACGCAGGAGCCATCCTCCGAGGAGTTCTGTGTCTCGCTGGAGGACGGCCAGAGCATGTGGCTGCGCCAGCGCGTCAGTCCCCTTGGCGCATCGGTTGCGGTCACCTCGACCGACATTACTGAACTCAAGCTGAATGAGGAGCGCTACCGCACTCTTTCCAGCCTCAGCGATTCCCTCTTCGGCAGCGCCCCCTACAGCATCATCGAAACCGACGCCGCCGGAAATATCCGCGGCATGAACGCCTCCGCCGAGCGGCTCACCGGCTACACGCAGGCGGAGCTGGCCGGCAAGCCGCTGGTCACGCTGCATGAGGCGCGCGAGCTGACACGCCACAATGAGGGCGTTCCCGCAGAGGGCGAGCCGGAGTTTGGCGGCTTCGAGATGCTGACCGCCAAGGCCGTGCAGGGCGAGGTCGACGAGCGGGAGTGGACCTACGTGCGTAAGGACGGTTCCACGCTGCCGGTCCACGTCGCCGTTACTGCCGTACGCGACGGTTCGGGCCAGATCAGCGGGTTCGTCGCCATGGCCTCGGACATTACCGAGCGCAAGCAGCTCATGACGTATCTGAACCACATGGCGTCGCACGACCAGCTTACCGGCCTGCCTGGCCGCAGCCTGCTGCGCGAGCGCATCGCCGAGGCGATCGAAAAAGCCATGCTGCACGGCCGCAAGGTGGCGGTTTTTGTCATCGATCTTGACCACTTCAAGCGCCTGAACGATTCTCTCGGCCATCGCTCCGGCGACGAGCTGCTGGTCGGCATGGCGGAGCGCCTGCGCAGTTCCCTGCGCCGGTCCGATACGCTTGGCCGGCTGGGCGGCGACGAGTTCATCGTCGTGATGCCGCACATCGCCACCATGGCGGACGTGGAGCGTTGCGCCAAGCGCCTGGTGGACCGCGTCTCCAGCACCGCGCAGGTCGACGACATGGAAGTGAACCTTACCGCCAGCGTGGGCGTCTGCGTCTATCCCGACTTTGCCGAGGACGTCGACAGCCTGCTGGAGCGCGCCGATGGCGCGACCTACGCGGCCAAGGCAAACGGCCGGAACCAGTACCAGCTCTTCTCCGAGGCGATGCTGAAGGAGTCGCAGGAGCGTCTGTCCATGGACACCGCGCTGCGCCATGCCCTCACGCGCGAGGAGCTGTTTGTCCACTATCAGCCGCTGGTCTCGCTGACCACCGGCCGTGTCATTGGCATGGAGGCGCTGCTGCGCTGGCACCATCCGAAGCTGGGCATCGTGCCGCCGTCTACATTTATCCCGGTGGCGGAAGAAACCGGCCTCATCGTGCCCATCGGCGAATGGGCCATGAAGCAGTCCTGCAAGCAGGCCAAGATGCTGTGCGACGAGCTCGGCATGGACCTGTATGTCTCCGTCAACCTGTCTCCGCGCCAGTTTGAGCAAAGCAATCTGCTGGACGTGATCGACGAGGCGCTTGCGGAGAGCGATTTGCCCGCCAACAACCTGCAGGTGGAGCTGACCGAGAACACTCTCATGGTCAACTCCGCGCCCAATCTGGAAAAGCTCCAGCGCATCCGCCAGCTGGGCGCGCGCGTCGCCATCGACGACTTTGGCACCGGCTTCTGCAGCTTCTCCTACCTGCTGCAATATCCGGTTGACCGGCTCAAGATCGACCAGAGCTTTGTGATCAAGGCGGTCACCGAGCCCAATGCGGCTACCGTCGTTCGCACCATCGTGGCCATGTCCCACAACCTCGGCATCAAGGTCATCGCCGAAGGAGTGGAGACCCCCGAGCACCTGAGGTTCCTGACCCAGCGCAAGTGCGATGAAGGCCAGGGATACTACTTCTCCCGCCCGGTCGCCGCCGCGGCGTTTGCCGAGTCTGTGCATGCGATCCACCGCATGTTCGACGCTGAGATGGCCAACCAGACTGGCTCCGCCAATCAGGAACTCCATGGTGTCAACCCGCTCGGATCCAACCTGCAAGACGGCGAAGCGCCCGCTCCGTTCAAGCCGGGCAAAATGGCGGTCATGTAGTTCCTTCCAAGCTGGCAAATCTTTATCGGTTCCTTATGACCTCCGCCCTAAGGTGAAGTGTGTGTCAATGCACCACCTATGGATGGAGGAAGAACGATGTCGACTGAGTACCGCAGTTTTCTGGCTTTGAGCTACGACGAGCTGGAAGAGCTGAACCTGAAGGCGAAGAGCGACCGCCTGAACCGCGTCGATCCCGACAAGATTCGCGAAGCGCGGCTGAAATATCTGACCGACGAGAAGAGCATCAAGGCCGTGACGGTCGTGTTCTCGGACCTCGAAGGCCGTATCCACCTGCTGGATTACGACAAGAAGTTCCTGCTCAAGAGCTATGACAACCTGACCTTCGACGGCTCCTCGATCCGCGGTTTCACCGCGCAGAAAGAGAGCGACCTGCGGCTCGGCATCGACTGGAGCGCCTTCTACTGGGTTCCGGCAGATGTCTTCGGAACCGGCAAGGTGCTCGTCTTCGGCAGCGTCATCGACAAAGGCGGCGACATGTATGCCGGCGACCTGCGCGGCGTCCTGAAGAGCTTTTCCGACAAGCTGTTCAAGGAGAAGGGCTGGACACTCAACGCCGCCAACGAGATCGAAGGCTTCCTGTTTGCCGGCCACGACGCGGAAAAGCGCTATCACGAGACGGGGAAATTCGACTTCGTCAACACCGGCGGCTACTACCACTCGCTTCCCCTCGATCCCCTGCGCCAGTTCATCGATACGGCCGCCGAAGTACAGCGCGCGATGGGCTTCGCCAACGAGAAGGACCACCCCGAGGTGGCGCCGAGCCAGTTCGAGATCAACTACGGCTATGGCGAGGTGGTCGCGGCTGCCGACCAGATCCAGCTCTACAAGCTGCTCTGCCGCCAGGTTGCGAACAACATGGGCTACACGGCGAGCTTCCTGCCGAAGCCGGTTGTGGGCGTCAACGGCAGCGGCATGCACACGAACATGTCCATCTCCGAGGGCAGCAAGAACCTCTTCTGGGACGAGAAGGGGCAGGAGAAGCTCTCCGGATTCGGCTGGCAGTTCGTCGACCGCATCCTTACGCACGGACTCGATCTGTGCCTGATCCTCAATCCCAGCGTCAATTCGTACCGCCGGCTCGACCCGCATTTTGAAGCGCCGAACCAGGTGAAGGCTTCGGCGACGGACCGGGGCTCCATGGTGCGCATTCCGATCGGCAACTCGAAGTCGATGCGTGTCGAGGTGCGGTCCGTGGCTCCGGATGCGAACCCGTATCTGGTGCTCTACTCGCTCTTCAAAACCGGTGTCGATGGCACGACCGCCAGCGTCGCAAACCTGCGCCAGGCGGAACGCTACCTCCCCGACAACATCTACGACGCCATCGCCGACTTCAGCTCCGCGGAGTGGATTTCCACCATCCTGGGAGACGACGTTAAGGGCCGCTTTGCCGATCTGAAGCGCGCATCCGCTGACCGGTGCGCCCGCCAGCTCGGTACGTTCGTCAAAGGCCCCGAGGTGCAATACCACCACGAGATCTACAACCAGGCCCTCTGGTCGTTGTTCTAGCAACGTGGTGCCTCCTGCGGCCTCGCCCCCTCGGGCGGGGCCGTTCTTTTTGTGCCCCCCCTCCCCTCCCCCTATCCTTTCCGTAAAGTATTCAAAACATATACGTTAGAGCCAAAGTATTCAAAACAGGAGGTTGCAGTTATCTGCCACAATTGGAACGACTTAGAGAGGTGCGGCGGAAGTGTATGTGCAAGCCCTTGATAAACACAAAAGCCCCGGCGCAAGCGCTCGGGGCTTTTTCTATCCTGATTTAAGTATACCAAAGTGCAAAAACTCAAATGCCATCCGAAAAACTTTATTTTCGCAATGGAATGTGTAACTTACGCTGGGAGGGGGCTTGACAAGTTTTTAGGAAGGGTCGAGTGGCTCCACCGCGGGCCGCCGGACCGCGGTGGGAGCGATCCAGAGAAAGAGCGCCGTGGCCAGGGTGGCTCCAATTGCCTGGGCGAGGATGAACGCTGGGACGTCGGCCAGCCGAATGCCGCTGAAGGTGTTGGTCATGGAGCGCGCGAGGGTAACGGCAGGGTTAGCGAACTTTCCAGCACAGTGGGATCCGAAGCTTGGAATTCACGTGACTTGAAGTCGCGGCC
>JADMIO011678505.1_pt1 | contig 27108 bp, 25 predicted proteins | sample 8958161 | NCBI WGS metagenome assembly JADMIO01 (sample SAMN16585339, study PRJNA669376) | soil metagenome | isolation source: Crop rotation soil | place: USA: Cullars Rotation, Alabama | collected 2011
ATGGCGATGACGACAACCGCGTCACCGCCGACAGCGACCAGACCGGTCCGGACACAGCCGACGCTTCAGCGCCCCTGGTCTACAATCCCGCCGTCGACCTGACGAAGTATGTGAATGTCGGCTTCGGCTGGGACGACGCGAACTCCGGTCCGGGGCCGCAGAACGTCAACGTCGGTGCGCCGGTCGATTTCAAGATCACCGTCCACAACACCGGCAACGTCACGCTGACGGATGTCGACATCACCGACACCAACAACAGCAACGGCACGATCGGCTCGCCGAACCTGCTCGTCGATAACGGCGTGGTCACCGCGTACGGAACGGCCCACGGCGCGGTCCTTACGGGCGACGGCAATTCCAACGGCAAGCTGGACGTCGGCGAGACCTGGACGATCACCTACACCTCGGCGTTCGACCCGGGCCAGCATCTCAACACGGCCGACGTCACCGACGCCCAGGGCGCCACCGACGAGGATTCCGCTTATTACTTCAGCCTGGTGAACCTCGGTCCGTGCCCACGCACGCCCGGCTTCTGGCAGAACATGAGGAATGGCGGGTCGTTCTGGGACGGCGTGTCGGGCAACGAGAAGCATGCCGGCGAGCATGACTTCCCGACCGGCGAGCTGCTTTATGCAGTCGACAGCAACCACGACGGCGTCATCAACGGCAGCGACAAGGCCGGCCTGCTGATCGGCGACTGGAACAAGAACGGGATCACGGACGCCGGCGAGGACACCCTCTTCGTCAGCTATGCCGATGCCCGCACGCTGATCAATGCGTCGAACAAGCAGCTGACCGGCGCGAGCGGCGACGGCAAGTTCATGCTGGGCCGCGACATGGTCGCGTCCTGGCTGAACTATGAGATGGGCGCGGGCTTCGGCGATGCCAGCGACCCGGCCAGCCCGACCAGCTACCTGCAGGACGCCATCAACTTCATGCAGATCTACTCGGGCAAGACCGCCGGCGGACTCAATGAGACTTTCGACGAGTTCGTCCTCGCGGGGCCGATCAAGTCAAGCTCGCCACAGTGGAAGCAGGTCCAGAACGGCGTGCACCACAGCGGTGCCCAGCTGCATGCCGCGCTCGATTATTACAACAATACCGGAATGACGAGCCCGGGCGGAACGCTCTACGCGAACTGCGGCGATGCGTTCGACCAGGCGGTCGCGATCTATCAAGCCGCGCACCACACGGGGACGGCGACGATGGCGGCCCTAAGCTCGACCAAGCTGGCGCCAACCACCACGACGACGACGACCACAACGACGACATCGTCTGGTGTGCACGCGCCGGCGCTGACAACGTCGCAATTCGTCGCGACGACCGATTTCGGACATACGTTCGAACTCGGATCGATGCATCATCTGTCTTCGTACGACCTGATCTAAAGGTCGGCCGAACAAATGGGGCCGCGCTGCTTCGGCGGCGCGGCCCCTTTCTTTTGTGATGAGCGCTGAATAGGGCCGCGCAGCATGTGCGCGCGCCGGTTCCTAATTACGATCTTCATCCTGACGGTGCTGGCCGTCGCTGGTTTCTTTGCGATCTTCCAGTGGGGTGGGAACGTCTTGCTCAAAGGGGCGACGCCGACAGGTCATTTCGCGGCCGACGCAGCCGGCGGAGCGCCGGACTATTCCCAGGCGGCTGCGTGGGTCTCCCGGCCGGGACTGGCGGACGATCCGTCGCGCTGGCGACCGGACGGCGACACTCAGGCCGATCCGATCACGGCGGACGCCCACGTCTTCTACATCCACCCGACGACCTACCTGGAGCGCGACAAGTGGAACGCGCCGCTCCTCCCCGGCGGCCAGACCGAGTTCCGGACCCGGCTCTTCGCGCAAAGCCAGGCCAGCGCGTTCAATTCGGCCGGTGAGATTTGGGCGCCAAGATATCGGCAGGCCGCCTTCGGAGCCTTCCTGCTCGACGACAAGGACGCGCGGGCGGCGCTGGGCCTCGCTTTCACGGACGTGACGGCGGCCTTCGACGAGTTCGTGAAGCAGAACCCGGACGGCCCGATCATTCTCGCGGCGCACAGCCAGGGCGCGCTTCACCTCGAGCGGCTGCTGCGCGAGAAGGTCGCCGGCAAGCCCATCGCCCGGCGAATTGCCGCAGCCTACGTGGTGGGATGGCCGATCAGCACCAGCGCGGACCTCCCTGCCCTCGGCTTGCCCGCGTGCCGGTCCGCGGACCAGGCAGGCTGCATCCTGTCGTGGATGACCTTCGGCGAGCCGGCTAATCCCGACATCGTCCTTAATTCCTACGAAAATTCCTCGGGATTCCTCGGCAAGACCCGCAAGCGCGAGGACGTGCTGTGCGTCAACCCGCTCACCGGGTCGCAGAATGGCGCGGCCGGACCGGCCGACAACCCCGGGACTCTTGTACCGACGGCGGACTTCGCCTCGGCGACGCTGCTCGCGGCCAAGGTCGGGGCCCGCTGCGACCGCGGATTGCTGCTGGTGAACGGCGAAATCCCGCCGCTCGGGCCGTATGCGCTCCCGGGCAACAACTACCACGTCTACGACTATGCCTTTTTCTGGCAGGCGATCCGCAACGATGCGGAGCGGAGGCTCAAGGCGTGGCGGCCATGATCACGGCGGAGACGGCCGAGTTCGGACTTCACGTGACGTCCGGCAAGCTCGCCGGGCTGGATGTCGGTACGAAGACCGTCGGCGTCGCGATCTGCGATGCCGGCTGGCACTTCGCCGGGCCGCTCGAGACCATTCGGCGGACGAAATTCACGCAGGACATGGCGGCGCTACGCACGATCGTCGAGCGTGAGAAGGTCGCCGGGCTGGTCATCGGCTTGCCGCTGAGCATGGACGGGAGCGACAGCCCGCGGACCCAGTCCACCCGCGCCTTCGCCCGCAACCTGGCGCCGCTCGGACTGCCGATCCTGCTGTGGGACGAGCGCTGGTCCACCCAAGCCGTGGAACGCGCCATGATCGAAGCGGATGTCAGCCGCGCGAAACGGGCCGAGAAGGTCGATGCACTGGCCGCCGCGCACATCCTGCAGGGCGCAATCGACGCGCTGGTCAATCTGCCGCCACCACAATAAGCCCAGCACTCGTGGACCTGCTTTCAATTGATTCGCTGAGCGACGAGCAGATCGCGACCATTTTGGATCGCGCCGGTGTCTTCTTCGCAGTCAATCGCGCTCGCCAGTCGAGCAATGCGCTCGCCGGCAAGATCGTGTTCCAGCTCTTCTACGAGAACTCGACCCGAACCGCGATGTCGTTCGCAACCGCGACGCACCGCCTCGGCGCATCGCCTGTCTCGCTGTCGGTCGAGCACTCGTCCGTGAAGAAGGGCGAGACGCTCGAGGATACGGCCAAGACCCTCAATGCGATGCGCCCGGACGCGCTCGTCATCCGGCATCGCGAGAATGGCGCGCCGGCGACCGTGGCCGCAATCATGGAATGCCCGGTGATCAATGCCGGAGACGGAACCAACGAACACCCGACGCAGGCGCTGCTGGATGCAGCCGCGATGCGCCAGCATTTCGGCCGGCTCGATGGCCTGAAGGTCGCGATTTGCGGGGACGTGCGGCACAGCCGAGTGGCGCGTTCGAACGGCAGGCTGCTGCCCCGGCTGGGCGCCGAAGTGAGGCTGGCCGGTCCAGCAGAGTTCATGCCCGACGGTGCCCCTGCCCTGTCGATCGATGACGCGATCACCGGGGCCGATGTCGTGATGATGCTGCGGATCCAGCGCGAGCGGCTGGACGACGACCTGGACTATGCTCCGGGCGAATATCTCCAGCGGTACGGTCTTACCCCCGAGAGACTGGCGCGGGCGTCGCCGAATGCCGTCGTCATGCACCCCGGTCCGATGAACCGCGGCGTCGAGATCGACGGTCAGGTAGCAGACGACCCGGAGCGATCGTTAATCACGCTCCAGGTCGAAATGGGCGTGGCCGTACGAATGGCCTGCCTCGAGCTGCTGATCGGTTAGCGCGAAGCCAGCTCGACCGGGCGGTCGCCGGCGGTGCCGCGAACGAAGCAGCTGCCGCCGCCGCGACGGATCGACGAACACAGCGCGTTGGCCTCACCGACGCTGCCGAAGCCCTTCACCGACAAGCGGTAGAAGGTCCCCTTGCCGCTGTCGAAGCGGGCGCTCATCGGCGAATAGTTGCGCAGGCCGCTGTAGCGGTGCGCCGCTGCATTCCATGCCGAAGCCACGCGAGCCGCGTTGCTGTACGAACCGATCTGGACGACCGCGCCCGAATTGCCGGTGGCCTTGCGGATGGCGACCTTGGGGAGGGCCGCGTGCACGACGCGCGCCGGCTTGAGCATTGGCGGCGGCGGAGGCGGCGCCGCTTCTGGCGTGAATGCCGGAGCAGACGGGGCGTCGATCGACGGAGCATCCCCCGGAGCAGCGACCATCGGTGGAAGCGGCGGCGGAACCGCCTCAGCGAGCTGCGGCACATCTTGCGGCGCCGCAGCCACCGGGGCCGGAGCCGCCTGGGCGAGCTGGGCGTCAGGCTTCAAGAGCGCGAGCTGGACGGGCTCACCCGGATCGGACGCCGCCGGCGTAACGCCAATCAGCGCTGCCAGCTGGCCGCCCGGCTTGCCGGGGCTGGCGATCTGCATCCACTGGTGAATGCGGGCATCGAGCTGGTCGGCAGGAACATCCTGAGCTGCGATCGCCCGGGCGTTGACCCAGTCGCCCGACAGGGCATGCGCCAAAGCTAGGTTCTGGCGAACGCGAGCGTCGGCGCCCTGAGCGCGAGCAACGGTATCAAGCACGGCAACCGCATCCGATGCGCGGCCCGCAAGGGCCAGCGCCAGTCCATAGTCGGCCGGATCAAGCCTACCGCGCCCGGCTTCGAGGATCGAATTGGCCTGGTCGTTCTTGCCTTGCGCAATCTGGGCAAGCGCCAGTTTCAGGATCACCTGCGGCTGATCGCCCGAGATTGCCAGCGAGTCCTTGAATGCATTCTCGGCCGACACGAAGCGGCCAGCGGCAAAATAAGCGTTACCGAGAAGCGCGCGGATCACGGCGTTGTCGGGCGACTTTGCAACCGCCTGCTCGGCGTACGTGATGGCAGTAGTCGGGTCGTTCGCCTGCAGCGCGGCCAGAGCACGGGTCGCTGTCCCAACCTCTCCGCTTGGCTGGCTGGAAGCGCTGCTGGCGTGATGTTGCGGCGCAGCGCAGCCCGCCATCACCGTCGCCAGAGCGACAAGTGAAATTGCGGAGCCGAAGCGGATTGGCTTGGACATTGGATTATCCCCTACGTTTGGCCTTGGCGGCCATTCCCTCCAGTTCGGGCATGTCGACGAGCAATTGATCGAGCGCGTCGGTCACAAGCTGCTGTGCGGAACGTCCGTTCACCGCACATGCGAGTCGCAGCTTGAGATGCCGTTCAGGATCCAGACGAAGTGTGAATGCGGCTTTGGCCTTGCTGCCGGGAGCAGCACGTGGCGTCGGCACGCGGCGCATGGCCGCAGGCGTCGCAATGGCTGCAGGTGCAGGCTCAGGCGTTGCCGCGGGAGTGAAGGTCGGAAGGATCGCGACTGGCGCGAGCTCCGGAGCGTCCTCAACCTCATAGGGCTCTGCAGTCTCGTCGACCTCTTCCTCGGACTCTTCGACGCCGAGGCGGTCAGCGATTTCGGACTGCTGCGTATGGACGGGCGAATTGACCGGGGTCAGGCCCGTCGGATGAATCCGCGGCTGATCGTCGATTTCCTCACCGAACGCGTCATGCTCCGCGTCGCGCGAAACCTCGTGCGGCTTCGGCGGCTCGAATCCCATGTCGTTCCAGCCCAGGTCTTCCATTCCGGCGCCGGCCTGGCCGAAGCCCTGGGGACGCATCGCCGGACGAGCCGCGCCCTTGCGAGCGAGAAGTCCGGAGGAGAGGGAGGCGAAAGGCTTTGGTTCGCTACTTGCCACTTTCGGCGCCCCTTACTGGCCGACCACCCGGCGGCCGAAGCCGCCGACCGGACGAGGACTGGCCGCTGGAATGCCTGACGCCTGACCCGGCGCGGCAAAGACGGTGCGGCGAAAATTCTTTTCGAGACGGTCGGAGATGTAATCCCACAGCTCGACAACCTCGCGGGCCGACCGGCCGTTGGGGTCGATCTCCATCACCGTGCGGCCGTCGATCATCGAGGCTGCGAAGTCGGTACGATGGTGAATGGTGACCGGAGCGACGGTGCCATGCTGCGAGAGCGCAACCGCCGCTTCGTAGGTGATCTTGGCCTTGGGGGTTGCCGCGTTGACGACGAAGATCAGCGGCTTGCCAGCGCGGTCGCACAGATCGACCGTCGCACCGACGGCGCGAAGGTCATGCGGGCTGGGTCGCGTCGGAATGACGATAAGTTCGGCAACGGCGATAACGCTCTGGATCGCCATGGTGATCGCCGGCGGCGTGTCGATGACGGCGAGGCGGAAACCCTGCTGGCGTAGAACTTCCAGGTCCGACGCGAGGCGGGCCACGGTGGTCTGGGCGAAAGCAGGCATTTCTGCTTCGCGTTCGTTCCACCAATCGGCAAGGCTGCCCTGCGGATCGATGTCGATGAGGCAGACGGGTCCTGCGCCCGCCAGCTGCGCTTGCACCGCAAGATGCCCGGACAGAGTCGTCTTACCCGACCCGCCCTTCTGCGATGCCATAGCCAGAACGCGCATGTATTTCCCCTCGCGTGATTGACGCCAATTCAAGGGTGGAAGTGACACCGAAGGCTCTAAAATCTGGTTAACATCGCCACGACTGTGTTTGCGGGGGCGATGAAGTTCGCTACACTTCAGGCGGGGTAGGTAATCATATGCGTTTCAGATACTTAGCCGCTTTGGCCTGGTTGGCTGCGTTCAGCGCGCCTCTTAACGCGCAATCGGTTGCAGCCGGCGCGGACGCCTGGGCGAAGGGCGATTATGACACGGCCGTCGACAATTGGCGGCCGCTTGCCGAGAAAGGCGACCCGGACGCGCAATTCAATCTCGGCCAGGCCTTTCGCTGGGGGCGCGGCGTCCCGGCGAACCTTGCAGCAGCGCAGACCTGGTATGAGCGCGCGGCAGGCCAGGGCCAGATGGATGCGCAGGTTATCCTTGGCCTGATGCTGTTCCAGAACGGCGATCACGCGGCCGGGCTTCACTGGCTGAAGGCGGCCTCCGAGAAGGGCGAGCCGCGGGCGATGCTCGTGTACGGAACCGCCCTCTACAATGGCGACGGCGTCCCGCAGGATGCAGTGCTCGGCTACGCCTATGTAAGCAGGGCCGCCGCGCAGGGCCTCCAGGCTGCGAAGGACACGCTGGCGCAGCTCGACAAGATCCTGCCGCTGGAGGACCGGAGGAAAGGCGTCGCAATCGCCATGGCGAAGGCCAAGGCGGCCCCTGCCCCAAACTCCAAGCCTACGGATTCGAAGCCGACCAAGCAGGCCGCAGCGAAAGCGCCAAAGACGACAGCACCGCTAGTGGCGGCTGCGAAACCTGCGCCGAAACCTGTGGCGGCAGCGCCGGCGGGCGGAGCAACAGGGTCGTGGCGGATACAGCTGGGTGCTTTTTCGCAACGATCGTCGGCCGAAGCTTTGTTCCGCAAGCTGTCGGGCAACCTTCCCGGACGGCAGGCCTATTACACGGCCGTCGGTAATGTGATCCGGCTGCAAGCGGGGCCATTCGAGAGCAAGGCGGCGGCCGCGGCGGCTTGCCGCGCGGTTGGGCAAGCCTGCTTCCCAGTGCCCGGTAAGTAGCTAGCCGCGAAACCAGTCGCGCCGCCTCACCCCCTGCACCCACAGCAGTGCGTCGAGCCCATGATATTTGAGCTCGGCGTCGGCGACTTCGGCTAGTGCGGGCTTGGCGCGGAAGGCTATGCCCAGCCCGGCTTCCTCGATCATCAGCTTGTCATTGGCGCCGTCGCCGACGGCGAGGACGTCTTGCGGTTGAATTCCAAGCTGCCCGCGGACTTCGATCAGCGCCTCGCGCTTGGCCATGGCGTCGACGATCGGGTCGCCAACCTCTCCGCTCAGCTTACCCCCAGAGAAGATGAGCCGGTTGGCGCGGACGCGGTCGAAGCCGACGACCTCGGCGACCGGATTGGCGAACGACAGGAACCCACCCGAAACCAGCAGGCAGGTGGATCCGCCCGCCCGCATGGTCTGGACCAGCGTCTCGGCGCCTTCGGTAATCTTCACGCGCTCATCGAGGCATTGTCTCAACGCCTTCTCATCAAGGCCGGCGAGCAGGCGAACGCGCTCGCGCAGCGCGCCGCGGAAATCGATCTCTCCCTGCATTGCGCGCTCGGTAATGTCCGCGACCTGGCTTTTGAGGCCGGCGTAATCAGCGAGTTCGTCGATGCATTCCTGCCCGATGATGGTCGAATCCATGTCGGCGACGAACAAGCGCTTCCAGCGCGCCTCTTCGGGCTGGACCGCGAAATCTAGTTTTGGAAGCGACTGGAGCGCCCAGCGCGCCGCCTTGGCGTCACCATTGAAGGAAAGGTCAGCGGCATCGCCCTCGTCGATCCAGTTGCGGAAGGCCGCATTCGGATCGGACTCACGCAGCATACCCAGGGCGCGGTCGACTAGCCTGTCATCCAGCCGTCCCGCTGCTATCAACGTTACAATTGCCATGGCCGAGCGCTCGAATCCTCCTCTCGCCTTAATTGCGGGGCCGACCGCCAGCGGCAAGTCGGCACTTGCACTGGCGTTGGCCGAGCGTACCGCCGGAGTCATCGTCAACGCCGACAGCGCGCAGGTCTATCGCGACCTGCCGATCCTGAGCGCGGCGCCGAGCGGGGATGAACGGGAACGGGCGGAGCACCGGCTGTACGGCTATCTCGACGGAGCCTTGGCCTGCTCAGCGGCCGACTGGGCGGCGCGCGCCAAGGCGGAGATTGCTGACATCCAGGCCGGCGGGCGGCTGTCGATACTGGTCGGGGGCACCGGCATGTACATCCGCACCCTACTCGACGGCATTGCGCCGGTGCCCGCCATCGACCAGGCAGTCCGACAAGAAGTGCGGGCGGCGTCGGTCGCAGACAATCGGAAAAGGCTTGAGAAGCTCGATCCTGAGGCAGCTACCCGCCTCACTGTCGGAGACACCACACGCATCGCCCGCGCGCTCGAGGTCGTGCTCAGCACCGGGCGCTCGTTGGCGGAGTGGCAGCAGAGCCGCGAAGGCGGGATCGGCGAACAAGTCGTGCTCCGGCCGATCGTGCTGCTTCCCCCGCGAGACTGGCTTTACCAGCGTTGTGACGAGCGCTTCGCGACGATGGTCGAGCAAGGCGCAGTCGAGGAGGTGAAGCTGCTGCTTGGACGGAAGCTCGACCCGGACTTGCCTGCGATGCGGGCCATCGGAGTGGCGGAGATAGCGGCATATCTCGCAGGCGGCCTCACGCTGGGTGACGCAATTGCGGCCGGACAGCAGGCGACGCGGCGCTACGCCAAGCGGCAGTATACCTGGCTCGCGCATCAGCCGCCCGCCGATTGGCCACGATATTCTGAGCCTCTGGACATAGCGAGTGCGCTGGCCCTGCTGCAGCCGAACGGCTAGTCGGCGGCCATGGAGCTGATCCGGGACGCCGACATCGACCCTGCGCCGCTGGCGGGCAAGCGGGTCGCCATCCTCGGCTACGGCAACCAGGGTCGCGCGCAGGCACTCAACCTGAAGGACAGCGGGATTGACATTGTCGTCGGCCTGCGCGGCGGGTCGGGCAGCCGTGTCGAGGTGGAGGCGGCGGGCATCGAGATCGCGCTGATCGAGAACGCGGTCCGTTCGGCCGACGTCGTGATGGTGCTGGCGCCCGACGAGATTCACGCCTCGCTATATGCAGAGATTGCACCGTGCCTGCGCGAAGGTGCAGCCCTGGGCTTCAGCCACGGGCTGTCGGTGCGGTTCGGCTTCATCAAGCCACGGGCCGATCTCGACGTGTTCCTCCTCGCGCCGAAAGGTCCGGGGACCGCCCTGAGGTCGCTCTACACCGAGGGCAAGGGCATGCTTGCGGCGTGGGCGGTGGAACAGGATGCAACGGGAAATGCGCGCGGAATCGCCCTTGCCTACGGGCGCGCGATCGGATCCGGACGCGCAGGACTGATCGCCACGACCTTCGCTGAAGAAGCGGAGGCCGACCTTTTCAATGAACAGGCGGTCGTGTGGGGCGCGGTGCCCGAATTGCTGATTGCCGGGTTCGAGACGCTGGTCGATGGCGGGATTTCACCGGAACTCGCCTACCTCGAGTGTGTCGGCGAACTGAAACTGCTCGCGGACCTCATCGAGGCGCGCGGGATCGCAGGCATGCGCGAGGTTATTTCGAATACCGCTGAGCTGGGCGCGCTCCTCGGCGGAACCCGGATCATCGACTCCAGCGTGCGTGAGCGCATGTCGCAAGTGCTGTCGGAGGTCCGCGCAGGCAAGTTCGCCGAAGCGCTCAGGCGCGAGGAAGAAGAAGGCTACCCGCGCCTTGAGCGTTCACGGGAGGAGGCGCGCAAAACTCTGCTGGAAGAGACGTTTACGAGCCTTCGTGAAGTCGAGGATTGAAGTCAGCCGATTGGCTCCGAGGCTTCCTGTGGCCGGTCCCCGGTGCTTGCCCGCTCAAGATAAGCCCGCTGCATGCGCTGATGCGCCTTTACGACGCTGGGATCGCTGGCCGACGACGCCAGCTCTTCTTCCTCAACAGCGCGCCGGGCGAAATAAATCCGGTCCTCTTTGCTCATGACGCTGCTCCTTCCCGGGGAGGCCACTTCATAGCACAAACGAGCCGAAAAGTCCTATTTATCCGCGATTGCTCGCGCCCGCTCGATCGCCTCGAGGAGAACGCGCCGCGCTTCTTCGGCGTCCCCCCATTTGCCAACCCGCACCCACTTTTCTGACTCCAGGTCTTTGTAGTGGGTGAAGAAATGCTCGATCTGCTGGAGCACAATGGACGGCAGGTCGTGCCGCTCTCCGACGTCGGTATAGTAGGGAAAGGTGGAGTCCACCGGCACGCAGATCAGCTTCTCGTCACCGCCATGCTCGTCTTCGAGGTTGAGAACACCGATCGGCCGAGCGCGGACGACTGAGCCCGGCACGAAGGGCGTTCGCGCAATGACCATCGCATCGATCGGGTCGCCATCTGGCGACAGCGTGTGCGGCACGAATCCGTAATTGGCGGGATAGCGCATCGGCGTGTGCAGAATGCGGTCGACAAAGAGCGCGCCCGACTTCTTGTCGAACTCGTACTTCACGGGTTCGCCGCCGATCGGCACTTCGATTATGACGTTGATGCTGTTCGGCGGATCGTCGCCGATGGGGATAAGGTCGATGTTCATGGCAGGTTGGGCGCGCCCTTAAACAGGGAGAGGCCGAGGAACAATGCCGCAATGCTCGCGATGACCGATCCAGCGACGTAACCGGCGGCCAACGCGTACGCGTGCCGCTCCATCAGCAAGGCCGTGTCGAGCGAGAAGGCGGAGAACGTCGTGAAGCCACCGAGGATGCCCGTGGTGAGGAACAGCCGCGCCTGCTGGCTGACTCCCGGCCGGGCAAGGAAATAGCCCGCGAGCAAGCCCATCAGGAAAGATCCCACGATGTTGACGATCAGCGTTCCGGTCGGAAACTCGAGGCCGAAGAGTCTTGCGGACCCGACATTGACCCCGTGGCGCAGCGCGCCACCGATTCCGGCGCCGAGGAAGACGATCAGGTACATCATGCCACCCTCGGCGGAGTCAGGGTGTCGCGGGCCCACCCGCTGATCGCTGCGCGGCCCACAGAGGCGAACGGTGACACCCTGGTTACTGCGTGTTCCTGTGGCACGTTGAATAGGTTGAGGGTGTTGAACGCCGGCTTGAACCCCTGCTCTACATTGCCATGCTCGTCGTAGAAGGTGAGGTAGCCGCCATATTCGGGCAGCCAGTCGTCTACCGTCAGGTTAAGCACGTACGCGACGATTCTACGCCACTTCACACCTTCGTCGGTATGCCGCGAAAGGAAGTGGCCGGGGGCATACATCGTCGCGTATCCGTCCGCGCCGACGATTTCGGAATGGCCGGTGACGTCCCGGAGAAGAGCAGCAAACGCATCGCCGCGAAGATCTTGGACGAGTTGTTCGTGCGGCGACCCGGGTTGCCAACGCTCCATGAACGCCTGGTCGAGCGGGTAGCTAGAGTAAATGTAGCAGAATTCCTCGCGCACGATGGCTTCGATGATCCGGCGTTCGATCGCCGCCATCTCCTCGCGCGACATCGCCATCAATTGCTCGTTCCCGAGATTGCGGCCGCTCTGGTCGCCCGCAAGCCAACCGAGCAGCCACGGAGTCTTGGTCATCAGAAGATCGCGGAGCTGGTGAGCGCTCGCTTCGGTCAGGACGTCTCTGATCTGAATGCGTCCCGTCCGGGCGAATTCGTGGGCAAGAGCCGGCCGGTCGAGTTCCGGATTGATTTCAATCAGAGGAGGCACCGCACGCCCCTACTTCCGACCGAACAGTTTTTCGATCTCGCCGTGACCGAGCTTCACCCAGGTTGGACGGCCGTGATTGCACTGGCCGGAGCGCGGCGTGACCTCCATTTCGCGCAGAAGCGCGTTCATCTCGGCGACCGTGAGGATGCGCCCTGCACGGACGGAGCCGTGGCAGGCTATGGTCGCTGCGACGAGATCGAGCTTGTCGCGAAGGCTCAGCGGGCCGCCGAGTTCGGCGATTTCGCCGGCGAGGTCGGCGAGCAGGCCGGGTACGTCGGTCTTGCCTAGGGCAGCAGGGACAGTGCGAACGAGCATCGATGTCGGTCCGAAGCGTTCGATTTCGAGGCCAAGTTCGGCAAGGTCCTGCGCCGCGCCTTCGAGGCGGTCGCATTCCGGTTCGTCGAGTTCGACTACATCGGGAATCAGCAGCGCCTGACGGCCAATGGCACCACCCTCGCGCGCGGCGCGCATCCGTTCGAGCACCAGGCGCTCGTGCGCAGCGTGCTGGTCGACGATCACCAGGCCATCTTCGGCCTCGGCAACGATGTAAGTCGCTGCGACCTGGCCACGCGCTACACCAAGCGGGTAGCTCGGCACGGCTTCGACGGCGGGCTCCGCGCGGGCGGCAGGCGCCTGATCAAATAGCCGGACGTCCTCAGCAAGGGCCTGCGTGGCGACGAGTGCCCGCTCAGGCGCTCGCATCGGTTGGCGCTCGGCTATCACGTCATAGCTTGCACCCGACGTCCACATGACCGGCGCCGCAGCTTGCTCGCGGGCGGCGCTGCGCTGGCTTTCCTCATCGAGCGCCCGCCTCAGGCCACCGATGATGAGGCCACGCACGGCCGATGGATCGCGGAAGCGCACCTCGGTCTTGGCCGGGTGGACGTTGACGTCCACCTCGTCGAGCGGGACGTCGAGGAACAGGGCCGCAATCGGGTGCCGGTCGCGGGCAATCAGGTCGCGGTAGGCGGCTCGAAGGGCACCAACGAGCAGCCGGTCCTTCACCGGGCGCGAATTGACGAACAGATATTGCTGGTCGGCAACGCCGCGGTTGAAGGTCGGCAGGCTGATCACCCCGGTCAGGGCAATTCCGTCGCGAGCGGTGTCGATCCCGACGCCGTGCCGATCCAACTCATGGCTGAGGATCTCCGCGACACGAGCAGGAGCCGACGACGGCTGAAGGGTCAGGATGCGCCGCCCGTCATGGTCGAGCGTGAATGCGACATCGCTCCGCGCCATTGCCAGCCGCTTCACCGAATCCAGGCAGGCGGCATATTCGGCGCGCGGGGATCGCAGGAATTTGCGGCGCGCCGGCACTTTCTCGAACAGCCGCTCGGCCGTGATCCGCGTGCCCGGCGGTAAGGCGGCCGGCCCCTCGCCTCCCGTCTCGCCATGGTCGATTGTGATCCGCCAACCATCAGCCCCGCGCACCCGGCTTTCGATGGTCAACCGCGCGACGCTTGCGATCGACGGAAGAGCTTCCCCCCGAAAGCCGAAGCTGGTGACCCGGTCGATCGAATCGTCGGCCAACTTCGACGTCGCGTGCCGTTCGAGCGCGAGGCGCATCTCGTCGGGACTCATTCCGCAGCCATCGTCGGCGACTTCGATCAGCTCCAAGCCGCCTGCCGACAAGCGAACCGCCACGTTGGCGGCGCCCGCATCGAGCGCATTTTCCACAAGTTCTTTCAGCGCACTCGCCGGACGTTCGACTACCTCGCCTGCAGCGATGCGATTGATGAGTTCCGGCGGCAGCCTTCTTATTGACATGTTAAGCATTCCTAGCCCATTCCGAGGGCGCCGGCGAAGCGCTGATTTTCGCGGAAATTCAGGCCGCATTCAATGGAATGTGTTTAATTGAAAGTGAAGCCGCAGGGTCGTTCCGCTGCTTTGTGATCAGGTTGGGGATACGGGGATAAATGTTCTGGAATCGCTGGTTCAAATGGATGTCGCACGACATGGCGATCGACCTCGGAACCGCCAACACGCTGGTCTATGTCCGAGGACGCGGCATCGTCCTCAATGAGCCGTCGGTCGTCGCAATCGAGACCATCAACGGCGTCAAGAAGGTCAAGGCCGTCGGCGACGACGCCAAGCTGATGATGGGCAAGACTCCCGACCAGATCGAGGCCATCCGCCCGCTTCGTGACGGCGTGATCGCCGACATCGATGTCGCCGAGCAGATGATCAAGCACTTCATTCACAAGGTTCACGGCGGGAAAATGCGCGCCTGGCGCTTCCCGGAAATCGTGATTTGTGTCCCATCTGGATCGACTTCGGTCGAGCGCCGCGCGATCCGCGATGCCGCGTCGAATGCCGGCGCCAGCGCTGTCTATCTGATCGAAGAGCCGATGGCCGCTGCGATCGGTGCCGACATGCCGGTGACCGAGCCGATTGGCTCGATGGTCGTCGACATCGGCGGCGGCACGACGGAAGTTGCGGTGCTTTCGCTCCGCGGCTTAGCCTACACCACGTCGGTCCGCGTCGGCGGCGACAAGATGGACGAAGCGATCAGCTCCTACGTCCGCCGCAACCACAACCTGCTGATCGGTGAAGCCACGGCCGAGCGGATCAAGAAGGAAGTAGGAATCGCCAAGCCGCCGGTCGATGGCATCGGCAAGACCGTGCACATCAAGGGCCGCGACCTCGTCAACGGCGTACCGAAGGAAATCTCGATCAACCAGGGCCAGATTGCCGAAGCGCTGTCGGAACCGGTTGGAACGATTGTCGAAGGCGTCCGCATCGCGCTTGAGAACACGGCTCCCGAGCTTGCCGCCGACATCTGCGACCAGGGCATCGTCCTGACTGGCGGCGGTGCGCTGTTGCAGGGCCTGGATGAAGTGCTGCGTGACGAGACCGGCCTTCCTGTCACCGTGGCCGAGGATCCGCTGACCTGCGTCGCCCTGGGTACCGGACGGGCGCTCGAGGAAGAGCAGTTCCGCGGCGTCCTCCAGACGGCCTAAGGATTCCAGGCGGTGGCGACCGCACGCCCAGGCTGGTCGCGCCGAGCCCAATATGGGCTGTTCTTCAGCTTTCTCGCGCTCATCGCAGGAATCCTGATCGGCCTCATCCTGCTCGCCATTTCGATCCTGGCGCCTGAACGGTTCGCGTCGATCCGAGGCGCGGCGCTAGATGTGACGGGGCCCGCCGCAAGCTCGATGCACGAAGTGACGGCGACCGTCGAAGGCGTCTTCACCGGAGCCGGCAATTATTGGGACGCGGCAGGACAGAATGGCGAGTTGAAGCGCGAGCGCGACACCATGCGCCAGCAAATCATCCAGGCTCGCGCCGTCCTCCAGGAGAACCGGCAGCTCAAGGCAGTGCTTCAACTACGCGAGCACGAAGCAAAGACCGTTGCCGTCGGGCGATTGGTCGGATCGTCGCTCGGCAGCACGCGCAGATTCGCGATCCTGTCGACCGGCGCGAACGACGGGGTTCGCGTCGGGATGCCGGTGCGCTCGCCTGATGGGCTGGTCGGCAGGGTTATCGACACCGGCGCCTTCGCCTCGCGAGTCCTGCTCGCTTCGGACCGAGCGAACATCATTCCCGCTCGCTTGTTAAGAGGCGGAATTCCGGTGATCTCCCAGGGTCGCGGCGACGGGACGATCGATGTCCGGCCGCTGGAAGTCGGCCGCAACCCGTTCAAGCGCGGCGACATCATCATTACCTCCGGCACGGGCGGCCTCTATCCGCCGCTGGTACCGATCGCCCGGGTCATCAGGCTCGACGACGACGGCGCGGTCGCGCTGCCGCTGGCCGACCCGTCAAATATCAGCTTCGCCGTGGTCGAGCCTCCATACGAGCCCGCGGCGCAGGCCGAGACGCCCTGATGGTCCGAGCCGCTCTCGCCACGAAGCGCCGGATCGGCCAGGGCCCCAAGCCGTTCGCCGTCTTCGTGCCGATGCTGTCGGTATTGATGGCGTCACTTCTTGCCGCCTTGCCAGTGGTGACCACCAGCGGCTGGTTCCCGGATTTCGGCTTTCTCGTCCTGATCAGCTGGCGCCTGCTGAGATCGGACCCGTGGCCGGCCTGGTGGGCCGCCCCAATGGGGCTGGTCAACGACCTCTTCACGGGACTTCCGATAGGTTTCTCAGTGACTTTGTGGAGCGCCACGATGCTAGCGCTGGACCTCATCGACCGGCGGACGATGTGGCGCGATTACTGGATCGAATGGGTGCTTGCGACGGTACTGCTGACCATCGACGAATGGCTGCAATGGCGCATCGCCGCGATTTCCGGCGCACGCGTGCCGTTCCTCGCCGTCGTCCCGCCGCTCGTCATTTCGGTGTGCGTCTTCCCGCTCAGCGCCTGGATCGCAGCGCGGCTCGACCGGTGGAGGCTTGGCCGGTGAGCAAGCCTATCCGCCTGACGACCGCGCACCAGTCGATCACGTTCTCGCGGCGGATGATGCTCCTCGGCACCGCGCAGGCGGGGGTCGGCGCGTTGCTGATCGGCCGGCTTGGCTGGCTGTCGATCGCGCAGAACGAAAAGTACCAGCTGTTGAGCGAGAGCAACCGCGTCCAGCTGATCCCCGTCCCGCCGCGGCGCGGCTGGATCATCGACCGCAACGGGAAGCCGATCGCCATCAACAAGGCGAGCTTCCGCGTCGATATCATTCCGCAGCAGCTTACCGACGGACCCAAGATTGTCGGCGAACTGGCGAACCTGCTGACGCTACCACCCGACGAGGTCGACCGGATCAACAAGGAGCTCGGCCACTCCCGCGGGTTCCAGCCGGTCTCGGTCGCCGACAATATTTCCTACGACCAATATGCCGCGATCACGGTTCGACTGCCCGAGCTGCCCGGAGTCGCGGCCTCGCGAGGCTTCACCCGTTACTATCCCGCCGGTTCCGCCGTGGGGCAGCTGGTCGGCTATGTCGGGGCCGCGAACGAGAAGGAATACGAGGCGGAGAACAAGAACCCGCTTTTGCTCGTGCCAGGCGTCAAGATCGGCAAGGAAGGCCTTGAGAAGAGCCTGGAAACGACCTTGCGCGGGGTCCCCGGCGGCCAGCGCGTCGAGGTCACGGCGCGCGGAAAGCTAGTCAAGGAGCTCGATCCCAAGCCCGACCGTAGCGGCGGCACGGTCCAGCTGACGATCGATGCCGACCTCCACGAATATACGGCAAGGCGGATCGGCGACCAGTCATGCTCGGTCGTCGTCATCGATGTGGCGAACGGTGATATCCTCGCAATGCCGTCGATGCCGTCGTTCGATCCCAACAACTTCTCCGACGGAATCAGCACCAACGAATGGAAGATGCTGTCGGGCGACGACCATTTGCCGCTGGTCGATAAGGCGCTCGAGAGCCTTTACCCGTCAGGATCGACGATCAAACCATCAATGGCCATGGCATTGCTCAATGCCGGGATCGACCGGCACCAGCGGGTCAATTGCACCGGATCATACCCGCTCGGTAATCACGTCTTCCACTGCGACAAGCGCCACGGCCCGGTCGATATGGATGCCGCCGTCGTCCATAGCTGCGACATCTATTTCTACGAGATGTGCCGCCGCGTCGGGGCCGAAAAGCTCGCGCCGATGATCCGGTCGATGGGCTTCGGCGAGAAGTTCGACCTACCCTTCGACAACCAGCGTTACGGAACGGTGCCTGACCCCCAGTGGATGCTGAAGAAGTATCATCGCGAGTGGCAGACCTACGACACGATCAACATGTCGATCGGCCAGGGCATGGTGCTCATTAACCCGCTGCAGCTGGCAGTCATGGCCAGCCGGCTCGCCACGGGAAAGCGTGTCATTCCGCGCCTGATGAAGAACCAGCCGGTCAAGCCGCAAGCGCAACTGGAGGTCGATGCCGATCACCTGACCTTCATCCGCCAGGCCATGTGGGGAGTGGTCGATCACGGCACCGCCGCGGGCGCCAAGCTGCCGCTGGACGGCATCCAGATGGCCGGAAAGACCGGAACCGCGCAAACGCACAATCTCAGCGCAAGCGAGCGCGGCAATTATACGGCGGCAAACTGGAAGCTGCGCGACCACTCCCTGTTCATGGGCTTCGCGCCGTTCGACAACCCGCGTTACGCCGCAGCGGCCATCGTGGAGCATGGCGGATTCGGCGCCGCGGTCGCGGCTCCGCTGATCCGGGATACGATTACCTTCCTCTATGACAAGCCGAAGGCCATCGCGGCGCTGCAAAGCTTTGAGCAGAGCATCGGCGGCACTCTCGAGGAGCGCGTGGCTCGAAAGACCGCAGCGTGGCGCTCCGCAAACGGCCTCCCGCCTCTTCCCGCCGAGAAAGCATGATCACCTCGGCCATCATTCCCAAGCCGCTTGCGCGGCTGCCCTGGCGCTTGATCTTCCTGATCGCGTCGATCGCCGGGTTCGGGCTGCTCGTGCTCTTTTCGGCCGCAGGCGGCTCCGTCAGGCCGTGGGCACTCAAACAGGCCATAATCTTCAGCGTCTTCCTCGGCATCGCCATCAGCATGTCGTGGATCAAGGAATCGACGATCAAGGCGATTACGTTTCCGCTTTATGCGGTGACATTGGTGATGTTGATCGGGGTCGAGGCGCTGGGCTTCGTCAGCAAGGGTGCGCAGCGCTGGCTTGAGCTCGGGCCGATCCGGCTCCAGCCATCGGAGTTCATGAAGCCGGCAATCGTGCTGACCCTCGCGCGCTTCTACGAGCTGGTCCCGGTGGGCGAGATTCGCAAATGGCGGGCGATCTGGCCGGCTCTGCTGCTGCTCGGCGTCCCCGCGTTCCTGATCCTGGTGCAGCCGGACCTCGGGACCTGCATCATGGTCGGCCTATGCGGGGTGACGGTCATGTTCCTTGCGGGCCTGCCGTGGTGGGTGTTCGTTGCGCCGACGGCGCTGGTCGGCGTGGCCGCGCCGATCGTCTACGGGATGATGCACGGGTACCAGCGCAAGCGGATCGACGTCTTCCTCAATCCCGAGAGCGACCCGCTCGGCGCCGGCTATCACATCAGCCAGTCGAAGATTGCGATCGGATCGGGCGGGATCTGGGGCAAAGGCTTCCTGCAGGGCAGCCAGAGCCACCTCGACTATCTTCCCGAGGGCCACACCGACTTCGTCTTCGCGACAATGGCCGAAGAATGGGGCCTGGTCGGTGGCGTGCTCCTGATCTTCGCCTTCGCATTGGTGATCCGCTGGGGGATGAAGGTGAGCGCGAACGCGAAGACGCGCTTTTCTCAGCTCGCGGCGGCCGGACTGTCGGCTGCCATCTTCTTCTATGTCTCGATTAATTTGATGATGGTCATGGGGCTGGCGCCGGTGGTGGGCGTCCCCCTCCCCTTGGTCAGCTTCGGTGGATCGGCCGTCATGACGGTGATGCTTTGCCTCGGACTGCTGATGGCGCTTGAGCGGCAACAGAGGACGACTTCAAGCCTCGCTTGAAACGCAGCGGTTGCACCCCACAAAAGCGCATGCTACCGGCGCCGCCGCTCAGGGCGAGAAATGCCGCCGGAGCATCCGCCTCACGGCAGTGGACGCATAGCTCAGTTGGTAGAGCAGCTGACTCTTAATCAGCGGGTCCTAGGTTCGAGCCCTAGTGCGTCCACCATTTTCCAGAGACTAGACCCAGTCGCCGTTATTGGTGGGACGCGGAAGCCGCGGCGTAACGGGCACGGGCCTCGCGCAGATATTTCAAGATTCCGCCGCGCTCTGCTTCGGTCCGATAGTCGGTGCGCCCCGCGGCATCCGCGATCGTGCGGTCGAGCCAGGCGACGAAATAGGCGGCCGATTGACGATCGGGCGGGGGGCTTCCTGGAAGATCGAGGTAGATCGGGCTCGTCGTCGCATAGGGATAGATGTCGAGAACGAGCGGGCTCGATCCCTCATTCCAGGCGCGGAGGACGACCCAACCGTCCGAGGATGCGTCAATCTCACCTTCAGCATCGAAACGCTGGCGATTGGCCGCGATGTTGAATGACTTCACGACCCTTCCGTTCTGAACCAGATCAAGGTGATCCACCGGCACGAACGAGCGGAGGGCAATGCGGTAATGCAGCTTGGCCGGAGCATTGCATTCAATTGTGTCGCCCGGATGCTCTCCCTCGATTTCCAGCCCAAGGAGCGGTCCGTTGGTGGCGAATGTCCGGCCCGCCTTCAGCGCTGATCTCACCGCCGCCGGCGTGAGTGCTCCGCCGGTGTCGAGGAACACCCGATTCATGCCGACCGGTCCGCGTAGGTCGGCATAGTTCGTCATGGCATCGGTGCCGGCCCCGGCCGGAATGCGGAAGCCGAGGTTCAGCAAGCGATACCAGACCTCCGCGGTCGCCTTGTGATCGGAAAAGCCGACGATCTCCATGTAATCGACCTTGCCGTGCGCGACGTCGGCGGGAAGTTCGTTCGTCAGCGACTTGTCGCTCACCGGGTCGGGCACCGTGTCGAACGGATGGACGTAGCCGACTAGCGCGCCTTGTGCGTGCGCCAGATCCGCTATGGCTCCATTGTCAGGATAAGCGCTTGCAAACGGGCTGTTCTGATAGGCCGAGAAACCGGGAGCGAGGTAATGGTCCGATAGGCCGAGAAGCCCGAGATGCCCCCAATAGCTCGTATGATATTCCTGGCTGTGCAGGATCAGCAGCCCGTCGCCGCTGACCGGGTCGGGATTAGGCCGGAAATAGCCGATATCAGGGACCCGCTCCTCCTTGTTGACGAGGAGGTTGTAGACGACGTTGAGGTCCTCCGCTCGAGCTTGCGCGGCGAGCGTCTCGGGCGTCGCCCGATAATGTCCACCGTAATTCATGTGCACGTGCAGGTCGGCGCTCACGAACTTGCCGAATGACGGCGGGAGGTCATTCGCGATGAGTTTGACGGTGAGACTGCCCGGTTGTCGGTCCCAGACGCGTACCTTTCGCTGAAACGGCAGGTAGCGCATCCCATGCTGAACCCAGACGTCCGCGTCGCCCGCGGGAAGGTTCAGCGTACATTGGGCGGGGCAATCGAAGTAATGCGTTTCGGCCCGCTGCAGCGTGCGATCGAATCCATCGTCCGCTGCCATCCAGGCACCGTTTGGAGCCGCTGCTCGGCCGTCGCTACCGATGACCGCAACGCGGGCAGGCGTCGGCCTGCCATTCTCGTCGATGATGTCGATCGTCAGTGGCGTCCGCGGGGACAGGTATCGCCGCTTGGCTGCGATTATCGGCGTCTCCGCTCCGCCAATGACGTCGCGCACGACCAGGCTGGTGTTGCCGTGCTCGTTGCTGATCAGTGCAACACGCCGACCGTCGAGCGACCACCGGGCGTTCCAGCGATCGAAATCGCCGAGGGATAGCGGAAGCGGCGCCATTCCGTCGGGCGTCGTCACCCACAGCTGCCGCCACTGTCGTCCGTGATAGCTGGCGAACAGGATCTGCTTCCCGACTGGCGAGGTCTCCGGCCGAGCGCTCCAGCTCGTCTCCTCGCTCAGCACCTTGCGCCGGTCGAAAGGGTTATCAACCCCAACCGACCAGATGTCGCCCGTACCCCACGCCACCTCGTTGTTGGTGACGTAGAGGATGCGTACCCCGTCCGGAGTCCACGATGGATTTATCGCGTGGTCGTAGGTCGAGTAATAATAGCGGGAAATCTTGCTCTGGCGCTCGCCGAGCAAGGGCCGCTCATTATGCAATCCGTCTGCTGCGACGTCCGCGATGAACAGGTTGAAGTGGCCAGTGCGCTTCGTCGAAACCCACGCAATGCGTTTGCCGTCGGGCGACAGCCGCGGCTCCACGTTCACCGCATGGTCGAAGCTTAGCTGCCGCTCTGCGCCGGTGCCGAGATCGAGCCGCCACAGCTCGATGCCGTCACCGTCATAGCTCGAGAAAACGACGGTCTTGCCGTCCGCGGACACGTCCGGCTGGTAATCGTATGCTCGCGCGGGATGCGTCAGCTCGACCGCCTCTCCCGAACCAATCGCCTGCCGCCACAGCGAACCCCCCATGCTGTAGATGAGCGTCTTGCCATCAGGCATGAAGCTCGCGCCCGAAGCGCCGGTCGTCAGCTGCGGCAAATAGAGTTCGCGCCAGTAGTAGCTGTGCGGCAGGTCGACCTGCTTAAGCACAGGCTCACGCTCGGCGGCAGCGGGCGCGCCAAGGCATACCAATGCCGCGAGGATGACAGCCCGCTTCATCGTTCGCGCACCGTGCGAAATTCGATGCGCTTGTCATTGATCGTGCTGCGAACAATTCGGTGCACGAAAATGCCCGGCGTGTGCACACAGTCGGGATCGATGGTGCCGACTTCGACGATCTCCTCTGCTTCTACGACCGTTACTTCGGCCGCGGTCGCCATGATCGGATTGAAGTTGCGGGCGGTCTTGCGGAACTGGAGGTTGCCGCTCGTGTCGGCGCGCCAGGCTTTGACGATGGCAAGATCGGCGCGAAGACATGTCTCGCGGACGTAGAGATCGCCGTCGAAGTGTTCCTGCGGCTTTCCATCGGCAACGACCGTCCCGACCCCGCTTCGGGTGAAGAAAGCCGGAATGCCCGCGCCTCCTGCCCTGATGCGCTCCGCCAGCGTCCCCTGAGGATTGAGCTCGAGCTCCAGCTCGCCATCAAGATATTGCTGCGCGAACAATTTGTTCTCGCCAATGTAGGACGAAATCATCTTCGCGATCTGCCGGCTTTCGAGCAGATGCCAGAGGCCGAATCCATCCGCGCCGGCGTTGTTGGAAATCACCGTCAGGCCCTTCACGCCCGACGCCTTGATTTCCGGAATCAGGCTTTCCGGATTGCCGACCAAGCCGAAGCCGCCCGACATGATCGTCATTCCGTCGCGCAGAAGCCCCTCAAGCGCTGCCCGGGGTGAATCGTAAAGCTTGTTCATGAGCCCACGAACAGGGTGCGGCTCTGTTCGCGCATGAACTGCGGCACGTACCAACTGCCGAGCCCGCCTTTCCCGGTCGTCCCCGATCCCTTCCAGCCGCAAAAGGTCTGGAACCCGGGCCAGGCGCCGGTCGTCGCTCCGCTCGCACGGTTGGCATAGAGGACGCCCGCCTCGATGATATTCAGGAAGCGGTCGAGCTCGTTCTGATCCTGCGTGTAAATCCCAGCCGTCAGACCGAATTCGCTGCGGTTCGCGTCGGCGATTGCATCGTCGAGATCGTCGAATGGGACGATGCTGATGAAGGGAAGGAATATCTCGTCTCGGTTGAGGCGGTGATCCGCGGCGAGGCCCGTGACGATCGTCGGCGCCACATAGGGCCCGCGTTCGAAGACATCGCCGGACAGGCGCGTCCCGCCGCGGAAGATCGAGCCGTTGCTCGCAGCCTCACGTGATGAAACTTCGAAACGCGCCAGCGCCGCGTCGTCGATGACCGGCCCCATGAAGACGTCTCGGCGTCGCGGGTCGCCAATCACCAGCTTGTCGGTGGCGGCCCCGAGCGCGTCGAAGAAATCGTCCATGACGCCACGCGCTACATAGGCTTTCGACGCGGCGCTGCATTTCTGTCCCGACAGCCCGAATGCCGAACGGCTCACCCCTGATGCAGCGACTTCGAGGTCGGCGCTGCCGGTGACGAAGGCCGGGTTCTTGCCGCCCATCTCGCACAGGACGGGACGCATGGCGGTGCTGGAAGCAGCGTGGCGAAGCAGTGTCATTCCGACTGCATTCGATCCGGTGAAGGCCAGACCGTCCACGCCCGGATGTTGCGCAAGCGCCTTGCCTGCTTCCTCGCCGCCCTGGATGAGGTTTAACACGCCGTCGGGCAGCCCACCGGCGACGAGGGTTTCTACGACCAGCCGGCCGGTAAGCCCGGCAGCGTCGCTTGGCTTGAAGACGACCGCGTTGCCGGCGACCAGAGCGGCGGAAATCATCCCGAGCGATAGCGCCACCGGGAAGTTGAACGGCGCAATGACTCCGAACACGCCAAACGGCCGAAGGACGACGCTGCACTTCTCCGCGTCGGACGCGCCCGGCCGCTCCTCGCGGAAGCCGTCGCTGCGCTCCATCTCGCCGCAATAATGGCGGATCAGGTCGATCGCTTCCTCGACCTCACCGACGGCCTCCAGCCGCGACTTGCCGACCTCGACCAGGCAGGCGACCGAGACGTCCCATTTGCGTTCGTCAAGGACGTCCGCACCCGCACGCAGGATCGTGACGCGTTTGGCCCAGCCGATGTCACGCCAGCTTGGATAGGCCCTCCGTGCGGCATCAACTGCTTCGTCGACCAGCGATGCATCGGCCCGGGGGAACTCGCCGAGGACGATATCGCGGTCGATCGGGCTCTTCGCCGCGAGAATCTGCCCGTCGTTGCGGTCCTTGCCGCCGACGAAGGCCGGCTGCGCCTTGCCGAGCAGCCGCGCTTCAACCTGCAGGATGATTTCGTCGAGGTGGGCGTGGACGCCCGAGAAATCCTCCCCCGTGTTCGAGTAAGTGACGCGCGGCAGGTTGGTCATTTGCTGGCGCCCTCCAGCCGGTTGTAGCGCTTCAATATCGCGCGAAGCTCGTCATGCGGGAGGCCGTACATCGTATACCCGTCAGCACCTGTTTGCGTGTGAGCGGCGACCATCGCGTTGACGATGGCTTCCTCGGTCGCCTGCACCGTCGCTTCGAACACGGCATTTACCTCCGTGTCGGCAATCGGAGTGATCGGCGATGGCGCCTTCTGGTCCGGTCCGTTGACCTCGCCCGGAATGATGGAGAAAGCCATGATCAGATCGCCCGAACTGGTCCCGGAATAGGATCCTAGCCGTGCTAGCCCAAGCGCCGCGCGCTTCGCGACGCGGTTCAGCTGATTGGGCAGCAGGGGCGCATTCGTACCGACGATGATGATGATCGATCCCTGATCGGGCAGTGCTTTGCCGCCAATGCCGCACTTGGGCATCTGATCGGGCTTCGACTGCTTCGAATCGTAACAAGGCAGCCACCTGTTCGCGAAGGCCTGTCCGACGGGCACGCCGGCAATGCGCAGCACCTTGCGGTCACCGGTATTGCACTGCACGAGGACGCCCACGGTGTAGGATTTCCCGCCCGCCGTGATCGCGCGCGACGACGTGCCGATGCCGCCTTTGAAGCTGAAGCAGTGCATGCCGGTGCCGCCGCCGACCACGCCTTCTTCCACCGGACCGCCTTTAGCAGCGTCGAGCGCAGCCTTCGCGGTCTCCGGACGAACGTGGAAACCATTGATGTCGCTCTGCCAGCCGTCCCACGTCTCGGCGACGACCGGATAGACCGCCTCACCGATGTGCTCGACTGCCCATTCCTGGATGCCGGCGTAGACGTGGCCGATGGCGTTTGTGCTGGTGGTGGCAATCGGGCCGCTGACGACGCCAAAGTCCTCCATGTAGGCGAGGCCAGTCATCTCGCCATTGCCGTTGAGGTCGAAATAGCCGCCGTAGACAGGCTTCAAATTCTTGTGCCCGCGCGGAAAGACAATTGTGACGCCAGACCGAACCGGGCCTTTGCCGACAACCAACCGGCCTTCGCCGGAAATCAGCGTCTTCTGGCCAACTTCGACACCCGGCACGTCCGTAATCGCATTCAGCGGGCCCGGCTTGCCTTCGAATGGAACTCCGAGATCGCGAGCGCGCCCGTCTGCCTGTGATCCCGTCAGCACCGCAAGCAGCAAGAGCGCGCCTTTCATCACCTAACGTCCACTCGGCCGGATTCGATCATCGGCAACTCCCGCGGGATGAGCAGTTCCGGACCCTCGTCGAGCCCACGCGCCCATTTGTGTCCGGTGTAGACGGCCTGCTGGATCGTGCTTGGCGCCCAGCAATCGCCGATGCGCGTAACCGACGCGATGCCGGCCTCCTGCCAGCGGTCGCGCAGTCCTTCGTACAAACCATCCACCGGCAGGCGCGCAGTGACCGTGATCAGCGCTCCGGCAGGCCGTTCGACGGTTTCGCCGGTCAGCACGCTGGTGAGCTGGACCGCACCCTCGCGAAAGCCGGTGACGCTGGTGTATGGCAGCACCTGCACGCCCAGCTTCGCCATGCGCTTTGCAATCGGGATGACCTCCAGCGTGTTCGCCGTCCACGCCGACACGGTCGCCGCGGTGGTCACCAGCACGACCTCCGCACCTGCGTAACGCGAAACCTCGGCCAGCACGCCACCCATGTAATAATGGTCGTCGTCCCAGATGATGATTGGCCCCGCCTCCGGATCGCGACCCGCCATGATGTCGTCGGGCGTGTAGACCGTCGGGCCATCAAAGCCGGGGAGCGCGAAGCCGCTGTCGCGTCCTACTCCATCTTTCCGCCACACCGATCCGGTTGCGATGGCCACATGGCGAGCGCCGAATTCCAGCACATGTTGGGCTTCAAGCTCGCTGCCCCGGTAGATCGAGACGTTGGCCATCCGCTCGAGCTGGCCGACGCGCCAGTCGCGAACGCGGGCCCATTCGGCGAGGCCGGGTAGCCGGCTTTCGCGAAGCACCCGGCCGCCGAGTTCGTCGGTTGCCTCGGCAAGATGCACTTCGAACCCGCGCCGTGCCGCCGATAGGGCGGCCTCCAGCCCCGCCGGCCCGGCCCCGACGACCAGCACCGACCCGTCCGATTTCTTCGGCGCGATGATTTCGGGGTGCCAGCCGCGCCGCCATTCCTCACCCATCGTCGGGTTCTGAGTGCAGCGAAGGTTGGTCGACGTGTAGTCGCTCGACACGCACATGTTGCAGCCGATGCATTCGCGGATGTCGTCCTTTCCAGCACATTGGGATCCTAAGCTTAGAATTCCACGTGGACAAGTTGTCGCGGCCGCTTCTATAGTGTCACCTAAATACTAGTGACTCCAGCGTAACTGGACTGGCCACAGTTAGGCCGCAAATGTAATCACACTGGCTCACCTTCGGGTG
>JADMIO010932644.1_pt1 | contig 27106 bp, 21 predicted proteins | sample 8958161 | NCBI WGS metagenome assembly JADMIO01 (sample SAMN16585339, study PRJNA669376) | soil metagenome | isolation source: Crop rotation soil | place: USA: Cullars Rotation, Alabama | collected 2011
CGCGACAACTTGTCCACGTGGAATTCTAAGCTTAGGATCCCAATGTGCTGGAAAGTTCAAGGTGATCAGATTGCACAATCTGCATGAGATGTTTGGGCCGGATACAATCGTGGTGACGCGGGGAGGGTACAACACGTGTTGGGAAGCAGTCGCGGCTGGATCTCGATTGATCATCGTGGGTGACATCGCGCACGGGGTTGAAGACATCGCTACCCGGGGCCGGTTTTTGGAAAGCGAGGGCCTCGCCAAGGCGGCTCAAGCGCATGAGTCGGAAATTGTTGCGGCGTGCAATGACTTACTCGAGCGGCCCGCCCCGGTTGGCGACCACTATCTCAGGCGCAGCGTCAATAGCGGGTTATCGATAGCGAGCAAAGAAATACTTGGATTGTGACAGGGGAAGGCTGCCGCTTGCCACTCGGCGCCGCCAAGAGCAGGAATCCCCATCACGGGGGCAATCCGCCTGGTTCCAGGATCGTATATCATTGGCGCGGACTAGAACTGAGAAGCGGTAGTTCTGCCAAATGGCCCTCGACGGCGTCAGCGTCATCATTCCCGCCTACAATGTTGATGGTCTTTTACAACAGGCCTACGCCTCGGTTTCGGCGCAAACCATCCCCGTCGCTCAAATCGTAGTGATTGATGACGGCTCCGTCGATGGGACGGGCCAATGGTTGCGCGACATAGCCCACAAAGATGCGCGATTGTGCGTTCTCAAATCCGACCGGTTGGGACCGAGCGGAGCTCGCAATGCAGGGCTAAAGGCTGCAAGCCATGCGCTCATCGCGTTTCTCGATGCCGACGATCTTTGGCCTCCATACAAAATTGAACGGCAGATGGAGCGGCTACAGGCTGTCGACCACCCGGACGTCGCGTCGGGTCTGATCCAGCGCTTCCGTACTCCCGAGCCGGGAAATCCCGCCTCAGGAGACCAAACGGAAGACGTTGCGGTTCATGTCAATCTCGGTGCCTGCCTTTTTAAGCGTAGCGTGTTTGATATCATCGGCGATTTCGACGAAAGCCTCCGTTATTGCGAGGATGTCGATTTGATGTTTCGAGTCCGCGAAGCAGGGCTGAAACTGGCAATCATGCCTGAGGTGATGCTCTACTATCGTATGCGCCCAGGGTCCTTGACGCAGACGACAACCAATGAGGATCAGGAGCGCTCCGCGCTAAAGGCACTGCGTCTATCTATCGACCGTCGCCGTGGCACCGAGCGTGTTACACAGCTTACGCCCTTCAGTGCATTAATAGAAGAATGACCAAAACGGCATCGGTCTCTGTCATCATCCCCTTGTTCAATGGCGGGAGATTCATCCGCCAAGCCATCGAGTCGGTCCTCGCTCAAGATCTCAGACCTCGAGAAATAATCGTCGTCGACGATGGTTCGACTGACGGCGGCGGCGCACTTTGCTCGAACTGGCACGAGGTTCGACTGATTTGCCAGCCCAATAGCGGCGAAGCGGCCGCCCGGAATCGCGGCATTCAAGAATCGACTCAACCTTCCATCGCCTTCCTCGATCAGGACGATCTCTGGCTTCCGCAGAAGCTAACCTTGCAGGTACAAAAGCTTGAGGTCGATCCGTCCGTAGACATCGTGTGTGGCCAGCATCGGATCTTCGTTGAGGGAAATGCGCAGTGGTTCCGGCGAGATCTGCTTGGACGAACTCTCACCGCCGAGTTGCCGGGGACGCTCGTGATCCGACGCACTGTTTTCGAACGTATCGGGCTCTACCGGGAGGACATGCGCCTCGGCTCGGACATCGACTGGATCTGCCGAGCCAACGACGCCGGGATAAATGTCCAGCTGGTCGAAGAAGTGGTGTTGCTGCGTCGGGTGCATCAGGCCAATGCATCCAGAGACCAGGCGCTTTTTACCAATGGATTGCTTCGTTTGGCCCGCGCCTCGGCTCGGCGCAAGCGCGGCCGGCTTGCGGACTAAGCTTCACAACTACAGGGCGCGGGTGCGCTCCTGGTCCAAGGCACTTTTGAACATTCTCAAGGCGGTGAGATCCTGCTTGATAACTCCACCGGGTGTTTCTGCACGCTGGCGCTGCATCAGGGTCACGCCGTCTATTTGGCGGACCTTAAGGCCGAGCGCACGCGCGCGATTGTACCAATGCCCGTCTTCGCCGGGTCCGATCTCCTGGTCGAACAATCCCACCTTCTGAAATGACTCACGTCGGTAAATTGCCACCGTCATGCCGTGGGAGGGTGCCACTGCGCTATCGCCATTGAAGCTCGCCTGCTCATTTGTGATCCGCTTGTGACCGAATCCCTGAACGACGTCGCAACTTTCGTCGTCCGATAATCCGTCCAACAGAATCTCGAGCGTGCCCTCGGGCCAGATACTATCGGCCTCGAGGAACGTAATGAGTTTACCGGAGGCTTCCCGAATGCCGCGGTTGAGCACGGCTGCGCGTCGTTCATCGTAGCATTTGAGCAATCGCACATCCTTAGTCAGCTGACACAAAACATCATCGCCAATTTCGGTCGACCCGTCATGAACAACGATAATTTCGACGGCAGGATAGTTTTGCGCGAGGACGCTGGCGACGGCCTGCGGCAGAAATTGACAGGCATTGCGAACTGCGATGATGACGCTGATAAGGGGAACGTCGATGGTCGGTTGCGCCGCCGATTCGGTTGTTGATTCTGCGCTCGTCAGCAGCCGCACGATCGCCCCGCTAATCTCATCGAGATTCGTACCCAGCACCAGCTCGGATGCGGGGAGCGCTGCGCTCAGACGACTGATGAAATGATACGTGTGCTGACTTGCGCGCGGCAGCTGGGCCATGGTGGTAAAGGTGGCGGCCTCTCGTATGGCAATGGCGGAGATGGCTGCTGACTCTGTTCGGGGGCGATTGCTTATGCGTGGTGTTGCAATCGCCTTGAGCGGCAGCGAACGCGTCATCTGCCTTTGTAGTCGGGGATAGAGATACATCACTGCCTTTTCGTTCGCGGCCCCATGTTCGGCGGCCAGATCGGCCAACTTCGCAAAGCGCGCCATCTGATCGTGGTTCAGCTTCGCCGTGCAATAAAGGCTGTGCACCGTTGGAATTGGGCCGAGCTGCACGAGAACGTAGTCGTCACCAATGTAGTCGAGCCCATTGCAGAGGCAGCTCAGAGCAGCCGTCGATTTACCCAATCCCCCTTTGCCGGTAATCAGCAGAGAACCGCCTCCGAAGCCGACGGCCGCGGCATGGACGAGCTGGCACTCTTTGGTCTCCGCCCACCAATGGAAAAGACAACGCAATGGCGATGCCATCGCCCAATAGGGCAATGTGGTCGCTGCCGGCGTCCAATGCACGCCGGTTGCTGTGACGGTATCGAAAAGGCTCAGCGCATACTCACTCCATATATAGGCGCTCTTGTACCGCTCGCTTCCCATCGTCCAGATGTCGCCCCGACTCGTAAAACACCCGCGAGAGGTCGGCGGCGCAACCATCTCCATGCCAGTTGATTCACTATCCCAAATATGGAATACCGCGTCCGGATAAGCAGTCGGGGCAATCTCCAAATGCGCCAATGCAGGGGTGAATGCGCCGGCCAACGAGTCCCCGGCGAATTTCAGGTTGAGTACAGAGCCGGCTAAGGTAAAAAATCGTTCAACGGGTCCCGCTTTGGATTCAGCTGCTATCGCGCGTTCTAATGCTGCGTGAAAATAAGCTCGCTGCTCGCTTTCCGGTCGGTCGGGACTGCACGACTGGCGCATAGTGGTGCGTTTTTGAATTTCGTTCACCAGCGAGCCTCCACACGCAAGCTGTCGGGTGACGTCCCGACCCGATTACAAGTTGCTGAACTCGCGGTTGTGAAGATTGTGCCCTTAAGCGGATCCATCCAAAGGCTTGGGCTCAGGCCAACCCTCTTGCGCAACTTCGTGAATCGGATCCAGCAATATCATCCTGCGGATATCCGAATAAACATGCAAAACCGGTGGCACGAATGTGGTTTGGGGCGCTCCCGGCATTTCGACCGCGGCCTCTCCCCGCGTTTCAGCGCTGCCATCGGTTCCGTGCACGAGCTTGTGGGAAAGAAGGTCACGGAGAAAGCCATCGACGGCCGTTTCAATCTCTGTCGGGGGGCCTGCGAACCTTTCGTTCAGCGTCTTCAAAATCCAGTCGCGACTCCGGTTCTCACCGATCCATTGCCATATTTGGCAACCCACACCATCCGTGCTGAAATAATCTCCCGATACGCGATGAAGGATGACGGCTTCTCCGCCAATGACATCGCTGACCACGGCCACGTCGTCTATACGGTAAGCAAAATCCATGGTTCCCTCACTCAGCCGCACCCAACCGTGGGCCCCTTGAGCCAATGGTCGCAGAGGCGGCAGCGAGGTTCAAGGGGCGAGCAGCCGGCTCACAGAAGCAAATGGATGCGATAGAGACCGTAAATGCGGCGTTCGGCAACGTGCCCCACATGCTTGGTTTTCAAGCCGTAGTGCTGCGCAACATGATCGTGTCCAATGGACTGCGTTCGGCGCTTGAACTTGGCTGCGCTCATGGCAAAGGCACATGCTACCTGGCCGCTATCATGGAAGAACGCGGCGGCCCTGGACAGGTCACAACACTAGACAAGAGCAGTTGTCTATCGCAAGAACCCAACGTCCATCAGATGCTGGCCGCGCTGAACCTGGCTCACCGTGTATCGGTGATCCTCGAGCCACGCTCCTTTACGATGGCGTTGCTCAAGATGCTCGAACATCCTAGTCGGCCAAAATTTGATTTATGTTATTTCGACGGTGGCCATAGCTGGGATGAGACTGGATATGCATTCTTGCTCATCGACAAGCTGCTGACTCCGGGCGCATGGGTCATATTCGACGACCTGGATTGGACGATGGCAGACTCGCCGTCCGTCCCAAACGCGACGCATCCAGAGGCAGAAAGGCGGATGCGTCAGGTGCGAAAGGTGTGGGAGATACTTGTCCCCGGAGCCAACTATATCAATCGGCGGGAGATAGCATTAGGCTGGGGAATTGCCCAAAAGCCCTAGTCGGATCACATTTCGCCCGCTCGGAAAGCCGCTCCCCAACGCGTGGGAACGAGACACACGCTCTTACAGCGGATGGTATGCTAGTCGTATCGGCGACATACAACGCCTAATTCGACCGCAATGACCATTTCAAAGTTCTGGCGACTTTGGCCTCCACGCCCCAAATTCGCAGCTCTCAATTACTTTGGCACCGGCAATCTGGGGGATGAAATTCAAACTATCGCGGCTCTTGGTTTCTTGCCAAAGGTCGATGCCTGGATAAGCCGCGAGCGCCTTGATCCTTTTCTTCAGGAACTCCGCACAAGATCATCCTGAATGGCTGGTTCTTGCATCGACCGGAACATTGGCCACCGTCGACATGCCTGCGCCCTTTGTTTATTTCGTTCCATCTCACCCGCGAAATCCACGCGGGTTACGATGGGTGTAGACGGTCTCCGCAATCAACCATTCTCAGTCCCGAAGGGGTGCGATACCTCAAAACTCATGAACCCATCGGCGCACGAGATCTAGACACTCTCAGCCAATTGCGGGCGAAGGGATTAAGCGCGTATTTTTCGGGGTGTCTAACACTGACACTGCGAATGCCCAGACCATTGCGCAGGGAGAACGCTATTTATGCGGTGGATGTGTCGGATGAAGTTTGCGCCTACCTCTCCGATCGATGCGACATTCCGCTTACGCGGTTGACTCACTTCGACATCGAAACTGTAGGAAAAGCCCGGTTCGAGAAAGCGAAGTTGCTCCTCGAAAAGTATGGATCGGCTCGGGCGGTCGTGACCGCAAGGCTACACTGCGCGCTACCCTGCCTAGCATTGGGCACGCCGGTCTTATTGATAGACGCAGCATCGAATTCTTGTCGTTTCGATGGTCTTAAGAATCTTATGCGGCACGCCACCGGAGATCAAATATTGCGGGGTGAATACGAGTTCGATCTACGGTCCCCGTCTCCAAACAGCGCCTGCTGGTATCGGTTACGCGATGAGATGCAGACGAACTGCGAATCTTTCATAGCGGAGAGGTGAATATCCGGCGGAAGCAGCTCAATTGTTTTGAGCCCGCCGGATTCACCAGGCGTCCATCGAATTCTGTCGTCGGTCTGCGGCCGTGGGTGAGGTTGAGGTGACATGCGTGCAATCGGCTTGTCGTGGCAGCCTCTGCCGTCGGCCTGGCGGCTTTCTCTTTGACGAATCGGAGTCTGTCGCTCAATAAGGGCGACTGTGGGGCCGCAGTGATGAGTGACCGCATTGCTCTAGCTAGCGCCATCGCTGCCCGTACCAAGCCACGCTTCATTGAGATCTCGCGCGAGCCTGGGGGTGGGGAAGGTGCCCTTCACCGAGGAACAGCTAACTTTATGGGTGGTGGCCTGGCTTCCGAGAAATATCGGCCCTACCTCATCCGCAAGTTTGGGAAGTGAAGCTTGAAGCGGCAGGGCCCGAAAAGTGAATTTGTCGGTTTTCTCTTGGGAGCGGCGTTTGCACTGCTGCTGCTGACATGCATCGCCGTCTTGGCCTCGCTCTACTGGTAAAAAGGGCGCCGACCGAAGCCGAGACCCTACCGCTTCAAGAGGTTAGGCAGCTTGGCGATGTTGCTTGCAAGGCGCCGTGCTTCGTCGAGCCTCAATCCCTTGGCCACGTCAGCATCGCCGTAACTCGGATGGCCATAACGTAATGCCAGGGCGTGACCGTTCGCGTCCTTCACGACATAGCCGCCAGGTATCCGTTCAGCGGTCCACGCCGGCTTGGAGCGCCGGATGTTGGCCACGTTCTTAACCTTGCTGATTGTCATTTTAGAAAGACGCAGACGGATGCTTATGCCATCGTTCGCCTGGTTTAATTTCTGGCAGGGGCGAAATCGCGATGAACCTTTACCACCTTGTGACTGCATTGCTGGCTGGTGCAGTCGTTTGCTTCATAAGCGGCGCTGAAGGGTCACCCCATTTCCAAGCGCCAATACTTTCCCCGCTGCCAATGCAAGTCGGGTTGAAGTGCGGGCTGGTGAATGGTCGCATCGAATGCGGCGACACGAACGGCGGGGGCAAACATCACCACAATGACGATGATGACGACCAAAATGGCGACAATGACGACCACCACAAAAAGAAAAATTCAGATGATAGTTCCGGGCTCGAAACCTGCACCATTCAACAGCCCGGTGGTGGTGGCGGCTGCAAGAGTGGTTTCAAGCGGGTCTGCGAGAAACTGAAAAGCAACAAGAAGTGCTGTGGTTGTGTGCCAGACAAAAATGCAAAAACGGATCCCGGAAATGCAAAAACGGATCCCGGAACGAACCCCAACTACTCTTGTTGTGATGGCTTCGGGGCGGATGGAAACAAGGTCGGCGAGAGATTGTGTGGTGACATCACCATAAACAAGGAAATTCTGAAAAACACATACCACGCCACCACTATAACTTGTACGGCCCAATAGGGTCGTCGAATCGCGGTGGTATTCGGCGGTCGACGTGGCTTGTCACTTCGCACGAACGTGGCGCAAGGTCCACGTCGCTGTCGGGTGTATCGCATCCCTTCGCGCGACTGCCGAACACGTAGACCCGGTGCACATGCGGCGCCCGTGTAGCCCACGCCGAAATCCAGTGCGTCCTGAAGCGCGCCGATGAACCCGGCCGCCGCGAAGATTAAGACCACAAGACCGACCAGGCCCGCCCAACCTTGGGGCTGCGTGGCGTTAGCCGCATCGAGCATTCCCTTAATCGCATCAGAGCCGGCGGAGCCGACAACACCAGTAGTCGGGCAAGAAACGCGGCCATCCACACACGTGAATGCCAAGCTCATGTTCAATGGGAGCCAGTCCCCGCTTCAACGCACCTATCACGCTCGTGGTTATTCCCGAGGAATGCCAATCCATTCCCATTACAGCGCCAAAGGATTGAAACCAGAATGGGTGAGCCAGCCTGCGCAGAACCTCGTCTCGACCATAGTGATGCACGATGGCCTCGGTGATCACTGCGCCAAGCCGTGACATTCGAGCGGAAAGCCAGCTTGGCACATGGCCGCCGTGTAGGGGGAGATCAGCGCTTCCGGTGCGACGAGGCATTATCGTCCCTTCGACGTCCGCCCTCATTTTTTCGAGGGATGGGTGAGAGCCGGTCTCAAAGAGCGCCGTAATGACCGCCGCGATTGCTTCGCCAACGCCCGGCATTTCTTGGAGCTTGTTTTCAGCTATCAATTCTCCGATGGGCTCTGTGAGCAGCGCCACGCTCTCGGCCGCCCGCATATAGGCTTTTGCGCGGTACGGATTGCCACCATAAAGCATGGCCCTACGGCCAAACTCCCTGAGCAGGGAAGCGATCTGGGAAGCGTTAGGAGAAGGCATTTGCGAAAACGCGTTTGAAAAATCCCTACCAAATCCATCCAGCGCTACAGGACTACGCACCCCAATAAACTGGCGCACCGTAGTGTTGATGGGTTCGCGTCTCCCAATCCCGGTCTCCCCACGAATCGTCACTGAACTCGGGCGCGTCTTTCAATTGCGCTTCAGTGATGCCGGTGCGGTAGCCCTCCACGGCTGAATCATATTTGAGTGCTGACCACGGGATTGGATAGTGACTATGCGCAAGGTCGAGAAAGCCGCCGAAACTCATAACAGCGTATGCAACTCGCCCAGTTATCTTCTCAATAAGCAGATGGTCGATGCTGCCAATGGACTCATCCTTTATCCCATAGACATCCGTGCCTTCAACGTCTTGACTTGAAATGAGTCGATGGTCGGGATGAGCGGTCGAATGCGTAGTCATGGTTTCCTCCTAAGGTTTTTTACGTAACGTCTCGCAACATCGAGCGTTCCGGTGGTCCTGAAGCTCTACGCCGGCAATGTTCCAGCCGGCTATCGCGGCATCGTTCTCAAGGCGTCCGTCGTTGGTGACGTGTCTTAGAGTGCTAACGAGTCCCTCTGCCTTACCCCGTCTTTTTTGTCAGACGCGGCTGGAAACGCTTCCGGTAAGTGATGGGCGAAATAAAAAAAGACACCGCCAGCCGCCGCTAAGGGTGCGATCAATTTCTCGCTTGGCGGCGCCGCGCAACTCGGGAGGAAGTTGATGAGATCGGACACGTCCCGCCGTGAGCTTAAAGGTTTTTTTGACTGCCCCACTTCCGAAATGAGCTCGCGCGCCTCCGAATATCGGTTGGGTGGCGTAATTAGCAGCAAAAGCTAGGGCACACGCCTTTGATCCGCTCGATATGGAAATAATCGACTTGGTGTACGACGTCGCTTGGGAGCAGATTTCGGCGCGCGATCCATCGCAGAACCCCACGGAGGATGAAGAGCACAGAGCTTCTTTAAGCAAGACGGTCTTCGCGCTCGCTGGTAACGGCGGAGTTGATTTCGACACGCTGCTCGACAGAGTGCTTTCGAGCCTACCGAAGCCGCTTAGGCGGGCTCCTTCCGACAAAGACTACGTCTAGCTCGAGACGAAGAAGGCCCAGCGCCGCAGATACGCAACACAGCAGCGCCAGGCCCACACCACCAAGGGCTCGCAAGGTGACCGCCCACTAACTAGAACCCAATCATGGGGTTCTTGGGACTAGGACGTAACCGCCAAAAAAACCAATAAGGCTACGACACCTAGAGCGAAAACCAGCAACAGGAAAAGCCCTGCCAATAACCCACCAGCAGACATCTCGTGCTGTTGGGCTTCGTATTTCAGGTCGTGTGCCATCGAGATAAAACGCTGGGCAACGCACTTGGTGCCTTGACGTGTTCTCGTTCTGTTCTCATAAAGAGATAATGGGTGGGCGCGACGATGATCTCCCTTTTCGAATCGAACTCTGGGACGAGGCGGACCGGCATATAGAAGAGGTGATTGCCCTGGCCTCGGACTTCGCCAGCGCTTGCGGAGCCTATGATGAGGCGGTGAAGCGCCGGCCTGGAAAGCGCATCACTCTCAGGCAGAAGTCACGAGTGATTAAGAAGACTCGCTAGGGTGCCTCAATTGAGGGAACAACTAATGGTAGCGTTCTGGGATCGGCACGCGCCATTGTACCTCTCCCTAGCGGTGCACTAGCAAGCGCCCTTCCTGCTGAGCGTTCTGTGTAAGAAGCCCCCTTCATTTTGGTGGGGGCTTTTTCTTTCGAAACTTCGCAACGGGCCTGAGTCCGAGTGAGATGGTTTTTCCGATCTGGCATCCGCGCGGTTCCCTGACCGCCCCCCGTTAGCCAGCGCCGATGCCAATAGTACATGAGTAAAAGAGAAGCCCGGCCCACCCGGGCTTCATCTTTATGTGGCGAAGGAAAAAAGGCGCCGACCGAAGCTCACGGGTCAGTTTGGATTTTCGTGATACACGTTGGAGCCCTTGGTCCAAAAATCACACGCTCGAAATCCGGTTGCCCAACCGCCATCGCACGACCACTCCCAAAAGAGAAGCGTGCCTACAAGGGTAAGGGCTATGGCCACACCAAGCGCATAATCCCAAAATGGTCGGCTCATTTCGCGATCTTGTCTCGTTCACCTTCGCGCTTGTCTCGTCTTCTGCGGCGACGTGGCGTTAGGTGCCGGACAGTAAAGCGCGTCAAACGAGCCGGGCTCCGCAATGCAGCGGCCGTGATGCATTACCGGCGGATTATAAATTCCCGAAGCAGCCAACCACGGCACGGACATGATCACTAAGATCGTCCCCATTCGACCCCATTTGGCGTGAGAGTCGCCACTCCCACAGTATCACTCTGCGTCGCATCTATTGGCAGCTGCACTGACGACCATCCACTTAAATACGTCGGTACGGTTCCGATCAGCAATAAGGGCGCCGGCCGAAGCCGACGCCCTTATTTGCCTTTGCTACGATCAGCGAGCAGCACAGGGAGTTTGGCTATTTTCTGCGCGATACGCCGCGCCTCGTTGAGAGTTAGGCCCTTGGCCATGTCAGCATCGCCGTACGTCGGATGGCCATAACAATATGCCAGGCCGTGACCGGTCGCGTCCTTTACGACGTAGCCACCGCGGATGCACTCGACCGTCCAAGGTGCTGGCAATTTTCTAGGCATCGGCTCAAAAGCAGAAGCCCCGGGACGAAGCGGGCTTCCTTAGACCAGTCCCGTGGCGGGGGCCACTTTGGTGGGGGGAATCGGACTGGTCTTGCGAGTAAAACTTTGCTCTGCGCTGCGTGGTTCCCGGTTCGCAAAATAAAGGGCGCCGACCGAGCCTCATCCTCTGGCGACAACGATCCTTATTGAACGCGGAGCACCATGCTTTCCAGGGCCTTCCTTCGCAATTCTCGGGGATCGGTTACACCATCGGCGGCCAGGCCGATGAGCGTTTGACTGAGTGCGATTTTCAGTTCTCGCGACTGATCGCTATCAGGTGCCATGTGAGGGTAGAGCAATCTCCATACTGCTTCGAACGCTTGATCGATAGCGTCGACAATCGATGCGCGGGAGCTGTCAAGAATTTGCGTGGTGACGGACATTGTCGCCTCCGGCGTAGTCAGGCGGAGCGAGATGTTGGTCTCTCGGTCATCGGATGCCTGGGGGGAAGGGCCGATGATGACCCCAAACTGAAACAAGTCGGAACGCTTGTCGTTGTCAAAAGACATACGCTTCCGAACAGAAAGGGCCCCGGCCGAGGCCGACGCCCTTCGAAGGCTCAGCAGTTCAAGATGTTTTGGAAATCCACCAAAACGAAAGAAGCGAGCATGACCTGCCCTCACTGCAATGCGCCGCGAATCGAGATCGACCGCTTTGGAGAGCGTCTCATCGGCTGTGTGGTCTGCAATCTCTGGACTTGGCCAAACAGTCCAAGCGTCACGATGGCGTTGCCGGAAGATGACCTCACAGCGCTGAGAAAGCGCGTTGGTAATTAGCGCAAAGAAGGAAAAAGGGCGCCGGCCGAAGCCGACGCCCCAGGTGGCATGCTCAAGGGTTCGGCGAGACAGGGGGGTGGGGAGCTCACCGAACGCTTACCCAAAAAACAAATCTTCTCCCGGCGAGTTCCCAGCCTGATTGTCGCAGCCCTACAGCAGCCACGCGCTCAGGAGCGGGGCCGAACCGGCTGATGAGCAATAGGGTGGAGGAAGGAACAACGCTCGCTCTTAGCGTTCGTTCAGGAACAAGACATGCCTTCGTATGGAAGCTGGAACAAACTCTGCCTCTTCCCGCGTTCCAACGAGGGCCATGAAAGTCTACAGAGGGTATGCAATCAAGGTGGAAGCCGTAGGCGACAAATGGCGGTGCACGGTCGCGCCAACTCGCAATGACATTCCCCGCCTTTGGCGTGTTTTCTATCGTGATACAGCGAATAGAGCCTTGGCAGACGCCAAACAGCGGATCGATGAAGCCTTGACGCTCTGAGGCGTCCCCCTGGCCGCTGCGCTATATAATGACCGTTCGACTCCCGACGTAACGAAATTTGCATGATGTTGCCCCCAACGTTGCCCAGGGTGCCTCATTCGCTATTCGGTTTTTGGCTAAGGTATTGGTTTATTTGGCTCCCCGGGCCGGACTCGAACCAGCGACCCAGCGGTTAACAGCCGCTTGCTCTACCAACTGAGCTACCGGGGAGCAGAGCGCGCTTAGTTCAAGCGGCGCTACGACGTGGTAGATAGCAAAAGGCAAGCGGGCTTTCCAGAGCTTTGCGCCGATCCCCGGAACCGGCGGCCGGCGCGACGACGGCGCGGGTTGCGGCGCCCGCGCATCGCAATTATGTCCGGCTTCGACCCGCCACGAGCCCAAGCCCCGAGATGGCCCACAAAGTCCGCCTGTTCAATCGCCACTGGCACCTGCCGCAATCGAAACCGATCCGCATCGGGCTCGGCATTCTGCTCATCGTCGGCGGCCTGCTCGGTTTCTTGCCCGTGCTCGGCTTCTGGATGATCCCGCTCGGGTTTCTCGTGCTGTCGGTCGATCTGCCCGTGGTGCGCCGCTGGCGCCGCCAGCTCACCGTATGGTGGCATCGCCGCAAAGGCGAGACGGGGGAGACGAACGCCGTCGAGAAGGCGTCGAACGAGAAGGCGGGATGAGTCTCGCGGCGCTGGAGCAGTTGCGCCGCCGCGAGGGGCGCGTCGGGATATTGGAGGCCACGCCCGGAATCGAACCGGGGTGCACGGATTTGCAGTCCGCTGCGTAACCACTCCGCCACGTGGCCATTTGTGGAGAGATGCGCCTTACTAAGTGAATCTCCCCCACTTGTGTCAATACGCGATGAATCGCCGTGGGCGAGGCCGGGCTACCGGCGCTTCCGGCGGGATGCTAAAGACCCTCGAACTTCCGTCAATTTTGGACCCCCGACTGCAGAGGAGGGTGAATGACCGGCTTCGAGCGCCAGCGGCTGAATATGGTGGAGTCGCAGCTCCGCCCCAACGAGGTCACCGAGCCGCGCCTGCTTGCGGCCATGCGCGCCCTGCCCCGCGAGCGCTTCGTGCCGCCCAAGCTCGCCGGCCTCGCCTATATCGATGAGGCGATCGAGGTCTTTCCGGCGATCGACGGCGCGCCGGCACGCTTCCTGCTCGCGCCGATGGTCTTGGCGCGGCTGGTTCAGCTTGCCGCTGTCGAGCCGCAAGACAGCGTGCTCGATATCGGCTGCGCCACCGGATACTCCACGGCCGTGCTTGCGAACCTTGGCCGCCATGTGACCGGGCTCGAGCCCGAGCCGGAGCTTGCCGGCGCCGCGCGCGACAGCTTGCGCGAGTTCGGCCTCGGCAATGCCGATATCGTCGAAGGACCGCTCGGCGCCGGCTTCGCCGCTCGCGCGCCCTACGATGTCATCGTCTTGAACGGCAGCGTGCCGGAGGTGCCGGCGAGCCTTTTCGCGCAGCTCAAGCCAGGTGGCAGGCTTGCTGCCGTTCTGTTGGGGCGCGCGAATCGGTCAAGCCAGGGCCGGGGATATCTGTTTATTAAGGTGGGGACCGAGCTGAGCGGGGTGCCGCATTTCGATGCCGGGGCGAGGCCGCTCCCCGGCTTCACCCCTGAATCCTGCTTTAGTTTCTAGCTTTTCCGCCACCCGCGGCCTTTTCGCACTGTTGCCGCGATCCCACACCGGTGGGGGCAATTTCCGCGATCCACCGCAATACACTGTTCGCGGGTATCGCGACCCGACTATGCTGCCTATGGTTTGAATCATTAGGGGGCCGGGGGGCTTCACCAACCGCGGAGAAGTCCGTTGCGAGGCGTCGTGAGGCACGGCACATGGTCGTGCGCGGATAGATCATGGCGGCTGCATGGCGGGGCTGTTGTTGTATTCGCGTTCCTCGTCGTCACTGTCTTTGGCCGTCCGGCTAGCGCCGAGACGATCGAGCAGGCTTTGGCAGACGCGTATTTGGTCAATCCTGTGCTGAATGCTGAACGGGCGAGGCTGCGGGCGACCGACGAACAGGTCGCGCTCGCCAAGTCTGGACTGCGCCCGTTCATCAGCGCCTCGGGCGACGTTGGCTTCGAGCATACGGACAACGATTTCAAAAATGCGAGAACCCGGGGCTCCACCTCTCTGCCCCGGGATTGCACCCAGGCCAACCCGGCAGAACCCTTGTTCTGCCAACAGCTGGAGGCGAGTGCCGCCGCCGCCGACGTTGCATCAGCCGGTGGATTCCCAGCGGGGACCAGCCATCCGCGCGGTTGGTCCGTGCAACTTACTCAGCCGCTGTTCGAAGGCTTCCAGAACCTCAATGCCATCCGGCAGGCGAAGTCGACGGTGCAGGCGGCGCGAGAGGCGCTTCGAACCGTCGAGCAGACGGTCCTGCTCGATGCTGCGACCGCTTACGTCAACGTCGTGCGCGACACAGCCATCGTTCGCCTGCGGGAGAACGACGTCAGCGTTCTCACCGAGCAATTGAAGGCGACCAAGGACCGCTTCGATGTCGGCGAGGTGACGCGCACTGACGTGGCGCAGGCCGAAGCGCGGCGCTCCGAAGCATTGGCGACGCTCGCCGCGGCGCAAGCCAATCTCAAGACGAGCCGCGCGGCCTACGAGCAGATCGTCGGTCATCCGCCCGGTAATCTCGTCACGCCGGCTTCGATCCGCCGTCTGTTGCCGTCGACCCTCAACGAGGCAATGACGCTCGGCGACGGCGAGAACCCCATCATCCTCGCCGCCGTCTATACCGAGGAGGCCTCGCTTTATGCCGTCCAGCAGATCATGGGCGAGCTCCTTCCCCAGGTCACGCTCGAGGCACAATATCAAGAGCGGGGCGGCTTTCTGAATACCCCCGACACGGCCGGCGACGCCTCGCTTCTGGAGGAGGACACCACCACGGTCGTAGGACGCATGAACGTGCCGCTCTATCAGGGTGGCGGCGTCGCCGCCCGGGTGCGCCAAGCCAAGGAGACAAACAACCAGCTCAAGAAAGAGGTCGAGGACGCCCGCCTCAGGGTGCATGCCGACGTGATCGCCAATTGGGGTATCCTGCAATCCTCCGGTCCGGCGATCAGTTCGGCCCAGGCCGCCGTTTCGGCGAACAAGATCGCTTTGACCGGCGTGCGCGAAGAAGAGAAAGTCGGCCAGCGCACAACGCTCGACGTGCTCGATGCGCAGAGGGAGCTGTTGAACTCGCAGATCGGCCTCGTCACGGCGCTGCGCGACCGCGTCGTCGCCGAATATTCGATCTATGCAGCCATTGGCCGCATGGATGCCCAAACCCTCGGCCTACCAGTGCCTTATTACGATCCGCTTGAGCACTATGATATCGTCAAGAATAAGTGGATCGGTCTGCGACCGCCGCCGCCGCCGGCGCCAGATGAGTGAAACAAATCAGCGGCCTTGCGCGTTAACCAACGTTAAGAAACGTTAAGGTTTGCGCCTCCAAATCGGGACTTGGTTCTTAATGCTGTGTTAAGTTACATACACTCAAGAGCGACCCAGGTGTTTCACTCAAGAGCGACCCAGGTGTTTTGACCGCCGGTCGATGCGGGGGGTTCATATGGCGGTAAGGGATCAAGTCATGACCAGCACGGAGCGAGCTCCGGAGCCGACGATGGAAGAGATTCTCGCGTCCATTCGTCGGATCATCTCTGACGACGAACAGAATCCAGCTCGCAAGCCGGCCGCCGCCGCGGCGCCTCGGAGCGACGACGACGAAGGTCTCGAGGTTGCGGAAGGCGAGGCGGACGATCGGATCATCAACGATATCGCTCGCGTCTTAAGCGGCGGTGGCGGGAACGCCAGTGCGCCGGAAGCGCCGGTTGAGGCGTCGATGGACGAGGAGGAGGACATCCTCGACCTGACTGCCGAGCTTGGCGGGCTGGAGCCCGTTGAGGAGATCATGGAGGCTGAAGTCGTCGATATGGTCGAAGTGGTCGCCGAGGCCGCTCCGACCGAGGCCGCAGCGGCCGAGACGCCGCCGGAAGCCCCGGAAGTGTTTGAACCGGCGCCCGCGCCAATGTTCCAGGCCGCCACGGCGCCCGAACCTGTGCCAGCCCCGCCGCCGCTGCCGATGTCGGCGAGCGATGAAGCCGCTTCCGCGCTCGAGCGGGCGATTGCCGCCTTGCGGGCGGGCCAGCTTCCCACCTCCTTCTCCGAGTTCAGCGCGAGCCCGCCGCCCATCTTCCAAACGCAGCCGCTGCCCGAGCCGGTAATCGCGCCCGAGCCTGTGGCAGCCGTGGCCGAGCCGCAGCTCGAGTTTGCGCCCGAGGCTGAGGTTGTACCCGCCGAGTTCGAGGCCGAATTGGTCATCGAAGAGCCCGTGGTCGTCGAGACCGTCGAAAGCGAGCGGCGGCAGGCCCCCCCTTGGGAAGCCGACGCGCCGTCTTTTGCCGTGGCCGTCGAGCACGAAGCCGAGCGTGAGGCCCCGCGGACCAATGGGCATCGCGACTATGCGTCGGCCGCGCCTAGGACCTTGGAGGACAGCGTCAAGGACCTGCTGCGTCCGATGCTGCGCCAGTGGCTCGACGAGAACATGGCCCGCGTGCTGACCTCGGCCCTGCGGGACGAGCTCCAGGACAATCCGGCTCGGTTCCAGCAGGACTGAAGCCGCTCTCTAGGTTGACAGCCGAGAAGGCAACAGCGTAGGACGCCCGCGACGTCTCCCGCCGCTTCGTCCTACATTTTCATGCTCGACAAGACCTATCAGCCGCAAAACATCGAAGACGCCGTCTATGGCGCCTGGGAGGAGGCCAACGCCTTCGCCGCCGGGGCGCCCGGGCGCGAGCGCGCCAAGCCCTTTGCCATCGTCATCCCGCCGCCGAACGTGACGGGATCGCTGCATATGGGGCATGCGCTCAACAACACGCTTCAGGACGTGCTGGTGCGCTTCGAGCGCATGCGCGGGCGCGACGTGCTGTGGCAGCCCGGCACCGATCACGCCGGCATCGCCACGCAGATGGTGGTCGAGCGCCAATTGATGGAACGGCAGGAGCCGAACCGCCGCGCCATGGGCCGCGACGCCTTTATCAAGCGCGTCTGGCAATGGAAGGAGGAGTCCGGCAACACCATCGTCGGCCAGCTCAAGCGGCTCGGCTGCTCCTGCGATTGGTCGCGCCTGCGTTTCACCATGGACGAGGGCCTGTCGCGCGCCGTGCGCAAGGTGTTCGTCGATCTCTATCGCGCCGGCCTCATCTACAAGGACAAGCGTCTCGTCAATTGGGACCCCGAGCTCCTGACCGCGATCTCCGATCTCGAAGTCGAGCAGATCGAGACCAAGGGCCATCTCTGGCATCTGCGCTATCCGATCGAGGGCCGGAAATTCGATCCGGCCGATCCTTCGACCTTCATCGTCGTCGCCACCACGCGGCCCGAGACCATGCTCGGCGACACGGCCGTCGCCGTGCATCCAGACGATGAGCGCTACAAGCATCTCGTCGGCAAGAACGTCGTCCTGCCGCTGATCGGCCGGAGGATCCCGATCATCGCGGACGAATACTCGGACCCGGAGAAAGGTTCGGGCGCGGTGAAGATCACGCCGGCGCACGACTTCAACGACTTCGAGGTGGGCCGGCGGCATGGGCTGCCGATGATCAATGTGCTGAGCCCGGAAGGGAAGCTTCTGCTCGATCCCAATCCGGAGTTCACCCAAGGCATCGAGCCCGGTCCGCAACTCAAGGCAACCATCCTCGAATTCAACGGCGTGTTTCGCTTCGCCGCGCGCAAGCTGATCGTGCATCAGCTCGAAGAGAAAGGCCTGATGGAGAAGATCGAGCCGCACCTGCACACCGTGCCGCACGGCGACCGCTCCAATGCCGTGATCGAGCCGCGCCTCACCGACCAGTGGTATGTCGACGCCGCGACCTTGGCCAAGCCGGCCATCGAGGCGGTGCGGCGTGGGCAGACCATTTTCGTGCCGAAGAATTGGGAGACGACTTACTTCCACTGGATGGAGAACATCCAGCCTTGGTGCATCTCGCGTCAGCTCTGGTGGGGGCACCAGATCCCCGCCTGGTACGGACCCGACAGCGAGATCTTCGTCGCCGAGGATGAAGCCGGCGCGGCGGCGCTGGCGAACGAGCATTACGGCAAGGCCGTTCCGTTGGAGCGCGACGAGGACGTGCTCGACACCTGGTTCTCCTCGGCGCTGTGGCCGTTCTCGACGCTGGGCTGGCCCGACAAGACGCCCGAGCTTGCCCGCTACTATCCGACCGACGTGCTGGTCACCGGCTTCGACATCATCTTCTTCTGGGTCGCGCGCATGATGATGATGGGCCTGCACGTGATGGACCAGGCGCCGTTCCGCGACGTCTACATTCACGCGCTGGTCCGCGACGAGAAGGGCCAGAAGATGTCGAAGTCGAAGGGGAACGTGATCGATCCCCTCGACCTGATCGGCACTTACGGCGCCGATGCCTTGCGCTTCACGCTGGCCGCCATGGCGGCGCAGGGGCGCGACATCAAGCTCAGCTCCTCGCGCGTCGAGGGCTATCGCAATTTCGCGACCAAGCTGTGGAACGCCGCGCGCTTCGCCGAGATCAACACGTGCGTGCCGCAGCCCGGCTTCGATCCGGCCGCGGCGAAGGTCACGCTCAATCGCTGGATCGCCGGCGAGAGCGAGCGGACGCTCGCCGCCGTCACCGAGGCGATCCAGGGCTTCCGCTTCAACGAGGCGGCCGGCGCCATCTACCATTTCATCTGGCACGTCTATTGCGACTGGTATCTTGAGCTGATCAAGCCGATCCTCGGCGGGGCCGATGCGGACGCTGCCGCCGAGACGCGCGCCATGACCGCCTACGTGCTCGACCAGGCGCTCAAGCTGTTGCATCCCTTCATGCCCTTCGTCACCGAGGAGCTGTGGGTCAAGCGGGCGCCCGAGACGGGCCGGGCCACGTTGTTGATGCTCGCGCCCTGGCCGGAGCATCGCGGCCTGGAAAATGCCGAGGCCGACGCCGAGATCGGCTGGCTGATCCGCGTCATCTCTGAGGTGCGCTCGGTGCGCGCCGAGATGAACGTGCCGGCCGGCGCCAAGGTGCCGCTCCTTGTCTCAGGCGCGAGCGAGGAGACCCGCGCGCGCGTCGCCCGCCACGAGGAGACCATGCTTCGGCTGGCGCGGCTGGAGAGGATCGAATTCGGCAAGCCGCCGCACGGCGCGGTGCAGATCGTGCTCGACGAGGCGGTGCTTGCCCTGCCGCTCGCCGGCGTCATCGACGTCGACGCCGAGCAGAAGCGGCTGAAGCGCGAGATCGACAAGGTCGGCTCGGAGATCAGGCAGCTCGACGCCAAGCTCGGCAATGAAAAATTCGTCAGCCGCGCGCCGGAGCACGTGGTCGAGGAGCAGCGCGAACGGAAGACCGAGGCGGAAGCGACTGCCGCCAAGCTCGAGCAGGCGCTGAAGCGCCTCGAAGCCGCGCTCTGATCCGGGTTAATTCGGCGCGCCTTCCGCCGCTTCGAGCTCGCGGATGCGCCGCGCGTAAATCACCAGATAGGCGACGATGAAGACATAGAGATAAGTCTCGATCGTCTCGCTCGGCCGGTCGAGCAGTTTGCCGACATGGTGGCCTTGCTCGAGCCTGTCCACGACCTTGAAGAACATGGCCCCGATTGCCAGCGGCACCGTCGCGTTCGGCGGCAGGAACAGCGACACGCGGCAGGCGCGCAGCCAGGGATAGAAGATGGCGGCGATCGGCACGCCCAGGCCGCCGACGGCAATCGAGATTTCCAGGATCGAGCGGGGCGTCTTCTCGAAGATGGCGTAGGTGTTGTGCAGGTTGGTCTCCTGCTGCCGGTTCACCTCGGCCCAATATTCGGGCGTGTTCCAATGGAAGAAATGCTGGCCCCAGCTCATCTCCTCGCCGGCGATGTAGAGGCAGCTTAAGGCGCCGATGATCGAAACCGTGAGCACGAACGGCCGCGCCCTGACGAAGGGATCGAACAGCAGCCGCACGGCGACGAAGAGCCCGATCAGCGGAATGACGAAATGCGAGAATTCTAGAATGCCGTAGCCCTCGGGGAGCACGTAGCGGGCGTACCAGCTGGGGTTGAGCCAGTAGCTGCCGAGCGTGAAGACGGCCACGAACAGCGGAATGCCGAGCCACCACCACGCCTCGCTCCAGCCGGGATCGCAGGTGAACGGCCGATACGGGCCATGCGCGTTTTTCGGATCGGGAAAGAAAGCACGCGCGGTTTGCATTTTCTCCTGCGGCGTTTTTCCTGTCTGCATCCCGGCTGCGAGTCCCTCGCGTCAGGCTCTCGCAGCCTCCTCGCGTTCGATCTCGCGTATGCGCCGGGCGAACGCGACCAGGTAGGCGAGAATGAAGACATAGAGCAGGCTTTCGATCGTCTCGCTCGGCCGCTGCATCAGCTCTCCCATGTAGCCCTTCTGAAAGCCCATGTCGGCGAGCTTGACGCCCATGGCCGCGACCGACACCGGCAGCAGCGCGGACGGCGGCAGGAACAGCGATAGCCGGTTGGCGCGCACCCTGGAATCGAACATCGCGGCGATCGGGATGATGATGCCGCCGATCAGCACGCCGAGCTCCAGCACCGCGCGCGGATATTTGTCGAACACGGCATAGGTATTGTGCAGGTTGGTCTCCTGCTGCCGGTTCACCTCGGCCCAATATTCTGGCGTGTTCCAATGGAGGAAATGCTGGCCCCAGCTCATCTCCTCGCCGGCGATGTAGAGGCAGCTCAGCGCGGCGATGATGGTGACGGTGAGCACGAACGGCCGCCGGCGCACGAACGGGGTGAACAGCAGCCGGATAGCGAGCCCGAGCGCAATCAGCATGGTGGCGAACTGGGAGAACTCCAGCACGCCGTAGCCCTCGGGGATGATCCATTTGGCATAGAACGCCGGATCGAACCGGTTGATCAGGATCAGCAGAGCCAAGGCGATCACGGGCAGGCCGAGCCACCACCATGCCTCGCTCCAACCGGGGTCGCTCGCGAACGGGCGGTAAGGTCCGCTGGTGGCCGGGTCGGGGAGGCGCGGCCGCGCGGCGCTTGCCACGCGTGCCGACGAAAGCCTATCGCTCATGCCCGACACTCCCGATTGGCGGCGCCAGAAACAGCGGCGGCGGCTTGGCATGGTCCATACCGCTGGCATAGACCGCGTTCGCCGCGGCGATTTCCGGCAGCTTGCTGACCTCCTCGCTGAGCAGTTGTCCGTTCCGCGCGAAGCGCTTGACGGCGTAAATGCCGGGCCGCGTCTGCTGCACTTCCATGAAGCCGGCGAGTGCGAACGGCATCGTGCTGTTCAAGAAGAACCGGCTGGCGCTGACGTCGGGCGTCTCCAGGCGCACGCCCAATGCGAGCGCGACGGTCTGCGCCAGGCGATAGCTGGTCGGCGGCGACAACGACTTGAACAGCGTGGCCACGTTCGACTCCGGTCGGTTGGTGAGCAGCATCATCGGGACCATGGCGACCCGCAGGTCGCTGAAGCCGTGCCCCCAGCTTCCGTTCTCGGCCATCAACTCGCTGTGGTCCGCGGTGATGAAGATGTACACCGCGCCGGCGCGCTTGAAGAACGGCTGCACCAGCGCCGTCACGTCGCGGTCCCAGCAGCGCAGCCCATTGTCGTAGGCGGCGCGCCGCCGATCGTCGGTCGAACCCGTCGCGGTATCGAAAATGTTCAAGCCGTCTGGCGGCGACTGACAATTGTTCATGTAGGGGGTGTGGTTCACCCGCTGGTGCAAGAAGACGAAGCTGCTGTCGGCGCTCTCGGGAACCTCCTGGGCGATCTTGATCAAGGCTTCGTCGTTCGGCACAGTGGCGATGCGCTCCGCGTGCGGTGCGCCGCCCGCGGCTTCGAGGAAATTCAGCGTCTGCGCCGAGAAATACCAGCTCTTGAAGTTCTGCTGGTGCGCAAGCTCGAACAGGTTGACGCCGAACTTCTGGGCTTGCACCGGCCAATAGGCGGCCCGCAGGAAGCCCGGCACGCTGGCATAGGTGTCGAGCCCGCCGGAGAAGCCGATCTGCGGGATGAGGGTGAAGCCGTCCGGCGGCGTCGTGCGCCATTTGGCTAGCTCCGGCGTGGTGTCGGCCTTGAAGCCCACCACCGACAGCCGCGCGGCATTGATGCTCTCGCCCATGACGACGACCACGGTGACGGGTTCGGCGTCGCGCGGCACCGGTTGTTGCGTCTGCGCGCGGATGTTCAGCTTGCTTGCCGCGACTTGCGTGAGGCCCATGCGGACCACGCCGACCGCCGCCTGAAACGGACCGTAGATCGAGGCGGTGTGCTTGCCGGGGAAGGCGGCATCGATGCGCGGATGCGCCACCCACGACACGACCCCGGCGATGAGGAGGATCACGAAGCTAAGGCCGGAGATCCGCCAGCGCCATTGGGCGAGGGGCCCTTCGGGCCATTGCAGCACGAATAGAGCGGCTGTCCCGGCGAGCAGCGTGAGGGCCCATGGCAGCAAGGACTGCCACCCGTCGAGCACGCCGAGCATCGTGTCGGTGGCCTCGTATTGGACGAGCAGGAGATGCTCCGGGCTCAGGGGCTGTCCGAAATAGACGGCATAGCCGGTCCAGATGATTTGGTTGACCACCAGGAAGGCCACCGCCGCCAAGCGGAAGCGACGCGATTTGGCCGTGCTGATCAGGAGCGCCGCCACGGCCGTGAACAGCATGGCCTTGAACCTGACGGCGGCCTCGACCGAATAGCCGCTCCAGTAGAGCAGGAGATCGGGGAGGAACAGAAGCAGCCAACTCGCCGCCCAGATCCCGCAAAGCGTGGCGAGACTGCGTGCCCTGCCGGGCGTTTGCCAGAAGCGGAGTCCCGCGCGGGAACCGCCTGCGTCGCGATCTGGCAAACCACCCTCCCGTTCCTAGCCGCAAGACGGCATTGTCAGCGCGCGCATGTCGTTCCGCACGCACCCCGATTTAACCCTTTTATGACACAAGATCGGCGGCCTCGCCCCGGCGAATTTGACGCGCTCAAGCTCGCGCCAAAGTAGTGGTTCTTGACCCTGATCTAGAATTTCAGCAACTGTATCTAAATTGCAACAATATGCGGCATTTGTGCCTCGTTTGCGCCATAAAACTTTGACACATCACGGTTTGTAGGAGGAGCGACGGCCGCAAAACTTTCCAAGGCTCACCATGGGGGACGAGCCAGGGAGAAAGTAACGGCCGAACCTTGGGGAGCCGTGGGCGACACCACATATTCCCCTCGCACCTCATCCGGGCGTTAGCAGATGGACGCGAAGACGTTCGATAAATCACGCTTGCCGAGCCGGCATGTGACCGAGGGGCCGTCCCGCGCCCCGCATCGCTCCTATTATTACGCGATGGGTCTGTCGCGCGAGCAGATCCACCAGCCCTTCGTCGGCGTCGCCACCTGCTGGAACGAGGCCGCGCCCTGCAACATCTCGCTGATGCGCCAGGCGCAGGCCGTCAAGGAGGGCGTGGTCGCCGCCAACGGCACGCCGCGCGAATTCTGCACCATCACCGTCACCGACGGCATCGCCATGGGCCACCAGGGGATGAAATCCTCGCTGCCCTCGCGCGAGGTCATCGCCGATAGCGTCGAGCTCACCATGCGCGGCCATTGTTATGACGCGCTGATCGGCCTGGCCGGCTGCGACAAGTCGCTGCCCGGCATGATGATGGCGATGTGCCGTCTCAACGTGCCGTCGATCTTCATCTATGGCGGTTCGATCCTGCCCGGCTCGTTCAAGGGCCGGCCTGTCACGGTGCAGGATCTGTTCGAGGCGGTCGGCCAGATTTCGGTCGGCAAGATGTCGAGCGAGGATCTGGAGGAGCTCGAGCAGGTGGCCTGTCCTTCCGCCGGGGCCTGCGGCGCTCAATTCACCGCCAACACCATGGCTTGCGTGTCGGAGGCCATCGGCCTGGCACTGCCGTATTCGGCCGGCGCGCCCGCGCCCTACGAGATCAGGGACCGCTTCTGCACGGCGGCCGGCGCGAAGGTCATGGATCTGCTCGCGCGCAACATCCGTCCGCGCGACATCGTCACCAGGAAATCGTTGGAGAATGCCGCGGCCGTCGTCGCGGCCACCGGCGGCTCGACCAATGCGGCGCTGCATCTGCCGGCCATCGCCCATGAGTGCGGTATCGACTTCGACCTGTTCGCCGTCGCCGAAGTCTTGAAACGGACACCTTATATCGCGGATTTGAAACCGTCCGGCCGCTATGTCGCCAAGGACCTGTTCGAAGCTGGCGGTGTGCCGCTCGTGCTCAAGACCCTTCTCGACCATGGCTATCTTCACGGCGAGTGCATGACCGTCACCGGACGGAGCATGAAGGACAATCTTGCCAAGGTGAAGTGGAACCCCGATCAAGACGTGGTGCGCTCGGCGGACAAGCCGCTGTCGCCGACCGGCGGCGTGGTCGGGCTGAGGGGCTCGCTCGCGCCCGACGGCGCCATCGTCAAGGTCGCCGGCATGAAGGGACAAAAATTTCGCGGGCCCGCCCGCTGCTTCGATTGCGAGGAAGACGCCTTCGCCGCCGTGAGCGCCAAGCGCTACCAGGAAGGCGATGTGTTCGTCATCCGCTACGAGGGCCCGAAAGGCGGCCCCGGCATGCGCGAGATGCTGTCGACGACGGCGGCGATCTACGGCCAGGGCATGGGCGACAAAGTTGCGCTCATCACAGACGGCCGCTTCTCCGGGGCCACCCGGGGCTTCTGTGTGGGCCATGTCGGTCCCGAGGCAGCAGTCGGCGGACCGATCGGTCTTCTGCGCGACGGCGATATGATCGTCATCGACGCGGAGAAGGGAACGCTCGACGTCGAACTTGACGACGCCGAGCTGAAGCGGCGGGCGAAGGCGTGGAAGGCCCGGCCGCATGCGTTCAAGAGTGGGTATCTGTGGAAATACGCCAACGAGGTTGGGCCGGCCCGCACGGGTGCGGTGACCCATCCCGGCGGTGGTGTGGAAGTGGCGTGCTATGCTGATGTGTAACAGGCTGGCGCTCGGTGCCTTCGGGGCCGTGCTCGTGTTGGGCCTCTCCCCCGTCCAGGCGGGCGGGGACGAGCCGACTCCCTATACGTCGGCGACCGAGGCCTACCGGCAAGGAACCAGCTCGCTCAAGTCGGGTCAGACCGCCGCCTCGCTGCCCGCGCTCGAATATGCGGCGAAGCGTGGCGTGCTCGGCGCCCAGCTCAAGCTTGCGCGCATCTACGCCACCGGACGCGACAGCGTGGCCGAAGACGACAGCAAGGCCTTCGGCTACTTCCAGCAGATTGCCGACCAGCAGGCCGATATCAGCCCGTCGAGCCCGATCGCCAAATACGCGGCGGAGGCCTTCGTCGCGCTCGGCCAATATTACGCCGACGGGATTCCCGCCATGCAGCTCGCGCGCAATCCGGTCTACGCCGTCGACCTGTTCCGCCACGCCGCGAGCTATTTCGGCGATGCCGAAGCGCAGTATCGCTTGGCGCGGCTCTACATGAACGGTGACGGCGTCGAGAAGAATGTGGGCCTTGCCGTCAACTGGCTTGCCACCGCGGCCAAGAAGCAGCATCCGGCCGCGCAAGCCACGCTCGGCGAGATTCTGTGGCGCGGCCAGGATGTGCGCCCGCGCCAGGCGAGGGGGCTTGCCCTGATCATTCTCGCCCACCAAAACGCGCTCGCGGGCGGCAAGGAGCCGCAATGGATCGGCGACCTCTATCGCGAGGCGCTCGACAAGTCCGACGCTGCCACGCGCAAGGACGCCGAGGCGATGCTGCCGGAATTGGGCAACGCGCAAACCGCCAACCTGATGCCGACCGCCAAGTCGAAGCCGACCGAAGTCATGGTGGTGCCGGCCGCCGGCCCGCCGGTGAAGGCCGCCCCTCCCACGACTTCGGCCGCCGCCAATACGGTGCCGTTGAGCTCGCCCGGCGCGCCGCCGCCCGCCTCGATCGGCATGTCCGTCGGCTATGGCGCGACCAACCCGAAGCCCTAGAGCGCCATCGTCTGGGATTGAATCGCGATAGCGCTCCAAGTTCTTGTCTGCGACGCATGATCTTATCCGAAAAGTCTGCAACTTTTCGGGATCATGCCCTAGACGGCAAGCTCGATAAAGATCGGCACGTGATCCGAGGGCTTCTCCCAGCTCCGCGGGCTGGCATCGATCTCGCAACTCTGTAAGCGATCGGCCGCCTGCGGCGACAGCAACAGATGGTCGATGCGCAGGCCCTGGTTCTTCTGGAAGGCGCCGGCCTGATAGTCCCAGAAGGTGTAGCGGTGCGGCTCGTCGTGACAGGCGCGGAACGCGTCGGTCAGGCCTAGATTGACCAGCGACTGGAAATGCGCGCGCGTCTGCGGGGCGAACAGCGCGTCGTTCATCCAGGCGCTCGGATTGTAGACGTCCTCGGGCGCCGGGATGACGTTGAAATCGCCGGCGATGACCATGGTCTCCTCGTTCAGCAGCAGCGTCTTGATGCGTTCCTTGAGCCGCGTCATCCAGGCGAGCTTGTAGACATATTTATCGGGGCTTCCGTTGCCGTTCGGCAGGTAGATGTTGATGAGGCGAAGCGCGCCCGAGGGCACCGAGACCACGGCTTCCAGATAGCGCGCCTGCACGTCGTCGGGATTGCCGGCGAGCCCGGGCGTGACCTCGTCGAAGGGAAGCTTGGAGAGCAGGGCCACGCCGTTGAAGCCCTTCTGCCCGTGCACCGCGACGTTGTAGCCCATCGCTTCGAACTCGAAGCTGGGGAAGGCCTCGTCGACGCATTTGATCTCTTGCAGGCAGGCGATGTCGGGCGAGGCGGATTTGAGCCAGGTGGTGGCCGCCTCGATGCGCGCCTTCTTTCCAGCACAGTGGGATCCGAAGCTTGGAATTCACGTGACTTGAAGTCGCGG
>JADMIO011711145.1_pt1 | contig 27105 bp, 57 predicted proteins | sample 8958161 | NCBI WGS metagenome assembly JADMIO01 (sample SAMN16585339, study PRJNA669376) | soil metagenome | isolation source: Crop rotation soil | place: USA: Cullars Rotation, Alabama | collected 2011
CGCGGCGGGCGTGGCCGCCGGGCGATCGCCGATCACGATCACGTTTTCCAACTTCGTTAGCTCGGGGCGCTTCTTCGGGCTGTCCTGCAGGATGACCCCGGGCTGACGTGTGCCGTGAAAAAATGCGCCGACACTGCTCATGCGATCGAGCGCGATGGGAAAATTCACGCCGCTGGCGCGCAGACTCATGCGCGTCACCCACAGCGCCACCTTCTTTTTGTCGCGCAACGCTCTCGCATCGTAGGCGACGAGAATAACAAAGTACCTCTCCTCCTCCGCCATCGTGCGCAACGTTTCACCGATGTTGTCGTCGCGGTTCATGAACGGCTTGAAACCGAGCAGCTCGGCATTCGAGTAGGAGACACGCTCGTTCTTGCGATACAGGCTCGCGGCGAGACTGAGTTCATTGTTCAGGCGCGCTTCAGCAGCCGCGGCCGCGCCCAGTGCGCGCGTGATTCCCGTGGAATCGCTCGACTCCCGCTGTTTGGCCTCCGCCACCGCCTCTGACGCCTGGCGAACCGCGTCGGGATCATACTGCAGCGCCACCGCGCCATTCTCGCTCTCCCGGGTCATGCCCCAGTGCACAGCGATCGCGAGATCCGCCGACTCGATATTTTCCGCGGGGACGAAATTGCGCAGCAGCAAATCTGACGAAAGCGTTTCGACGATGGTGCTAAACGGAACTTTCATCAGACCGTTGTCGGCCCCGACGTTTTGTTGTCCGCGAATGATCACGTAGCTTTCCGACTCCGGCGCATCCGCTCCGGTGCGACGCGCGATGTAGCTCGGTTCCGCCGACGCCCGCACAGCGATCAAGCGCTCAGCATGCAACGCGCCGACGAGAACGATGCTCGCAACGGCTGCGAGGCCGACGCGGCTGAAGCGGCCAATCACGTCCGACGGTTCGAAAAAAAATCTTTTCGAGGTCATGGGGTACCAGGCAACCGAGCGGTGCAATCCTGCGAGAAAACCCTGCGGTCGCAAGTGGCAGGATTCACCCGTCGACCGGATTTACCGGCGTTGGCAGAACCAGTTGATAGAACTCCAGATCGAGCCACCGTCCGAACTTGAAGCCGGCCTGGCGGATGCTCGCGCAGTGCGTAAAACCCAACGCCCGGTGGAGGCGCACTGATGCTTCGTTCGCGGAATCAATGCCGCCGATCATCATGTGATAGTCCTGGCTTTTCGCCGTCTCGATCAGCGCACGGAGCAAAAATTTTCCGATGCCCTTTCCGCGGCAGTCGGCGCGCACATACACCGAGTGCTCGATCGAATATTTGTAAGCAGGCCACGCACGAAATGCACCGTAGCTGGCAAAGCCTTCGAGTTTCCCGTCGGCGGCAACGACTCCGATCACGGGATAACGCCCTTTTTGTTTCGCGTCCCACCAGCTCGCCATCATCGCCGGCGTCCGTGGCTTGTAGTCGTAAAGCGCCGTCGAATTCACGATCGCGTCATTGAGAATCGCGAGAATCTCCGCGGCATGAGCTTCGGCGCACTGGATCGCTTGCATTGGAAACGAGGCTACGCTTTGCGAAAAATCGCTTCAACCGTGTCGCCGTCCGGATCGAGCAGATAAGGGGCCCGCATTCTGATTGAACGAAAACTCCGTGCGGAGTCGGAAACCAAAATCCCAGTGTGATCGAACATGCGGAAGCGAATAAACGAAGGTGAAGTTCAGCGTTCAGGGTAACAACACCGATCGAGCGACTCTCCCGTCGAAATTTTTCAGCTGCCTGGAAACGAGAACGCCGCGACCCCGGCCGCGCACTAAAGCGGCTCTTCGTTCGACGGGGGCATGGCCAGGATCTCGAGCGCCCGATCGTAGTCCTCGTCGGCGACTTCCACCTTCATGCCTCCGATCGCATTCGCGGCGAGCCAGTCAAGCGTCACCATGTTCTCGTCGCGCGCGTAAGCGGTCACCCCGCTGCCCCCGAGCCGCGCGATCAACATGTGCGCGTCGATCGGCCGATTGAAGGCGGCGATGGTTTTCATCGGACCACTGTCCACCCTCGCTGATCGAAACGCGAGGCTCCGGATCAAATTTCTCCGTGACGCATTTCCTCGCGAAAATCAGCGTTTCCAAAAAGTCAGCCCGGCGGGCGTCCGGACGCCCATGACCGCGTCCTGATTGAATCGCTGCCGATACGCCCGCGCGATTTCCTCGAGCTTGGTGTCGATCGCCGGATCGCTGCCATGCACAATTTCGAGAACGCACGTTTGCTCCGCAACGGGCGCACCGTCGTCCCCCTTCCAGTGACCTGATCCGCGCCACACCGTGAAGCCGTCTGGAAGCCGCGGCACGACTACCTCCGCCACAAACGCCTCCCATTGCGCCTCTGTCACTTCTCCCCCACCCGGAATGGAGCGCCCAAAATATAGCCGATCGGAAATGCTCGAGGACCCTGTGGTGCAGCCGGCGAATGCAAGCAGCACGGCCAGGAAGAAAATGCGGGGTAAAGTCATTCGAAGCAAAACGGACATCGCGGGCTCAGGATTTCGCAGCAGCAACGACACTCATGTGTCCCGCGACGATTCGCCAGCTTTCCGGACGACGCACCCAGACGCGCGTGTAGCGCAGTCGTCCACTCGACCGCACGCCGTCAACGATGGCCTCCGCCTCCATTTCCACGTTCACCACCGCGATCTTCTCGAAATGCAAAACGCGAAAGTCGACGGGCTCCATTTTTGAGATGCGAATTCGGCCGGAGCGATGCAGCGCCAGATCATCCGCTTTGCCGACGACTGACCCGTCGAGCGCGGTGAACATCAGTTCGTCGTCCAGCAGGCGATCAAGCATCCCTACGTCGCTGCTCAGCTGCGCGCGTCGAAGCTGATTTTCGCATTCCTCAATCTGGGAGAGTTTCATCGTCACGATGTCGTCGAGTTGAATTCGCACCTGCCGCAACTCAAACACGCTCTTCACTTTCTTCATCGTGAAGACCGAAGAACGCGGCGAGTTGTTTTTCGTCCTCGTAGGACAGGTAAACGTAGCTGCGACTTTCAGCGAGGGGTTTGCCGCAGACTTCACACGTCGTCGCGAGTGAATGATCAGCCCTCCGACATGAACCGCAGAACGGGACCGCAACCGCGCGGCATTGCCGAATCATCGCGTAGCAACAGATGACCGCGCCCACGAAAGCGATCGGTACGGGTCCCAGCAAGACCACCAGCCACGCCCGCTCGGTCGGGAGCGATTTTCCCACGAGATGAACCAATCCATGTCCTCGCCAAAAAAGCAGTGCAACCAGCGCCACCCACACGACGACGAAGATCACAGGCGACCAAATCAAAACGCTGCGGATCCTTTTCTTTCGCCACACACGCAAAAACTCGGGCGCTACCGAATCGGGAAGATGAGCAGTCATGCTAGGACATATTCTGGGGCGAAACTTCCACCCGGGCTAGATCCCACAGTGCAGAGAAATCAAAAGGGCTTATTCCTGCATCGCGTCTTGAGGGCACTCTCACTTTTTGCGATGCGGCGGCGATGAATGTTCGCGTGGAGTTCGGATGCGTGTGCGAGCAATTGCCTTCCTCGACTTTTCGCCTGGCGCCGGCACCGACACCTTTTCCCAATCGCGAACTTCTCCTGTCACGATGCGGAACATCACATGCGCCTTCGGCGCGTCGACGCCGCGGAGCTGTCGCGCTAAGGCCGGTGAGCGGAGCTTAAGCTTCCGCTTCAAATGCGCCCACTCGTAGTGGAGCTGTCCGCGGGTCTCACGGATGGTCTGTTCGCTCCGTGGCCGCGCGATCTTTCGGACGTCGAAATTATAGCCGCGCCGCGCAGCTTCCGCAGCGATCTCGTGGAGAAACGCCGCGATCGCCAGCATCGGATCGGCAGCGGCGCGAAATCTCACGAGCTGGGGATGATTCCGATACCCTCGCGTTGCTCCGCTTAAAACTTTTTGCGCGAGCAATGCCTCACGCCAACACGCCACGAGCCCCTTCGCATCGAGATACTGGGGATGGAGCGTCCATAATCGCATGCGGCAGAATTTCGAACTCGGCCGCGGCTGGCTACTCCAACTTTGCGCCGGCCTCGATCAGCAGCTGCTTCAGAATCGACCGGTGACAGCGGGATTCGTCCTGGCAATAGCACCCGACTGAAAAATTGAAGGCGTGCGAAAGTTTCGCCAGCAACTCGATATCGTGCCTGGCGTCGGGCACTGCCATCTCCGCTTTGTACTTCTTCGTGAACGCACGCCATTGCGCCGCAGATTCCGCGGAGAGGCCGAGCTTCATGGTGGCAACACTCGGCGCGAGATTCGGAAACCACACGTCGTACCAGTTCTGTTTTGAAAACTTTGTTTTCGGCACACCTCGCGGCGGCCGGCGAACCGTACCGATTCGAATTCCCTCATGCGGAAGGCGCGGCGTTCCCAGTCGGACAATTCTCACGCTCATGATTTCTTCGACGACGAGACCGATCCGCTGTCAAGCCGCAGAACAGCTCCGTAAGACGTCGGGCTGTTGTTCGCGCCTTCTTATTTTGCCGGAATGAAAATCGGTACGTAGGCCGGGCCGCTCCCTGCCCCGCCGGCAATTCGCGCGGTCAAAACCGAATTTCGTTCATTTCCGGTGGTGCCTTCGTCGTAAACGACGACATCGAACGCGATTCCGGTTTTCTTGGCCTCGATCTGATACGTGTGACCCGCAACTGCTTCGATCGAGAGCGTGTCTTGAGCCTGCGTGTAGTTGCTACCCTGCAGTAGCACCGTGATCCGTCGAGTGCCGGGCGCCACTGCGACCGAACGAATATTGCCGGTCCAGAAACTCGGCGGTAAATACAGACCATCTACCTCGACCAGGCTGACGTGTGAGTCGCCATCCGAGAAAAATTTGATGATGTTCGCACTTCCACCTTTCACCGTGGCGACGGGTGGAGACGACGGGGGAACATAAGTCGGTCGCGTCGTGGCGCAGCCGGAGAGCATCGCCAGCGCAATGAAAGCAAGAACGGTGAGCAGACGTGAATGGAGGGGCATACAAAATTTCATGAGAAAAAATCGGCGGTCGTCACGGACGAATCGTGTCACAAAACCGCTGGCCGACCGGCCAAACGCGTCAATCCAGGGAGCGCTAATTCCCTCGTTTCGAGGAGAGGTCGGCAGGGACAAACGGAAACGAACTGGGGTCCCGGTGCGCCGCGCTCCGACACCGACCACACGGGTGACGATCAAATACCACGCGCTACAGTATTCAGTACGGCGGCTTTTTGGGACGGCGATATAGCGCTAGGAAAATCCAGCTGGGAATCGAATAGGCTGCGATTTGAGCAGGAAAGAAAAGCGCAGATTGCAGCCAAGCGTAGTGCTCCCCCATCGGCAGCCAGGAAATCAATAAATATCCGGGGACAAACGCCAACATCATGACCGCTCCGGCGGCATTGGCGAGCCCGCACGGGCCGAGCCCAGCGCCCGCGATCGTGGCGCAGCCTACCAAACCGAGAACAATTCCAACACCGATCATCAGCGCTGCTCCAGCATTCGATCTCCAAATTTTCTTCATCGTGCTCAGATCTCTTAACTACGCATTGGGATTCACGAACCGCGTGAAGGAATATCGATAGATGTCGTCGCGTCGCTGCCATCCTCTTTTCGTCCAATAATCGTTTGCGAGGTCATTGGTGACGAAAACATCGATATGGGTCTTCACAATGCCGGCTGCTTCCAAGCGGTCCAGGCAACGCGTGACCAGTGCGTGGCCGATTCCGCGTTTGCGATATGCCTCTTCCACGATGACGTGCTGCAGATATCCGCGACGACCGTCGTGTCCACACAAGGCGCAGCCGATGACTTTTCGGTCTTCGGCAATGAAGCTCAGCCCAGGGTTCCGCGCGAGATAACGTGCCGCCGCTTCTTTCGAATCCGCCTCACGCACCGACACGCCCGGCGTGCGTTTCATCAGTGCCAGCACTTCATCGTAACGATCGATCGTCAGCTCGGTAATTTTCATTCCCGCCCATCGGTGCTTCGTGACCTTTGTGGGTCCACCCGGTTCAGGGCAATCTGCGGTTAATCTCGTCGCGACGGTCCTGATATTCTTTCGGAGTCTGACGGCCCGCTCGCAAATCCTGCTCGTTCTGTTTTCTCATGGCGGGCCCCGCGATTGCTTCGGGCACGGCGGTACAGCCAGGAAAGAACCACAACGTCGCGACTGCGGTCGTAAGCAGAAAAACGGAACGCGACATGAATTTCACGGGATGAATTGTTTGACGGACATTAAAACCGAACGGGCGCGCCAACTGCGCCGCTACTCGGACGCGTCCCTCACGCGAAGGCCAATGCTATTTGGTAAGGAGTGCTTCGCAAAATGCAGTCGCGCTCGCCTCGCTCGGAAACAAATAGGTGTACGTAGTGGCGAGATCATTAGGCGTTCTCGTTTCAGCGACGCGGCGATCGGTATCCGGGCCATACACGACCAGAAAAACCCGAAATTCCGTGTGACGTCCGGCAAATACGACTGCCACACGCATGATGTCGGACTTGCGAATAAAAAGGATATCGGGGGCCTCGCGGTTCGGCGCATCAGGACGCTGCGCATCGGTGATTTTAACGAAGCTATTTCTGTTTTCCACCGTAGCCATCTGTGCCGCTTCGAGCCCCTGGCATGCGGCGAGACCTGCAATCAATAGTGCGATGAATTTGGTTTTCATGGTTAGTTTAGCTGGAGGTTTTTTTGACCAAGATGAGTTATCCGATTGTTCGAAGGACGATTCAGCCTTCACCAGTTACGGCCGGCGCTAAGTGGACCTTCGCCGGCCCCGTATTTCCGAGGGTCGAGCCCAGCGGCTCTTGCGATCACGTTACCGATGTCGATCAGTTGCTCCGCCTCGCTTGTCTCGATCACCGTATGGTCTTTTCGATCAATCTCGTTGAGTGCCGCGACGGCGCGCGTGAAACACTTGAGCTTTTCCTGTTCTGTAGCGGTTTCCCCCGCGGCAATGAGGTCCGACACGAGCTGCTCGAAAACCCCCGAGACCGCCGGCCGGGCGTGAGCGGGCCAATCCTGAAACTGAAACTGGCTCCTCGTCGCCACGAGCCGCCTCCCGTAGTCGGTAGCGGGCTCCGCCACTGCTGGTCGCGCTGACGGCACCTCCTTGGTGCACGCGGCAAGAACCGTGATTACAATGATCGGAAAGTAACGCATCACAGAGCCTGACGGTTTAAATGAGCCACAGATGCGCCCGGGCAATCCAGCATCGCAATAGACATTTTATTTATGGGATGCCGGCCCGAAAGGGAGAGAAAAATTCAAGATGGTTCGGACGTGCCGCGACGCGAGCGCGGGCAAAGCTCGGCCCAAAACCTAGCTTGGTATCTGTCACTACTTCTTTCTTTTCGCCTGCCAATACGTGAGCGCCGGTTCGAAACAGGTCGCGGGCAAATCTTCCATCCGCTTCCGAAAAAAATCTTCGGCGTGCTTCACTCCCAGATTGTAGGCGAAAGGACCAAACTCCTTGAGAATGTATTCGAGCAAAAGCTTCGCGCGAAGATCACTCAGCTCTTCGTCCATCTCGGAAGCGAAGTATTTTTTCAGCGAGTGCATCGCCTCACCGGTTTCCTGCGCAGTCAATTCGATGGCCATAGAGGAAATTAATTTGAGAAGCGGACTTGAGCAGCAACAGCGCCGGCCGCTGGTTGATCATTCATGCGTTTGAACGGGCCTGGATGCCCCATCTGCCTTCGATTCGCGCGACAATCCAAACTGCCGCTTGCTTGTTCAAGACGGTGCCATCCGCGCGACACCGCTCATATTCGACCAGAAAATGAACCCGTTCAGCGCTGCAAAGAACAATTTCCCTCCGGATGTAACGCGAGAACGCCCAGCCGGAGGTGACGAGCTTCGGAAAAAATTCTGGCGGTAGACTGCCAGAGTGCTCCCACACGATTGGCGGTGTGCCGGGAAAAAAATGCGGGAAGTGCAGCGTCGCATCCATCGCCGCGGCGTCCCGCCGATTGAATGCCTCCGTAAACCGGTCGAGAACGTTCAATGCTTCCTCTGGGATGTTCTGGCCCATGTCAAAGTTGCGGCGCCGTGGGACGCGCTGCCTCCGGCGTCAGCATCAGTGCTTTCCCATCATCGGTGAGAGCTGCGTCCACCTCGACATGCCAGCCAGAAGTTTCCTTCGGATCACTCTTCACGACAACCTTTGCGATGAACGGTGTCCCCGCACTCGAGCTGCTCCCTGAAACGGCTGGCGGCATCAATAGGCCCCTGATCACCAATGAGCCATCTTGCTGCGGGGTGAATGACACTTCGGAAAACCTCTGGAGCATCGCCGTCCATTTCTCGTCAGCTCCACCCGCCGGCGCAATCTCCTCCATCGAACGCGGCCATTTCTGTTCCTTCGACCAATACGCTCCGCAACCATAACCAAGCGCTACGACTGGCTCGAGGGCGACGGCGATCGCCTGTCCCAGAGGCTCGAAAAACTTTGCGGGCAACGTGCAGCCGGCGCCGACCAGCATCACCGCCGCGCAGAGTACAAGCCGGAGATGCGATGATTTCATTTTGACGAACATTGAAGTTGTACCGGGCACGCTGAAGCGTTGGCGCTGGCGTCTATGAAACGCCAAATTGGCTCCACAGAAACAGCTCCACTCGCTAGGTCCGCAATATTTTTTCCATCGGCCTACCCTTCGCCAATTCGTCGACCAATTTGTCGAGGTAGCGGATCTCACGCATTGTCGGCTCCTGGATTTCTTCGATCCGAACACCGCAGATCATGCCTTTTATGGATAACCGCATTGGGTTCGGTTTCGGAGCCTCTTTAAAGAAGGTTTCGAAATCCGTCTGCTTCGTCAGTTTTCCCTCGAGCTGCCGCTGGTTGTACCCGGTCAGCCAGCAAATAATCGCATCCACCTCCGACTTGGTCCGACCCTTTCTTTCCGCTTTGGCGATGTAGTAGGGATAGACCTTCGCGACGGCGGTCGTGCAGATGCGATGTTTTTCGGGCATGTTTCTCTACGGCGATGCGGGCTTGGGAAAAACGCACCTGATGCACGCGATCGGCCATGCGATCCTGCGCAACAATCCCGAAGCGCGTGTGGCATATCTCTCGACGGAAAAGTTCACGAACGAATTTATTCAGGTTGTCGGATTTAAAGACGTGCGCTGGGTTGAGTGGAGCTGTGAAAGATAACCCAGGTGCGGCGACTGAGGAGCATTTCCTTCCTAGATGCCAAAACCAGGATGAACAAATGTCCGGGGCCGTTCTAGCGCCCACTGCCCTCCCGCGTAAACGTCCTGAAGCCGCGTCTCGCCTCGTGTGTAATGAAGCTCCGTGGCATCCGGTATCCCGAGCGGAGGAAGCTCCGCTCTCAGCAAAACGAGCGCCTTTTCCAAATCGGTGACATCGATATCCAAACCGCAGAACTCAATTGGGCGAGTTCCGTCCGAGCGCGGACTGCCAAGCTGAGAACCGCCACCGGACACATGCCCGAGTCCAGCAGCGCTTAACTTCAGTTCCAAGGGATCCTCATACTTCTCGCCTCGGTCCATCGGACCGATTCCGTCTGGAATCTTCACGTAGATGAATGCAGTCGCATTCGTCGGTTCAGATGCCGGTTTTTCACGAGAGTTGAAAAACGACCGTAATTTCTGAAGCAGGCTCATAGATTTTTTCCCGGTGGCTTGAGCGCAACAAGCCGAGGCCCATTCGAAAGATCAGCGCCTGCTTGCCGGAGGGTCTCGTCGAAACAAGACGCGGAGCGTGCGCTGATGCTTAGTTGGCTCTCGTTCATTTGATCTCAACCCTCCCCAAAAATTTCTCGGGGACTCCTGCGCTCTCGTAGTAAACGTCGTACGACCCGCGAGGAATGCCGGATAGATCTGAAAAATGCTCCGTGCTCTTCTTGCTGGTTTTTTCGATCACCTGCGTGACAACACGGATTACGATTTGTCGGTCTTTCGCGGTCGCTTCGATCCGCCGGACGGCTAGTCCGGAATTCATCGTCGTCGGCTTACACGTGACCGTCGTGAGGCCGGTGACATCGTATTCAATTGGAAGCATCTTCCTCCCTTCTTTTTCGATCGGCACTCCGATACGGATTCCGCCGGTTTGCTGGATGAACGACCAATCGCGAGTTACTGATGTGAGCCAGCCAGCGACCCCCGCTGATGCGACCGTCGCCAGAGCCAGCAGCCCCAAAACGAAGATTATTTTTTTCATACCGTAGCCAAGGTAACAGCAATCACGGCGCGCCTGGTTCGACATCAATTTGGCAACCTTTCCTCTCGTTTAGTACCTGAGGAGTCATCTCAAAGGAATTTCGTAGGGTGACGCTACAGGTAAGCGACGCCGCGGATCATAGGCCTTGGCGGCCTAAGCTTTTGGATCAACTCCGAATTCACGCTGGCGGCGCGACCACCAGATCGCCCAGCCCATCCAGAGCAAAACGGCCCCAACGAGTCCCATCGCAGCGATCGCTCCCGAAAGCAGACTGGCGGATCCGAATACCGCAGAAGCTAACGGCAGTCCCAAAGCTCCCGAAGAAAAAAACATAAAGACCCAGCCGGCATACCACGCCCATCGTTTTCGTTTCTGGATGCCATACGCGCCACAAGCACAGAAAATAAAAAAGACCGCAACGTAGAGAGGAGAAATCATCTTTTTGCTATCCTCTCAATGAGCCACGCCCGCGAACCGACCGCCTCGCGGGAAATCTCCACCCGATAAAACGCGTTGGCTGCAGCAGTCGGTTTGGCGCTTTTCATTTGCTCGGCGGAGAAACGACTGGCTCAGGCTTTTTCACTTCAGGGTGTGAGGAGCCGAGCGCAGCACGCGTCACAGTGACCGGGAGCAGCAACGTGTCCGCGACAGCGGAAAGCGGCACGTCGAGCAACGTATGCGACCCATTTTCGAGCGAACGCTTCGTGCCGGAATAGACACCAAACTCTTCTTTCTTCCCGCCTGCCGTCGCCAGCGTTCCACAACCAGCAAGCAACGTGCTCACTACACTCAACGTGATCAGGACTGCCAGCGATTTCATTTTTCGAGTAACGTCGACTGTGACCACGACAGAGCTGGCGCGAGTTGTGCGCAAGCAGGGAACGTGACCGCGGTGCCCGCTAACTTTGCTGCCTTTTTAGGTCGTTTTTTCATCGCGGACGCGACGCTGCATGTCGGCGTATGCCACGCCGATCAAATTCGAGAGAGCCACCGCATTCAGAGGGCTACCTGGGCGAATTTTCACATGACGCATCAATTTGCCGCTCCCCTCCAACAATCCTTGGGGATCGACTAACTCAGCGCCACGAAAGAACCCGACATTCACGTGCGCTTTAAATGTGTCGACATAGGCAAACGCCGCGTCGTTCACGCAGGCTGTCGGATGACCGTCGTGCAGCACCTCGCGAATGTCGGCTCCGCATTGTCGAAGGATCTCGAACCAATGCCGCGCGATCTTTCCCAACTCTCCCTTTTGCCAGCCCAACCAGGTATCAATCGCCGGGGAACGTTTAACGGAATCGGGAAATCGGAAGAGGTCGCTCATGGCCTACCATCACGACACACCCCACGCTTGGTTAGGGCATCTCATTTTTATCGTCGAAACTTCGATCACCTCGGTCGCGTTGCGGACCGTACGCTCGACGAGACAACTCCTGACTACGCCTCATTTTTGTCTGCGAAGATATCAATCTCGGAGATTTGTCCGGCACGGGTAAAATAGACATCGACGACGAACCCATGAGCTTTGTGCCCGAGCGACATTCCCTCCTCATCTTCCGCGCCATCGACGCTCTTTCCGAATAGACGAGAAATGTCGTCGGGGCTGTTTTCCCGGGAAATTACGGCGCCATTTGAAAGCTGCACCGACCTACCCACGAAACGTGATGAGTCGTCACCCGAGCTTGGTGATAAGTGGAAAGTGACGAAGCTGAGCGCGCGGTGTTCGTCGAATTCGAGATAGAAACTCTGCTCGAAATACAGGAGCCCACATCCATTGCCCTCGTGTCTGTGGTAGTGGCTCGGACGTCCAAAAGGCTTGGCGCAATCGATGTGATCGCCAAACCGCAGGATGCCGATGCTCCCGGTGGCGAGATCGAGTCGGATCTCTGAAGGTTTGGCTACTCGCGGCCAATCGAATGTATAGGCGGTGCGACCACCTGATGTGATCAATGCGCGGACCAAACTAGGGATTTTGAGCATATGGTTTTGGGCTGATCTTGAGCCACGAGGGACAAGCATGGGCCGTGGCAATAGCAGACATCGGCTTAGCGTTGTGCCGACTCTTGCATCATCCTCGATAAAGGTAAGCGAAACAGAGAACTGCGGCTAAAATTAAGGCCGCTAAAATTGCGCTCATAGCGAAAAAACGATACCGACCAGCATAGTCGATGGGGCCCAGCATCGAGGTGTCTTCGACGCGAACAAAGAGAAGAAAGAACCAGCCAGCACTCCACGATATGAACATCAGAACGGGCAGCGGAATGCCTGCCCTCCGAAAGCCATACCTTATCGGGCGGTAAGCTTCCGCTGGCAGCGAAAAACACAGCCACACCGCGGTCGCCACAAGCGCGCAAAACAGCACTCTCTTCTTCCAATCCTTCGATTCAATCCACCACCGCGCGCTCATGAAAAGCGACTTGCTTGCCGAAGCTTTTCTGTGTCAGCGAGCACTACAAAAGTAAGGAACAGAGCGCCCACGGAAAAAAGCGGCGGAACAAATTGCGACGCTGAACGCAATCCACGCTACGGTCGTTCGCGGCCCACGAAGAACACCTACGACCGAAAACGCAGTGCCAAATAAACAGAGACCCCCTCCCCAGATCGCGTGGAATGCAGCGGCTGCCAAGGGCTGAAAATCTCCCGACGTGCGGTGTACGTCCCAAATGCCAATCGGAATGGAAGCGAGCGAGGCCAGCAAAAATCCCAGTCCGAATTTGGAATATCGTGAAGTACGCCGCTCGTTCATTATTTTCCCAAGCCTGCGATCAGCCGCGGCTCAGCCGGGCCGTTGGTTGGAGCGACGGGTTGGACGTTCATTCTTAATCACCCATGGCCTCGACTCTGCCGGTGGTCGAGCGAGCGAGATCGATCACCTCAATGATTTCGCGAGCGATCTCGATCAGCGCGTCTCGATCCACCTCAACCCACATTTCGGTCTCTTCGCTCAACTCAAGTGACTTCCAACCTCGCAAAACGCGAAAGCGCGGAGGGCGAGAGGACAAATCAGACAACGCATCTTCCAAGACCGACTTTAGCCTCACGAGCTGATAACCGGAAATCTCCGTGCCGCCCCAAAAGCCTAGAAAATTTTGCTGCTTCCGATCGAGTTGTGCGTCCCTGAAATAACGCCAGAAAAAAGCGTAGCTCCCTTCGTCTGGAATTGAGGCGGAGACATACATACCAGGCTTGCCGATTGCCTCCGGGGGGAACACGTGAAAATCCAGCATGGGTTAGCGAACGTTAAGGATGGGGCTCGTTAAGCGCTCGTATCATTGGGTGAGAATATCAGCGCTTTTCCATGACTTTTTTCTCCCACGACCGATCCTTCTCTTCGAGGTCGGCCGTGAATGAGAGTCGCGAAGAGTGCCGCAATTTTCATTCGCGAAGATTAAGTTAAGTCATCGTCGCTCGGGTCCGTTGGCTCCGGCGGCTGGATTGGCTCTTCTTTCTTCCCCCAAAAGGGTCGGCCCGTGATCGCGAAAAGCGCGCAAGGCAGCCCAATCACCACCAAGCCGCAAATTGCATTGAACGGATTGGAGTCAGACCCTCTGCCACTAGGGGCGAGCGATTGGCCTTCGACAAAATACGTGGACGCAAAGTACCAAACGTAGCCGAGGGCAAAAGTCCCCGCGATCAACCGGCCACAAAGCAGGCCGTGCTTCTTCGAAACCATCGCGAATAATCCGAGCAAACAAAGAAACGAAAAATAGCTGGTGACGAAACCAGCGGTCCTGTTTCCGTCCTCGAAAGAACCCTTCGCAACGAAATAAAACGCCAGCGCGCTGGCCAGCGCCCAGGGTGCAGTCATCCAAAAGAGGAACTTACTTCCAAGAAATCGCGGGCTATTCATGTTTTTGCCTGACGTCAAAGCGGTGCCATGGGCTCCGTTTTTTTCGTCTCAAGTCTCCGAAAATAGTCGGGACTGAGAATCGGCTGCCCCGCCTCGTCACGCCCCACAAAAATCTTTTTCCAATTTGTCAGCCGAACGTCCTCCTTCGCGAATCGAGCAGCGGCCGGACCGACAATTTTGACGCGGTACGAAACCCGTGAAAGTGCGGCCGGCCCTTGCTGTAACAACCCGTCTATCTCGAGCACCGTGCCGGCGGGAATGATTCCAAGATCCACCACTTCAGGCCCAGCGATTCCAGGTTCCGGGAACAGCGTAATGTAATCGTAACTGGACGAAGGAAGCTGGCGCTTTATCCCGCTGACATGCATCTCGCGCAGGCACTCGTAGCGTGTGCCGCGAACTGACCGCAACGAAAGTTCGGTCTCAGCCAATTGGCCACAACCGAACAACGAAGCCAAAACGACATAGAGGAAGATTTTTCCCATTTCTGTTTTTCCCCACGTTACCGATGAGCCACGCGGATACTAATGTTGAAAGTCCAAGTGATCGTGCGGTGACGATTTGGCTGTTTTTTATCGGTGGCTCGCATGCACAAATAAACGACTTCTTTCTAGGTCATAGATCACCGTAACTCCCCCGCCATTCGGTGCACGAACTTCATAGAATAATGCAGATAATCAAAGATGTCCTCATACTTTCCTCATACTCTTGTTTCACCTTCCAGGTGAGCTGCAGGCGTCACCGCGGCGGCTCCGGCATCGTCGGGTAAGGCTTTTTCGCGATCCTCACGCTTACAATCCGATATTCGTCGCCCTTGATGCCGAGCAGATGAGTTGAACTGATAAGCTTAGGTCGCTCGTTTGGATCGTCGAAGCTAACGACGACCTTAATCACAGGTGTAAGAGTTGTAATGAAGGTCTCGCCCTTTCTTTCATAGGAAGTATTTTCCTTGCCTGAAAGCGCCTCGAATTTCACCCCCAAGATCTTCTTCTTCGCGTCGTGCATAAACTCTTCACGATGCTGCGCTCTGATTTCCTTCGGAGTAGACTCGTCAATCTCCACGAGTGAAAGAAAGCCTTCGACGTCGCCCCGTGCATAAACATCCAAAAGCTTTTTCGAAAACGCGTCCTGACTTGGCGCTGCCTTTAACGGCGATACCGATGTCATGAGAATGAGAGCCAGTCTGATTGATTTCACTTTTTATCGTCGTAGAAGCCAAACATGAACCCTTGCATTTCTCCCGCGTCGGAAATCCATCCCGTTAGCCAATCGAGCTGAAGTGTCCGAAGAAACGCTCGGGCGGGCACAGCCTGCTTAGCGGGGACCAAAATTCCGGAAAGCGGACCCACACCGGGACAATCTGCCGCGAAACCGTGCTCCTTCATCGCTTGAATCAACCGCTGACACCTCTCGCCGAATGTTTCCACCGGATGAGGATCCAGCGTGGCAACAAACTCGCGACCTGGACATGGGTCTTCGCCAGCTGTCTTTTGGAAGTAGACTTCAAGCTCTTCGTCGTTCATCGCGCGCGTCTGCCCTCATGTTCACAAGGAGCCCGGTGGTTTGGGGCCGTGGCCCCAGCGACGGGCTAGGTTTTCTCTGGCTGTTCTTCACGCTCTAAGAATCCGATCGAGCTGAGCTTTCGCCCATGGCTCGACTCCGTCAACTAAACCAACGTCCGTGTGATATTGAAACCCGGAGTGCGTGCGCGCTGCGGCTTCGTAAGCATCTTTCGCGAAAGATCGCGCAAGAGCATTGTCCCGTTTCTCGTCTTTGACGATCGCTAGGACGACCGACATGCGAAACTGATCGACCGGAAATGGGGCAGACGATGCACCATGCGAAATCGCTTCAAGCGCTTCGTCGTAGAGATCGACCCTATGCTCTTTGACGATCCACCACGGAAAAACAATCCACGCGTTCGTGCGCCAACTGGGATTTGAACGTTCAAACGTGAGCGTCTCGCGAAAAATCGGAAGCGCCGCGTTGAATCCCAAGGTCTCAACAAGACATTCCGCTTTCTGGAAAAGTGCCGATGCCACCTGACTCTCATCGCGATGCTCACCCAAAACGCGCTCCAGCAATTGAAGCGCCGCAGCGTAAAGTGGAGGATGAGCAGCTTGAAGGTGGGACGCTTGAATGCGCAGATACTGCGATTTGTGGTAAGTGCCCCGACTCCGTTTCAGATGCGCTTCGAAGTCTTGCGCGTCGGCAATCGTCCATGTCGTCTTTCGAAACCAGTCGGTCGCCATAGATTTTTCTGGGCGTCAAAGAGTGAGCCGTTGGCTTTGGCGCCGGGCACGCTAGCCCTTATTTGCCCAACGCGGGGCCTGTACCGCCCGTTTTTGTTGCGTTGCTTAAGAGGTCCTGAAGTAGCGGACGTATTTTTTCGGACGTCTTGCCAAACTTGTCGGGTCTTCCCCCACCTCGCGTCGCATCGTACTCCACCCGTCCCAAGACTCGATTCTCGTGCATCAGTGTCGCTTGGAAAAACGTCAGATACATGGCCATGTCCCATCGCCAGTTCGCCGTGTAGGTGAGCACGTCAACGGCTTCTTTCGGTCGGACGCCGTCGAAGCTCTCAACCTCGAACCCGAGGTTCCTCAACTGCGCAATCACTTCTTCATGAAGGCCGGTCATGTGCACATTCGAATTACGCTCGACATAGATCGTTCCGACAACCGTTCCGGGCGGGGCCGCATCCACCTTCTTGACGATCGAGCAGCTCGTAAGCAGGCCCAATAAACAAACCACACAGAGGACTTTCTTCAGTATGCTGGACATAAATATTTGGCTAGCATTACAGAGGACGTGCGATGGGGCACAAGCCTGCGTTCGGCTCTGCCCTGGTTAGGCTCTCCGTCCCTGAGGGGACATCCACTCCTCTGCCGCTGCCATTGTTTCGAAAATGCAATCTTTGCTATACCGGTCTGCGAAGACTTGGTACTGCCGACTCACCCCGAATTCGGCCGAACCGCCATCTGCAACCAGGGCGGTCGTCCAGTCTCGATCCTTGAGAACGGGAACGATCGTCTGAATGAGGAATTTTAGGTCCATTCCACTAAAAGTTATAGTGGAACCACGAAGATCGACAATGGTACGTCGGATTTCGAGCACTTCGGGGTCGGCAAGATATCGCCTCCAATACGCAGCCAAGTCATCGGCTGAAACTTGGCCAGTCCACGTTTCAAAGATGAGGTTCTTTTCGCGATCAACTACGTAGGAGATGGGCATTTTCTGTTTTGCCGAACGTGAGAGATCAGTCACGCAATGAGCTGCTGCGCGCCATGCAGCAACGCGGATCGTGACAGCCCAATGTACTGGTTTTTCAATTCACGACAAATCCTGCGATTTCTCCGTCTTTGAATGATAATGTGGCTAAACTGTCGTCGCCGCCGTCCTTGTACGCAATTTTCCAAAGAGTAACTCTCACGCCTTTTTTGCGCAGTTCTCCGAGGTAAATGATCTCATAGCCGCCCCGGAGCCTAGGCGCCAAGTGGTTCACCGCCCCTTCGAACCGATCCCTGGGCAGACTTTTAAACTTCGCATCGCCGCTCGCTATGTACGCGTTGTAGTCGGATTTCTCGACAGCGGCCAACAATCTCACGGGTATCGCGCTCTCTTCTTTGGAGGGCTCGGCTGCGACTAACAAGGTACACCAACCGAGCAACGCGGCGGCGGTAACAATACGTAGACGGGATAATTTAGATTTCATAGGATTACGGCCTATTCTGACGACCGCCACCCACGGAATATTCGTTTTTTTTGCCGGGGCACTAAAGAACCAGCCACGCTCGCTTGGGGCCCTGCTCCGGCGCCTGATTAGGCCTTTGACTCGTATTCATCGGTCGTCCGTGGGGCGTCAGGCACCTGCCGATCAAGCGACTCGCGATATTTAAGACAACCGCGGAGAAACTGCGGCCACGCAGGAACCGCGACAGCGGGATCGATTTTCTCCGGCAGGAGGCTCCAAAGCTGCGGATGATGCCAGCAAAGGTCCTGCTTCGTGCTGTCACGATGGGCACGAATGCCAGCGCGCAGCTTCTTCACTTCCGCTACGAGATCTTCCCGAGACAGTTGCTGCAGATCTTCGTCCATCGTGGTTTCGCACAACTCAGACGCGTTTGAGGATATCTTTAGTCAGGGCATTACGAACATTGCCTGTATTCAAAGTGGATGACGGCTCGAAAAGCACGACTTCGACCTCGCCCGGCGCGTACGGCTGATGCTCGACACCACGCGGAACCACAAAGAACTGGCTCGAGCCGATTGTTACGGTGCGATCGCGAAGACGCATGTGCAAAACGCCGCGATGAACGAGAAACAGCTCATCCTCCGCGTCGTGCTTGTGCCAGACAAATTCACCTTTGAGCTTTGCACATTTAACGAGTTGCCCGTTCAGCTCCGCGGCAATGTGCGGATCCCAATAAGTGTGAATTCGCGAGAACACTTCAGAAAGATCTGTCGCATGCATGTGAGGATTCTTGCCGAATGTTTAAGATGAGCCGCGGTCCTGGTATTTTATGTGAAACAAAAACACTACTTCGGCGTCAGCGCCTTCGTGTATGCTTCGGGATCATATTCCTTCAACCAATTCCAGAAACCACGCAACCCTGGACCATCAAATGACTCCAGTTCAGCCACGTACATGCTCGTGAATCGCCACTGCGCGTACTTTACCTTCTTTTGGGTTGCTTCATCCAGTGGCGCGTCTGGCTCTGTATAGCTCCACTCTTCGTATAGAGCGTGAGTTCCGGCGAGGATCGCTTTGAGAGCCGCGGCTTTCTCAGGGGTTGCATCTTCGCAGCACTGCCGGCGAAGGACGCAATCGGGAATTCCCCATTCTTGAGCAAAAGGCACCAGATGCCGGAGATTCTCCGGCACAACTTCCCGGTCAATCGGCGGCAACGCTTCCAACGCGTGCTTCGCATATCCGGGATACTTGCGATCAAACTCAGCGGCCGTTCCGATTTCGAATGGTTTTGGTTCGTTCATGGTTTTGGCCAAGGTTAAAGGTGGGGCCCGAGCTTGGCTCTAGCGACCGGGTTGGACTTTTTCTTCATCGGGTGAGACCCGCTCAGCGGTGCGGGCAGCCTGGCCAGCAACAAGGACGGCGCATTCCTTTGTGCATCTTGTCGATTCCAACCTCAATACGGCGCTTGCGAGTGGCGTCTTGCTTGGCCGAGGTCACCCAGCAAATCCATTCGTTGCGGCCTAGCGGCGTAAAGTCGCGCCATAGATTCTTCGCGGTCGCGTCCGACGCGATCGCCTTTCGGAAGTCAGACGGAAGCTTGTGCACAGTGCCGTCTGCGAGTTTTTGAACTGGCATACTCGGGTGCGCGTTACTTTTGCCCGAGGTTCAAATGAACCCCGGCTGCTTGGGGTCCTTGGCTCCCGCAACTGGTTCGGCTCTTGAGTTTCGCGTCATACGAGCGCTGAGAGTCGCGTCGCTTGGACATTGTTACTCGGAGTACGGCTGGACTACCTCTCGTATCGATGCCCACCCCGTCGGACTCTCGGAATAGCGGACATATACGACCATGGCCCGCCCTCGTACGACAAAGGGTTGGGCCCTCCCCTTCGGCTCTCCACGGATCTGAAAGCGCGTCATCTCGATACAGGTATCGCTATAGACTTCGAGGCTCTCCACCACGTGCTCGGTGAAAATCAGCGTATATGCACCCAATGTGCCGCGCAAATCCGCCATGACCGCATCGCGTCCCACGAGTCGCTTGGAGAAGCTGAGCGCCTTTTCTACTTTTGGGTGATGGAAGCTCGCGATCGCTTTCAAATCACCTTTCGCGAATGCAGCAGTTAATCCATCCATCGTACTCCTGATTGCTACAAGATCCGAGTTCTCGGCCCTGACTTGCGGCACGAACAAAATGAGAATGAGGGGTATGATTAGTCGCATTGGTTGAGAGAGACGAAGGATCAATTGCTACATTGTAAACGAGCCAAGTGCTTGAGCGCACCGCCGTTTTTTCGGAATGCCACTATTACGGTGGAATCACGTTGGCGTGCCGCGCGCTCATCACCCACGTAGTACCCTTCATCTTCCAGATGTTGGTGAAACGACGATGGACCACCTGTCCTGCGTGGGGAGCGTCACCGACCGGAGCGACTTCTTCGGCGCCCATCACGATCAATCACGGCCACTTGGGGCCGTTGGCTCGGGCGCCGGATTCGACTCTTCTTTCTCCAGCTTCACATCAAGTGTCTTCGCGCCGATGATGAACCAAGCTTTCGCGATCTTCCCGTCACGCACTTCGTAAATCGCAACTAGCTCCGTCTTGCCTGGACCTTCAGGAAAGGTGGAGCGGACGCTCTCGTGGTCGATAACGATCTGGCCCACTACGGTGCGCTTCAGCAACTCCGCATGAAGAAGTGGATCCTTGAACCGGGTGGCCCACCGCTTGCGCAAACTAGCTAGGCCGCTCGCCAATGGTGTACATGGATGCTCGAACTGCTCCGCATCCTCTGCATACGTGGCGGCCAATGCTTCGACATCATGGGCATTGTAGGCGTCGAGCTGTCGCTGGACGACAGCTTCAGAGGCGGAGGACGCAATCTTCATTCTGTTTTGCGGAACGTTAAGATGAGCCGCGGCGGGCACAGCCCGGCGGTTGGCTGTAGCGACTCGCGGTCGCGACCTTAAAAGGAAGCGCGACTTCTCTCGCGTGCGAGCGCAAGAAATATGAGCTGGGGACAAAGGCATCGAGTGGCGAAAATATGCGGGCCACCGACAGCAACGCGAAGATCGCAAGTGAAACTAAGATCAAGATGAGCCACGACCACCGCGGCTGGCGGGCGGAGCAGCAGCGAATGAAGGGTTCGAAAAAGGACGCATTGTGGTCGTTGCTCTAGCGCCTGGTTAGGCTTTTTCTTCATGGCGGAGAGCGAACCCATCCTTCTGCTACGCGATGATACTGCAAGATGTCCTTCTTCGGCGCGGCATCCGCGACTCTTGTATAAGTAACATCGAAGAAAGTCTTCATCTGAAGATCCTCCCCTTCCTGCCTTTGCTCGACCCGCACGACATGGCGGTCGCGATGTTCGCGCTCGTAAATGCGCGCGGCCGTTTCTTTCGACGGCAGAGTGCCGCACCCAGTCAGCATCAACGGCAGAACTATTGACAGGGATCTCTTCACAATTTCTTCCCTAACGTTAAAGATGAGCCGCGCGGGGTTCGGCACAAGCCGCCTTGTTCGAATGAAAAGGCCGAGGCGAGCGGACTCGCCTGGTGTGAAATCGCAGGCCCAGTCCCCGCGTTGGCTCTGACGTCTGGTTCGCTTCTTTCTTCATTTGGTAAAGTGCAACACTAGCCACGTCGCTAGGCTCATCGTGGCAGCCACCGTGACCAAAAAGATGATCCTGTCCTTAGGAGTATCAATCGGTGGCTCATAGAAGTCCGCCTCTTCTTGAGCCTCTTCGTCTTCATCCTGTGTGCGATTTTCCCGCATGTCTTTTTCGCCTGACGTTAAAGATGAGTCACGACCATAGGCGGCGCGGCTCGTGCTGCTCGGAGCACGAGATGTGACGGATGTGGTCGTTGGCTCTAGCGACCGGTTGGGCTTTTTTTCGCTCACGTGATCCAGACGTCTTGTTTCCGGACTACGCGGCGAAGGGGAAACCGCTGTTCGACGACCCGGTTGCCATCGCGCCACCGGATGGTGAGGATCAAATTGTCCGCCCCACTGATCTTGGCGAAATCGACATTTTTGCTCTCCGCCAAACTGTTGCTGAAAAGCCGCACGCGGGCACCCCAGTACCCGTGGTCGCGCGGGAGTGGCACGGGGTTGGTCGAAACATTCAGCTCGACGCTTTGCTTCACCCCCGTCTCCGGGACTTCCAAATCGGCACCGATGATGACTACGACGCGGTTGCCGCGGGTGAAAACATGCAGGAAACTGTCCTGGGTCGGGTAAGAGATGGAAAAAGTCGCGAAGTCCGGCACCAGCAGAACCTCGCCCTCCGCGGGCTGCAGTTCTCTCGGCAACACGTGCTGCTTCGCCCAACGGTAATTCGGAATCTGTGCCGTCGGCTCATGGACATACCTCTCGATCGGAACAATGACGCAACCGGAGGCCAGCAGCAGTGCCGGACCCAAAAGTAGATGGAAAAATAATTTCATCGGCCCTTTGCCCAACGTTCAAGATGAGCCACGGCCGCTTGGGGCCATTGGCTCTGGCGCCTGGTTGGGCTTTTTGACTTTAGCGGTCTCACGGCTGAAAGGGACACGCAAACGATAGAAGACTCCAGGGCCCCTGGACTGAAATGGCCCAGATTCATGCCACTGCCTGTCGAATTCCTCTTTGGTGATTTCATAGCGCTCGAGGACGCCTTCGGCCTCTGCAATCTGCCCGCGCAAATCGGGTGAATTCGAATCAACCTCTATGCCCAGGATCTGCGGGATCTTGGTGTTCGATACTTCGCCAACGATACGAATTTTTCTTCCCACGTGTGCATCGCGCCGGGCAAGGTCGGTAAGGCTCGTGGGTGACGTGCATCCCGCGAAGAGCAGAACGAGGCAACCCACGAGAAGTCCGAGCAGCGCTTTCATTTTTTTTGCCCGACGTCACAGATGAGCCACGACCGCAGCCGTCGCGCCTCGTGCGCAAGCACGAGGCGCGACGGACGTGGTCGTCGGCTCTAGCGCCTGGTTAGGCTCTTTTTTCTTCACAGAAGAAAAAGGGAATAGAAATCCACAACGAATGGATAGGACAGAACGCCGACGACAACCGATACGCCCATGAGCCACGCACCGATAATTTTGGGTTTCTTCGAACGCCGGAAAAATCCAATCCCGGTAACCGACGTGGCGATCGGCAAAAGACACACAGGAATGACTCCGGCGATCGTACCAAGAAATACGACCAGGTAAGCCAACGGAGCGATTAACGGGCTGATGTCCATTTTTTGCCGAACGTTCAAGATGAGCCACGCCGGGAGCTGGCGCGGCTTGTGCGCAGGCACGTGACAGCTCTCGCCGTTGGCTCTGGCGCCTTGTTCGGCTTTTTAGTGCTTGCTGAAGAAGACATGGGATCGGCCGTCAGACTCGACCCTCTTATCGACCAGCATATGGACGTAACCGACACTCGAGAGATCACGATACGGCTCGTAACTCGTGAATGGCTTGGGAGCATACCACGACCGCATCGGCCGATTCTTCCTCGCTTCGATATCAGCCGTAAATTGCTCCTGCAGGCGTAGAGACTTCTGTCGCGACGCCAACCACGAGGCCGGCACCAGCAACTCGAATTCAAAGTCATCGGTCGTAACCACGCCCGGCCTCCACGCGTAAGCCACGACTACCGAATTGAGGACCGTAACATCCCGCGGAACTTCTTCTTTGAAGACGCGCCGATAATTGGATGCGTGGTCGCCTTCCAAATACTGGCGCGGTGTCGATTCCGTGTAAGAGCGGCAGCCGCTAAGTGTGATCATCAACGCGAATAGTGGCCAGAGACGCATCGTATTTTTGCCGAACGTTAAAGATGAGCCACGGCCGCTTGGGGCCGTTGGCTCTGGCGATTGGTTCGGCTCTTTTTTCATAGGCCGCGAAGAGTATCTTTGCAGAAACCGCACTGACAGGTGACCAACCACGCACTGCCTTTTTCTTCGACAACCAAGAGCGAACCGCATCGCGGACACTTCTGAGTGACTGGCTCCTCGCTTTGGTGCTGCGAAAGCGCAATGAGAACCAACCGCGCCTGCGGTGGAATACCAGTCAGATCCATGCCAACCAGATGTTCTTCGTCTGTCTTCATCTTTTTGCCGATCAAGCTTTAGATTCCTTTTTGAGGTCTTCGAGCATCAATCTAGCGTGCGCGAGCTGCTCCTCCAGAAGCTCTCGCTTTGTCGCGTCCAACTCGCGCTCCAGACGAAACACGTCCACTCTGATGACGAGGAATGCGATAAGCTGGATAGCGCTCCAAAATAGAAATTTCTTCGGCTCTGAGAGGATCTCTTGTTTCTTCACTTCTTTCTCAGCTTTCGAAAGCGAGTCCTCCCAGAAATGCGCCGCCGCATTTGTGAGGAAATCACCCTGCTCGTCCGCACTCATTGCTTGCAGATACTTTTTTAGATCAAACGACACATTGCGAATATTGTGTGCGAGCCGATTTCGAATCTTGGACAGGCCGCGGATGAATCGAACATCGTCTGACTCTACAGTCCCAATTGAGATCGCGCACTCAACTTTGCTGGTGCGACCTCCAGAAAGATCACATCTGGCAATGAACGATTCCAATTTAACTGACTGTAGATGCACCTCGAGAGACCACGTCAGCGCACTCTCAACAAAAGCGTGTAACTTAATCACAAATGACCAGTCGTCCTCTGATATTAAAGTGCCGAGGAAATCTGGTGGGAGTCCGAATAGATCACGCAGCTTTCCGACTGCATCGCGCATTTCTTTCCACATATCGTCCATGCGACGGCTTTTAGCTAACGTTCAAGATGAGCCACGGCCGCTCGGGGCCGTTGGCTCTGGCGCATGGTTAGGCTCTTTTTCGAGCGACATACGGATGGACCAAAATATCCAGAGGACAATCGCCGCGACAATCAGACCGATAACCGCACTTTCATGACTCACCTGAGGAAAAACGTAGACCACGTAGCTGACCACCAGTGCAAATGACAAAAAGAGAAACCCTGCGCTAAGCCTTCGGCCGGAGAATGGCAGGTACGCGAGTGGGACCGCCGCAAGCGCAAACAATGGAAGACTTTCTTTGATCGCGTGGCTCTCGTAAATCCCAGAACCGTCACCCCAACCGGTGAAGAGCCGGCTTAGTGCGATCAGCGCAGCGATAGGTAGTCCACATACCATGCTCACTACTCCGAATGCTGCCCACGTGGGTCCTGAACGGGTCTTCATTTTTGCCTAACGTTAAAGATGAGCCACGACCACGCAGATTGAGGACGGAGTCGCAGGAGCGAATGACAGGGTCGGAAAAGGACGCATCGTGGTCGTTGGCTCTAGCGCCTGGTTAGGCTCTTTCTTCATGGCCCCAATCCAGAGCGCGACAGCATGACTTGCGAAAAAATCCCCATGATCAAAACGAGAATACCGCCTACGAGAGGGACGTAGAGGGCTAAATTCATGTCCCTCGCGCTTCGCACAAACGCCTCTTCAGGACGCTGCGGATTATAGGAAATCTCCAAGCTACTGCCTAGGCCGACGCGATCTCCGTCCGCGACCTTCACCTTAGCGGTGCACAACTTTCCCGACTGATCAGAAAAACGTACGTACGCCGTTGTCTCGTCATCGCGGTCGCGGCGAATGTCTTCCACCGAACCTGCGACTGGAATCCACAACTTCAGGCGCTTTTTTTTCTTAGAATGGGCAAAAAGGCTGATGGCGATGGCGGGACCTCCGATGAGGTAACATTTGATAGGGTCTACGACGTACATAGAAAACTGGCTTTCTTTGCCGAACGTTCAAGATGAGCCACGGCCGCTCGGGGCCGTTGGCTCTGGCGCCTGGTTAGGCTTTTTCATACGCCTTGGTCGTCAAGATACGCGTCACATCGCGTGCAAAATCTCACGAGAAACCGGCGGTGACCCTTTGCGGTGATCTCCAATTCTTTTTTGCACGAGTCACAGCAAAAATCTGGGCCAGATTGCTTCACGCTTTTCGCGCCGCATTCAGGACAAAAATGCTCAAGATGACCTTCGAGATTCTTCCCGCAGGAAGGACAGGCCAATTTAGCTCCCTCACGAGATGCAACTATCAAAGTGGCTACTCCCATCACAAGTCCGCCAATGGCGTATGGTCTCGTCGCGGTAAAAACCAGTGCCACAAGCAACACGACCAAGCAGATGAGAACTGACCGTGCCGGCAACGAGCCCTTCTTTCAGTATTCGCCTGCAACTTCGCCGAACTTTGATCGTACGTCCTGCATCTTTTTTTGCCGAACGTTACAGATGAGCCACGCGCGCGCGCGCACGGCCGGTTTTTTCGGAATGACAACGCACCGTGGAGCGGAAACCCACATCCGAAATCGAGGGGGCCGTAAGCGCGTTGGCTCTAGCGCCTGGTTAGGCTCTTTCTTCATTTGGGGGAACCCCATCGCCACTCAGGCTTTTCGCCCTTCCAATAGCAGATCCCAATCAAGACGCCGCCTAGCGCGAGGCAGTAAACGATGTAGATACCCGGACTCTTCTTCGCGAGAGGCATGCCGGCTAATATCGCTGCCGTGAAGAAGACGCTCACAACCCAACCTTGCCAGCGCATAGGCAAGCCCCAGCCCCACCCGTATTTCTTCGCGGCAAACCACGCGGTCTCTTTTGGTAACGGCATGTTTTCTTTGCCTAACGTTCAAGGTGAGCCGCGGCCGCTCGGGGCCGTTGGCTCTGACGGCTGGTTCGCCTTTTTCTTCACGAGTGGAATGATGGCATCGAAGCCTTCACGGGCTCCGTTCTTTCTTCTTCAAATTCGCGCCGCACCACGGACAAAAGTCGATTCCGATAACGCTGCTCCCGCCGTCGTGAACAATGATCCCATACGCCTTCAAGCGCGGATGATAGTCGATGAGCGCATCGGGACATTCAAAACGGTCGGAGTGCATGTCGCACTTCTTGCTTAGCTCCTCCGACATTCGCTCGCAGCAATGCGTCTTCATCTTTGCCGAACGTTAAAGATGAGCCACGACCACGCAGCTTGAGGACGGAGTCGCAGCAGCGAATGAGAGCTTCGAAAAAGGACGCATCGTGGTCGTTGGCTCTAGCGCCTGGTTAGGCCTCTTCTTCATTTCACTTCCGGATCGAACTGTGAAAGTAAATCCGGCTGATCAATTTTCCACCAATACTCCTCTTTCTTCTTTGGCGCGTGGTGCTCGTAAATCGCCACCAAACCTAAGAGCTGCATCGGATCGTCAGCGAGAAACTCCCAAACGCCTTTCTTCGCAAACCACCGCTCCTGCGACTTTTCGTAACGCAGCGACCAACCCTTTCGCTCGAGAATGACGAGCGCGGTATTGTAGACGTTCAGGTGTGCGCCGATGTCGGGCATGCTTCTTTGCCTAACGTTCAAGATGAGCCACGGCCGCTTGGGGCCGTTGGCTCTGGCGCC
>JADMIO010955821.1_pt1 | contig 27102 bp, 20 predicted proteins | sample 8958161 | NCBI WGS metagenome assembly JADMIO01 (sample SAMN16585339, study PRJNA669376) | soil metagenome | isolation source: Crop rotation soil | place: USA: Cullars Rotation, Alabama | collected 2011
GGCCGCGACTTCAAGTCACGTGAATTCCAAGCTTCGGATCCCACTGTGCTGGAAAGGTCCGCCTCCGACGTGCCGATGATCGGGCAAACGCCGGGCATGATCTTCATGTGCGCGGGGTCGCGACCGGCTCGCTCCGCCCGCGCGCGCAAGTCGACCGCGTCCCGCTTCGCGATCGCGAGGTCCTGCTGCACGGCGAACACGATCTCGGCGATCGATGCGGCGAGTTCGCGACCGGTTTCCGACGCGCCGGCCTGGATGATGACCGGATAGCCCTGCGGCGGCCGCGAGATATTCAACGGGCCCTTGACCGAGAAATACTCGCCCTTGTGATTGAGCTCGTGCATCTTCGCGATGTCGGCGAACCGCCCGCTGGCCTTGTCCATGACGATCGCGTCGTCTTCCCAGCTGTCCCAGAGACCCTTCGTGACCTTCACGAACTCGGTGGCGATGGCGTAGCGAAGGTCGTGCGGCGGATGCGCGGCGTGACCGAAATTCGCGGCAGCCTCCGGAAAAGCGCCGGTCACCACGTTCCAGGCGGCGCGCCCGCCGCTGATGTGGTCGATGGACGCGAACGCGCGCGCAAGGTTGTAGGGATCGCTGTAGGTCGACGACGCGGTCGCGGCTAGTCCGATATGCGTGGTCACGGCGGCCAGCGCCGCCAAAAGCGTGAGCGGCTCGAGGCGAACCATCACGGACGGGTGGACCTTGGGACCCGTGTTCAGCGCGTCGGCGAAGAAAACCAGGTCGAATTTCGCACGCTCCGCGGTCTTCGTGATCCACGTGATCAATGGGAAGTTCTCGGCGCCCGCCTCCGCTTCCGGCAATCGCCAGCCGGCCACGTGATGACCGGTCCCGAAGATGAAGAGGCCAAGGTGCATCTGCCTGGATTTCGTCATGCTGCAATCACCTGCGTTCGATATTGCCCCTCACCTGCACCGATCTCCGGGGCGGATGCGCGCGTGACCCCTTGCGTCAGCAGCGGCCGCCGCGACTGCCTACCCAACGGATCGACCCGCGAGTGATGCGGCAGCGGGCATGGCGTCCGCCGCCCTGCGCGCCGGATGGCCGGGATAGGGTAGACAAAGGTGGTCGCGCAGCGTGCGGCCGGAATAGTCGAGCCGGAACAGCCCGCGCTTCTGCAGCACGGGCACGACGTGGTCGACAAAGTCGCTTAGGCCGCCGGGGAACCATGGCGGCAGCAGATTGAAGCCGTCGGCTGCGCCGTCGTCGAACCACTCCTGCATCTCATCGGCGATCTGCTCGGGCGTGCCGCAGATCAGTTTGTGGCCCATGCTCATGCCGACGAAATCCCGCAACTCGCGCAGCGTCATGTTGCGCCGGCGCGCCGTCTCGGCGAGCGTGATGGCGTGGCCCTGCATGATCGTCGACGGCGGCAGCACCGGAACCGGGCCGTCGAGCGGATACGACGACAGGTCCTGGCCCATGCGCTCGGACAGGACCTTCATCGCGTAGGTCGGGTCCGTGAGCGTGCCGAGCTCGGCCAGCTTCGCCCGCGCCTCCGCTTCCGTGGACCCGACAATGGTGCAGAGTCCGGGCATGACTTTAACGTGCGCCGGATCGCGGCCGCGCTGCTGCACGGCGTCACGCAGGCGCCCGGCGAAGGCGACCGCGACGTCCTTGTTCTGCTGCACGGTGAAGACGACTTCGGCCACCGCCGCCGCAAAATTGATCCCGGTGTCGGACGCGCCGGCCTGCATGAATACCGGATAGCCCTGGGGCGGGCGCGTGATGTTGAGCGGCCCCTTGACGTGGAAGAACTTCCCGGCGTGATCGAGGACATGCATCTTGCCGGCGTCGACGTAGCGGCCGGTCGATTTGTCGATCACCAGCGAATCGTCTTCCCAGCTGTCCCAGAGACCCTTGGTGACTTTGACGAACTCCTCCGCGATCGCGTACCGCTCTTCGTGCGGTGGATGCTTGGCGGCGCTGAAATTGGCCGCGGCTTCCGCGAACGCGCCGGTCACCACATTCCAGGCGACGCGCCCACCGCTGAGATGATCGAGCGAGGCGAGCATGCGGGCGAGGTTGTAGGGCTCGGTGTAGGTCGTCGACGCGGTGACGGCGAGCCCGATATGGGTGGTCAATGTTGTCAGCGCGCCAAGCAGAGTGAGCGGCTCGAACCGCAGCACCATTGACGGGTGCATGCCCGGGAACGAGTTGAGGCCATCCGCGAAGAAGACGAAATCGAGCTTGCCGCGCTCGGCGGTCTGGGTGACGCGCCTGATCAGATCGAAATTCTGCGCGCCCGCTTCAGCTTCGGGAAGCCGCCATCCCGAGACGACGTTTCCCGCCGCCAACAGCAGGACGCCCAGATGCATTTGCCGTTGCTGGCCAGCCACAGCTCGCACTCCCGCCTGCGCGAAAGGGCCGGGCCGGTGTCAGGACGAATTTCCGGCCGGCGCCGAACCCCGGAAGTTTAACCGCATTCAACAACATTGCAATGATATTCAGATCACGCCGGGCGCACCGGCCGCCCCATCGGACGGATCGGCGACGGCCACCGCATCGTCCGCACGCCAGTCGAGCTGTACCGCCTGACCGGGTTGAAAGGCGGGATCGTCGCCGGCGACGATCTGTTGCACGACGCAAACGCTCAAACCGGCCGCGCGCACCACGTATTTGCGAAACCGGCCGAGATAGATCAGTTCGACGACTTCCCCGCTCAGGCGGTTGTCTTCATCGGTAACCGGCTGACCTGCCGGCAACAGACGCACCCGCTCGGGGCGCACCGCCGCGGACATCGATTGGCGGAGACCGGGCCGCTCGCGGCATCGCGCGCGCAGCCGCAGGCCATTGCCCTCGATGCGGCAATAATCGCCCGTGACCTCGGTCACGACGCCGTGGAACAGGTTCGTTTCGCCGATGAAGCTCGCGACGAAGCGTGTGGCGGGTCGATCGTAAAGCTCGGTCGGCGTGCCGATCTGCTCGATCCGCCCATTGTTGAACACCGCGATCCGGTCGCTCATCGTAAGCGCCTCTTCCTGATCGTGCGTGACGTAAATGATCGACATGCCGAGCTTGCGGTGCAGATGCTTGATCTCGAGTTGCATCTGCTCGCGCAGCTTCTTGTCGAGAGCACCGAGCGGCTCGTCCATGAGCAGCAAAGGCGGCTCGAACACCATTGCCCGCGCAAGCGCGACGCGCTGCTGCTGACCGCCGGAGAGCTGGGTGGGAAGCCGCGGGCCGTAATCCGACAGGCCGACGAGCGAGAGCACCTGCTCCACCCGGCCGGCGATCTCCGCTGCCGGCACGCGTCGCATTTCCAGCGGAAACGCGATGTTCTTGGCGACCGTCATGTGCGGGAACAAGGCGTAATTCTGAAACACGACGCCGATATTGCGCCGGTAGGGCGGGAGCGGATTGATCGGCTTGCCGGCCAGGAGGATCTCACCGCCCGACGGCGGCACGAGCCCGGCGATCATGGCGAGAGTCGTCGTCTTTCCTGACCCCGACGGCCCGAGAAAGCTCAGAAACTCGCCGTTCGAAAGACTCACGGACACGCCATTGACGGCGGTCACGGAACCATAGGCCTTCTCGACGTCTCGCAGCTCGAGGATGGGAGCGCTCATGATTGACCCAGCAGAGGCGATTCAAGGCCTGCGCGCTGCATGATCGATTCCAGCAGCAGGACCAGAAGCGAGAACAGGAACAGAAGCGTTCCGATGGCGGCGATGGTCGGGTCGATGTCCCCGAGCACGTCGGACCACATCTGCACCGTCACCGGCTTGAAGGTCGGCGAGCCGATGAACAGCGAGACCACGAGCTCGTCGAACGAAATCACCATGGCGAAGAGCAGGCCCGATAGGACGCCCGGCAGAATCAGCGGAAACACGATGCGCCGGAACACGGCCCACGGCGGCGCGCCGAGCGTCAACGCCGCTTTCTCATATTGCTCGTCGACCATCTGCAGCGAGGTGAGGACCGTCGAAAGCACGTAGGGCACCGTCAGCACCGTGTGCGCGAGGATGAAGCCCGGCAGCGTGCCGTTCAGGTTCCAGACACGGAAGACGCCGAAGATCGCCGCGGCAATGATGATCACCGGCACGACCAAAGGCGCCATGAGCAAGCCGATGACGAGCCGTTTTCCCGGAAATTCGCTGCGCGCGAGCCCCAATGCCGCAGCAGTGCCGACCGTCATCGCGAGTATCCCGGTGGGCACGACGATCTCGAAACTGGTGACGAGTGAATCGACCCAGGCCGGATCGCCGAACAGCTTGCGGTACCATTGCAGTGAGAAGCCAGGCGGCGGAAACATCAGGAACGGCGCCGAGCTGAAGGAGATGATCAGCACGATCAGCATCGGCGCGACGAGGAAGACCACCAGTAGCGCGGTGATGGTGATGCGGAGCGCCGACCACAGCGGTTCCGTGCTGAAGCTCTTCGACATCATCTCGTGCGCCCCTGCATCCCGGTCCGGAACAGGAGAGCGAAGGTCACGCCGACGCCGAACAGCAGGACGAGCGACAACGCGCCGGCAATGCCCCACTGGCCGAAATCCGAGACCTCGGTCTCGATCAGTTGCGCGATCATCGTGTCGCCCGGACCGCCCATCAAGGCGGGCGTGATGAAATAACCGAGGCCGATCACGAACACGAGGACCGTGCCGTTTGCGACGCCGGGCCAGCTCAGCGGCAGATAGACCCGCAGGAAATTCCTGACCGGCGTGGCGCCGAGGCTCGCCGCGGCCTGGGTATAGGTGCCGCTGATCCGCAGCATGACGGAATAGAGCGGCAGCACCATGAACGGCAGCAGGATGTGGACCATGCCGACCAGCACGCCGATGCGATTATGCACCATCGTGACCGGCGTGTCGGTGAGCCCGACCCACATGATCGTGCGGTTGATCACCCCCCTGTTCTGCAGCAGTACCAGCCAGGCGAAGGTCCGCACCAGGATGCTGGTCCAGAAGGGAATCAGCACCGCGTAGATCAGCAGACGACGCACCCACCCGCTGGAATGCGCAATCGAATAGGCCAACGGATAACCGCCGAGGAGGCAGATCAGCGTGACCGATCCGCTGATGATGACGGTGTTGACGAGCGCGTGCGCGTAGACGGCCTGTGTGACGAGCGCGGTGAAGTTCTGAAAGCCCAAACGCGGCTCGGTGAAGCTGCGCAGCAGCAATACGCCGACCGGATAGGCGAACACGACGAGCAGGAGCAGCAGCGCCGGAAGCGCAAGCCAGACCCGGTGAACTGCCGGTCGCATGGTCGCGGTCTTCAACAAGGGTGTCATCGCGCGCACAGGATCAGCACACCGGCCGGCCGTCGCCCCGCGAGTGTGCTTGCGTCAGCAGAGCCGTTTCGCGGGTCCCACGCGATCGATGTCAGGCGTCGCATCCGGGCCGAGAAAGCATTCCGCCGAGCACTAGGTGAGTTTCCACTGTGTCCAGCGTTCCGACAAGGCCTTCAGATGGTCGCGCCAGTAATTCTCGTTGGTCAGGATCCCGAGCTTTGCGTAGTCCGGATTGGTGGTCAGCCACGGCTTGACGGAGTCATCGATGAGCTTGAACGCTTCCGGGTTGGTCGGGGCGAGCGCCATGAGATTGGCCACCTTCGCCTGCGCCTCCGAGGTCGTCATCTGGTTGATCAGGCCCATCGCCGTCGCGCGATTGGGCGCATTCTTGGGCACGACGAGATAATCGACCGACTGGATGTGCTGGGCCCATTCCAGGCCGAGGTTCGCGCCTTTTTTGACCGCGTCGAACGCGCGCCCGTTGATGATGACCCCCAGCGACACCTCACCGTCGACGAGCAGTTGCTGCGACTGCGAGTTGGTGGTCCAGAAGATCGAATCCTTCTTGATCGTGTCGAGCTTCTTGAAGGCACGATCCGCGTCGATCGGGTAGAGCTTGTCCGGCGTGACGCCATCCGCGAGCAGCGCGATTTCCATCATCGGCGAAACGCGATCGCGCAACATGCGCCGGCCCGGGAATTTCTTGAGGTCGAACAGGTCCGCCCAGGTCCGCGGGTAGTTGCCGTCCTTGTAGGCGGTCTTGCTGTAGCCGAGATTGTACGACCAGACGATGTCGCCGACGCCATTCGGATGCACGTATTTCGGATTGATCCGCTTTACGTCGACAGCCAACGTGTCGATCTTCTCGAACAGGTTGTCGGCCGCGCCCGAGAAAAGAAAATCGATCGTGACATCGACGACATCCCAGGTCGGCTTTCCCGACTCCAGCATCGCGCGAAACTTGCCGTAGTTGACCGGCCCGTCCTGGATGACGGTCGCGCCCGTCTCGCGCGCGAAGGCGTCGCAGAACGCCTGCTTCTGCGCGTCCTGATAGCTGCCGCCCCAGCTTGCGAACACGACCTTGGCACCCGCGAACTTCTTCTGCGCCCACGCCATTCCCGGCAGGCCCAAGGTCGCCGCCGCGGCGGCCGCCGTCACGAACCGACGCCGGCTCAATGAGTGGCGGCTTGTGGACTGAACCCGTGGTTTATTGGATCTCGTGCGCATGCGACCTTCCTCCCCTCTGCCGGCCTTCGGGCGCACCTCGCAGGCGGACACGCCCGTTCCGAGTTCAATGAAAGTGTACAGCCGTTTTGACAGTGGTCAATGCGCATTTTAATCATGCTCAAAACCTGACGTAGCCCGCGCAGGGTGAAACCATCCGAGTGAACGAGCTATCGTGGAATACCGTACTGTTTTCGCACGGAATTTCGTGGTCCTCCACAACCCTCTCGTGCGCGCGGGGTTTTGGTGGCATCAAACATTTGCTTGAGTGGCTGCCGTTGAAGCGCGGCATCCGGACGCGAGGCACGTTTCGCATCAGGGCAATTGCAAGGCGAACAGCATGATCCTCGATGGCCTTCTCCGCCCCCGCTCGATCGCGATCTTCGGCGCGTCGGACCGCAGCCAGATCGCCCGCGCGCTCGTTGCGTCGCTCGACAGGATGGCGTTTCAGGGCGAGATTTTTCCGATCAACCCGAAATACCAAAAGGTGCTGGACCGGCCGTGTTACGCCAGCCTGGGCGACGTACCGGCCGCACCCGACGTCGTCGCGTTCTGCGTCAGCACGGAACGGGTGCTGGAAGGCTTGCGACAGACCGCCGCGGTCGGCGGCCGCGCCGCGGTCATCTATGACGGCGGCTTCGCCGAACGCGGCGCCGACGGCCGCCGCCTCCAGGCGGACATCGCGGCAATCTGCCGGGAGGGCGGCATTGCACTGTGCGGGCCGAACTGCATGGGCGTGCTCAGTCCTCACGACCGAAGCACCACCTACATGCAGGAGGTTCGCGACCTCGCCGGGCTGGCGGGCGAAATCGGGCTTGTCTCGCAGAGCGGCTCGATCTGCATCGGCCTGCTTGCCGACGTCAGGCGATACGGCTTCAGCCATGTCGTCTCGTCCGGCAACGAGGCGGTGGTGCCGAGCGTCGACTATCTCGACTATCTTATCGACGATCCCGAAACGAAAGTGATTGCCGCGTTCCTCGAGACCGTGCGTGAGCCCGAGCGTTTCGTCGCGGCGCTGGATCGCGCCGCCGGCTGCGGCAAGCCCGTTGTCGTGCTCAAGGTCGGCCGCTCGGAGCGCACGAAGCGCGCGATCACGAGCCATACCGGCGGCCTGGCCGGCGAGGGCCGCGTGTTTTCGGAAGTCCTGCGCGCGCACCGCGCCATCGAGGTCGACGACCTCGACACGCTTTCGGAAGTGCTGGCCGCGGCAAGCGGCACCCGCAGGCCGTCGGGCCGCCGTATCGGCGTGGTCACGGCGTCCGGCGGACAGGCCGAACTGATCCTCGACGTCGCATCGGAATCGGGCCTCGACCTGCCGCCGCTGGATCCGCCCATCCGTGCGCGGGCCGAAAGCGTGATCGGTCCCCTCACCGGCGATGGCAACCCGCTCGATGCCTGGGGCAACGGCGACTTCGCCACCAACTTCTCGCACGCCCTCGCCTGCCTCGACGCCTCGCCCGGGTGCGACGCGATCGTCCTGTGTTCGGACGCGGCCGACGGCAATCCGATGGGCCGCGCCGACCGGGGCCTGAGCTATGCGCGCGTACTGGCGGACGCCGCCGCCCGGAGTTCGAAACCGCACTACATGCTCGGCATGCGGCCGGGCCTGCTGCAGCGCGAGCCGGTCGACTTCCTGCGCCAGCACGGCATTCCGGTCCTCGGCGGCACGCGGCAGGGGCTCGGCGCCATTTCCCGCCTCGGCGCGCTTAAGGCCCGACCGCCGAAACATCCCGCCCATGCTGCCGCGGGGCCGGCAATCGCCGCCGTGCTTGGCGACATCGGCGCGCGTCCGACCGTCCACGAAGCCGACGCCAAGCGCCTCTTCTCCGCGCACGATCTCACCGTCACACGCGAAATCCTTGCCGGCAGTTGCGATCACGCCCTGCGGGCGGCCGTCGATATCGGCTGGCCGGTCGCGGTGAAAGTCGTGTCGGATCACATCGCGCACAAGTCCGATCTCGGCCTCGTGGCGCTGTCCATCGACAGTGAGGCGGCGCTCCGCGAGGCCTACGACCGCCTGATGCGCACTGCGGCGGGTGCCGTTCCGCCGGACCAACTCGCCGGCGTCCTCATCCAGGAAATGGTGCCGGGCGGCGTCGAAGTGTTCGTCGGCGTCAGCCGCGATCCGGATTTCGGCCCGGTCATCGCGGCCGGCATCGGCGGCGTCGGCATCGAGGTGTTCCGCGACTACGCGCTGCGGCTGCTGCCGCTGGCGGACGGTGACGCGGCGGCAATGATCGCGGAACTGGCTTCCTATCCGCTGCTGCAGGGCGCGCGTTCGGCAAGCCCCTACGATACCGGCGCCTTCGCGGACCTGATCGAATCGGTCGGCGCGATCGCCTGGGCCGAGCGCGCATCCATCCGCGAGATCGATCTCAATCCGGTGAAGCTGTTTCGCAGCGGGCTCGGCTATCGCATCGTCGATGCTCTGATCGTGCCGGTTGCAACCCTGGCGAAGGACATCGCGACATGAACGACCTGGTTCTCAGCGCGAACGACGAGCGCATCACGATCGTGACGCTCAACCGTCCGGACAAGCTTAACGCCATCAACAAGGACCTGCGCATCGCACTCGACGACGCCCTGCGGCGCGCCGATGCCGACGACGGCACGAGCGTCGTCCTGCTGCGCGCCAGTGGCCGCAGCTTCTGCGTCGGCTACGACATCGTCGGCGGCAACGACGTCGAAGGCTGGCGGCACGATCCGCTGAAGTGGCACGCATATCTGCGCGAGTGCCTCGCCTTCGAAATGCGGCCGTGGGACATGAGAAAGCCGGTCGTCGCGGCGGTGCAGGGCCACGCGCTTGGCGGCGGCTGCGAACTCGCGATGTTCTGCGATCTGACCGTCGCCGCCGACGACGCCCAGTTCGGCGAGCCGGAAATCCGCTTCTCGACCGCCGGCCCGGCGATCGCGATGCCGTGGCTCGTCGGCTACAAGAAGGCGCGCGAGCTGCTGTATTTCGGCGACTCCATCGATGCCGCGACCGCGCTCGACCTCGGGCTCGTCAATCGCGTCGTTCCCGCCGCCGAACTTGCGGCGGCATCGCTGAAATATGCCAAGCGGCTGTCGCTGATCGCGCCGGAGGCGCTTTATGCGACGAAGCTGTCGGTCAATCGCGGCGCCGACGCGGCCGGCTTCCGGAACGCCCTGAACGCGGGGGTCGACGTCGTGTCGCCGCTTTATGCGGCCACCACCGAGGCCGGCGCGAAATTCCAGGAGATCAAGGCCAGAGAGAGCCTCGGCGCGGCGCTGAAATGGCGCGCAGCGCAATTCAAGGAGTGACTGGCGTCGTCAGGTGCGACCACGTTCGCCGCTTCACGCATGTGGCAAGGCCAACGCGCGCGGACGTCGGACGCTCACTTCCGCTTCGCACCCGAGGGCACCTTCAGCCGTCGTGGTGACGGCGCCTCGACGAACGCGCCGTCGAACGAATTGGCTTTCTGATGATTGAACCACAATGCCTTGGCGTCCTGCTTGCTGTAGTTCCAGATGCGATGGGCGCGCGTCGAATTGTAAGAAATCAAGTCGCCGGACTGGAGGCGATAGGCGGTCCCATCGAGTTCGACCGTCAGCTCTCCCTCCAGCACGAAGCCGTGCTCCCAGCCGCCGTGCCCCCGCGGTACCGAGGACGCGCCGGTGTTCGGCCGGTAGACGGTCAGCGAGATCAGGACACCGTTGGTCCGGTCGTTGCGCAGGATCGTCCGCAGAAGGCTCTCGGAGCTCTCGACCACCGGCCGCGTCCCCACGCGCACCACGACCTCCTGGTCGCCGGGCGCCTCGCTCGGCACGAGCTCGGACATCGGCACACCGAGCGCGTTGGCGATCATGATCAGCGAGCCGATCGACGGGGCGGCGCGTCCCCTTTCGACCAGGCTGAGCATCGATACGGTCAGGTCCGTGGAATCGCCCAACGCCTGCAGCGTCATGCCCCGCGCCGTGCGCGCCGACCGGATCCTCGCCCCGATCAACGCCAACGTCTGGCTCGCCGAGCCGGCCCTTGCGGCCTTCTTGCCGGCGCCCTGGGCGGCCCGGCGGATCCTCGGTTTCATTCGCAATTGTCCATACCGAAAGCGTCGGCCGCTGCCACGGTCCGCTGTCGAACCTTTCCCCCGGCCAAGCCCCTCGATCAAGGAAAATCAGTTGACCGCCTGGCAGCCGTCGCGTGCCCGATCCGAGAGCCGGAAGGTCGAACCCCAATTGACTCCCTATGGACACCGCGACGCATTTTGCAAGCCTCATTCCGACCACATAGAGCAAATTGCCCTAATCGGCTCGTCAAGCGCCGGGGCCGGCACCGTAAACGGGAAGCGAAAATCGAAAGCATGCGCCTCCCCGCGGGTGGTTCGACGCCTCGATGCTGCCGCCATGCGCCGTCAATATCGATTGGCATACGGCCAGTCCGATTCCCATTCCTTCGGCCTTTGTCGTGAAAAAACTGTCAAAGATGTGCCCAAGATTGTCGGGAGGAATCCCCGGACCGCTATCGTGAATCGATAAAGTCAGCTTCTCCAGCACGATTCTTTCCGTCGCGATCCGGATATGACGTTCCGGCGAGCCTGCGTGCACGATCGCCTGAATGCTGTTGATGAGCAGGTTGACGATCACCTGCTGGAGCTGAATTCGGTCGGCGACGACCTTGGGTCGCGGCGACGCCATGTTGAGCGACAGTCTCACCGATCGGGACTCGATCTCGTGTCGGAGGAAGTGCAACGCCTCCTCGACGACGTCGCTCAAGTCCAGCTCTGTCCGCTCCGACTGCCGCCCCTGCGCCATGCCCCGGATGCGCTGGATGATCTCGCTGGCACGCCGCGCACTCGATACAATACGCGTCGTCAGCTGCCTCACCTTGGCAACGTTGATGTCCTCGCGAGCGAGCCAGCGCAGGTTGGTTTCGCCATTCGTGACGATGGCGGACAGCGGCTGCTGGACCTCATGCGCAATCGACGTCGCCAATTCGCCCAGCGTCGAAATTCGCGCGGCGTGCGCAAAGTCCGCCTGAATTTGCCTCAACTGAGCTTCCGTGCGCAGACGGTCCGTTATGTCGACGATGGTAATGAAGGTCGTCTCTTGTTGCTCGTCCGCCGTCGGATAAGTGACGGTGAAAACAACATCCCTCAACTCACCGTCGAACGTGAGGATCTTCGCCTGCTCGTCGTAGCTTCGCGAACCATTGAAATGATGCACCATGACCCGCTTGGCCATCTCGGGCGTGCCCGCGAAGAGATAGCGAACCGGCCTGACGAGCTCGGCGGCATCCCGCCCGCGGAAGAGCGATATCGCAGCCTGGTTGACTTCGGTCACGAGGACGGCGTCGCATGCGAACTCGACGAGTTCCTGGTGGGCGTCCAAATACGCACCGATGTCGGTCAGCCCCTGAGTTTTCAGGGGGCCGAAAGCTTCACCTGCCGCGCGTGAATCGACCTGCCACAATGCGGTGGGCATGTAATAGATCAGCTTGCGATAGCGGCCCTCGCTCTCGCCTGGATCCGGCCCGGCTCTGTCGTCGCCTGCTGCACCGGCCGCCATCACGACGCCCCTGTGACCGTGAAGGCGTTCCAGCCAAAGGCCGCCAGGCGGCAGCGCAATCGCTCCGTCAAATCACCGAAGCGGCCGTTTACAAATCGCGATCGTCCTCCGTTTCTCCGTTCGAATGGTCTCGTCCGAGCGCGGCCATAAGGTGACCAATGAGAACTTCGTCCTTCACCGGCTTGCTCAAATAGGCAACGGCGCCGCCGTCCAACGCGCGGGAGCGGACGAGCGGGTCGGTCGACGATGTGATGACGATGATGGGAACAGTCGAACCCAGTGTCTTGAGCTTCTGCTGCAGTTCGAGCCCGTTCATTCCGGGCATTCGAATATCGGTGATCAGGCAATCGAAGTTTTGGGACGCGTTGGCCGCCAAGAAAGGTTCCGCGCCTTCGAACGTGCGGCACGACAAAGACAGGACCTGAAGGAGCTCGCACAGCGCCTCGCGCATGGCTTCGTCGTCGTCCACGACTGCGATAACCGGCGGATTCGGCAAAGGGACTGTCCTTGCTTCCGGGACCGTTTCGGTCGCCAATCCGCACATCTGGCTGAAAGCGGGTCAAGTTGTAACCATACTAGGGTCTAGGTTGGACCTGTTCCCGTATGCTGGCAGGGAGCCCCTCCCAAGCCCGGATCAAATCGCCGACCGAGACGGCCTGCATCTTCCGCATGACATTGCTGCGATGCAACTTGACCGTCACCTCGCTGATGCCGAGGTCGAAGGCGATTTGCTTGTTCATACGGCCCTTTGCCACTTCACGGAACACCTGTCGCTCGCGTGCCGTGAGAGTTGCGTGGCGCTCGAGATACTGCCGGACGACGCTGTCCTCAGCCCTCTGCGCCCTGTCGCGTTCGATTCCCGTCTTGACGGCATCCAGCAAGCTTTGATCCCGGAACGGCTTGGTGAGAAAATCAACGGCGCCGGCCTTCATTGCTTCAACCGTCATCGGAACATCGGCGTGTCCGGTCAAGAAGATGATCGGCTTCGTCTTCCCGTTCGAATTCAGGTACCGCTGAAAGTCGAGCCCGCTCAGGCCAGGCAGGCGCACGTCCAGAACGATGCACCCAGGCCTCTCATAGAGCGTCGAGTCCAGCAATTCTTGCGTGGTGCCGAAACAGGCCACGTCGAGGCCGACGGACTCGACCAGTTCCTGGATCGACAAGCGAACATCCTCATCGTCGTCGACGACAATAACGAGCGCTCGATTTGAATCGGATTGCGGGGAGTTTGAACGAGAGTTGTCGAATTTCGAGCTGGCAGACGAGCGCATCATCCTCTCCCTGCGCGCGACAAGGCATCGCGAGCGGCTAGCGGCAAAGGCCGACCCGGCCAAAGGATCAGCGAAGAAATCGCCGGCGCTTTTTGCATGAAGGCGCCGTGCGGCGATTCCGGATTTCTCGACTCCTGATGGGCGATTGCCATCGTGCGTTTCCTCTCGCTCATAGATTCCCTTCCATCGCATTACGAGAATGAGTGACTGGAATCTCGAGCTTCTGGGCCAACTTGACGAGATCAGCCAGCGAAGCCGCGGCCATTTTATGCATGACGTTTCTTCGATGGAGTTGAAGCGTGACCTCGCTGATCCCCAGTTCTGCCGCGGCCTGCTTGTTCAAAAGTCCACTGACCACCAATGGCAACACGTCCCGTTCCCGACGTGTCAACGCCGAGTACCGCTCGCGTAGCGCAGTCATCTCCGCGCGCTCGAGGCGCGCCTGCCGATCCTGGGCCAGACCCGCTCGAACTGCTCTCATCAGATCGTCGTCGCTAATAGGCTTCGTAAGGAAATCCACCGCACCGTGTTTAATTGCGCGCACGGAAGAAGGGATGTCCCCGTGGCCGGTGATGAAAACGATTGGCGGATGGTTTCCGTCGGCAATCTTCTTCTGCAGATCGAGGCCGTTGATGTCAGGCAGTTCTACATCGAGGATGAGGCTCGCTGGCAAGTCGGGCTTGTCGGCCCGCACATACTCGCCGGCAGAACTATAGGCGATAGCGCGCATTCCATGGGACGCCATCAGCTCGCTCAAGGCTTCCCGGATACGCACATCATCGTCTACGATGAAGACAATATGATCATCCGTCGTCATTGCATGAGTTCGCTTCGATCGGCAGGGTGAATATAAATGCCGCCCCACTGGGCTCGTTTTTCTCCGCCCACAGGCGTCCACCATGCGACTCGACGATCGAGCGGCAGATCGCCAGTCCCATGCCCATCCCATCGTCTTTTGTCGTGAAGAAGGGTTCGAAAATCTTGCTCTGGAATTGTATGCCCCGGCCACGATCACGGACCTCGGTCTGGATCTCGTCGTCCGTCCGGCGCACCCGGATCTCAAGGTACTTGTCGCCCGCAACGCCATCCATCGCGTCGATGCCGTTGCGCATGAGGTTGATCAGGACCTGCTGAACCTGGATGCGGTCACATGCGATAAGCGGAAGGTCATGCTCGACATTGACGTTCATGCGCACGCCGCGCCGGGCTACCTCTTCGACCATAAGCTCGCGCGCTTCGAAGATGACGCTGGAGAGAGCCGTGTAGCTTTTCGGCCCGACGGACTGCTTGAACAGGGCCCGGACCCGGCTGACGACGGCCGCCGCCGAATTGGCGTCGCGGATGATGCGATCCACGGTGACTTTCGCACGGGCGACGTTGGGCGGTTCGACTGACAGCCAGCGGTCGCATGCGTAGGAGTTGAAGACGATTGCGGCGAGCGGCTGATTCACCTCGTGCGCGATCGATGCCGACAGTTCGGCCAGGCTTGCAGCCTGCGATGCCTGCGCAAGCTTGCCCGAGGCCTGTCGCAACGCCTCCTGCGCGCGCACCTCATCGTCAATGTCGATGGACGCTCCGTACCATTGCGCGATCGCGCCGCTTTGGTCGCGCCATGGCTCCATCCTGCACTCGGCCCACCGATACGCTCCGTCTTTCTCACGCCACCGGAAGCGCATCACCGCGGCGGCGCCGGTCCCAAAGCAGTTCTCCATTGTGCGCATGACCGCGGGAGCGTCTTCGGGATGAATCAGTTCCTGGACGAGATTCTCGAGCTGTGGCGAGTCAAGCTTTTCGACGTCCCCGATAATGGAGCGCAGATAATCCTGATATCGCTTGTTGAAGTAGAGCTGCCCGCCGGTTGGTGTTGCGCTCCAGATCCGCATGGGCACGGCGTCGAGCGTCTGCTGAAGCCGTTGCTCGCTCCGCCGCAGCGCCTCCTCTGCGTGCATCTGATCGTCTATGTCCAGGGCCAGGCCGTACCACTCGACGATGCGCCCGCTCTCGTCGCGGATCGGCTCCGCACGACCCGACACCCAGCGATAAGCACCGTCCGCGCGACGCAGACGGTAGCGCATGAGGAAGCTTTCACCGGTCGCCAAAGAGCGGTTGAGCGCGGCCAGCACGTCGCTCGAATCGTCCGGGTGGACCAGGGTCGTGACCGCGGCTGACAGGCGAGTGATGGCTGGCTTGTCGTCGGCAGTTATATCCATGCCGAAGAAGTCGATCGCGCGTTTGTTGATGAAGGTCGGCTCGCCCCGCGGAGTGAGGCGCCAGAGCAGGCCCGGCACCATGCTCACGAGCTGCGAGAACTTCCGCTCTCGATCGCGCAAGGTCTCCTCTGCGTGCACCTGATCGTCGATGTCGTGGCAGAGGCCGTACCACTGGACGATGCAGCCGCTGTCGTCCCGCATCGGCTCGGCTCGGCTCGACATCCAGCGATAAGCGCCGTCGGCGCGGCGCAGGCGATGCCGCAGCGAAAAGCACTCGCCGGTGGCGAGACAGTGGTCGAGGGCGCCCCGAAATGCGGTGACATCATCCGGATGCACGGCGTCGATGACGGCCCCCAGCCGGCTCATACCCGGTCTGTCCATGTCCGATACGTCGGGACCGAGAAAGTCGATCATGCGCTTGTTGAAGAAGATCAGCGCACCATCCGGCGTCAGCCGCCACACGAGGCTCGGGACCATGTCCACGAGGTGCGAGAGCTCACGCTCGCGCTCACGCAACGCCGCTTCGACCTGCTTGAGCTCTTCGATATCGATCGTGGTGCCATACCACCCGGTGATATTGCCGTTGTCGTTGCGCGAGGGACGCCCGGAATTCCGGACCCACCGATAGACGCCGTCCGCGCGCCGCAAACGGTGCTCGGCCTCATATTGATCGCCGGTTTGCAGGCAATGACGCCAGCTGGCGGCGGCACGATCGTAGTCGTCCGGGTGGACTACTCTTCGCCAGCCGAATTCATCCTCGCGTTCGGGCGAATTGAGGGTCTCACGGGCTTCGCCATGAAAGTTGACCGTGCTTGGGCTGATATAAGTGAGGTGTCCGGTGGGGTCGGCCGCCCAGGCAAGGCCGGGCATGCTTTCGACGATTTTCAGCGCCCGTGCTGCTTCCGTCTCGGCTTCCGCACACGTTGTGGATGCTGTCGTCATTGGCTGCTCCTGCCGGGATGCAGTTCTACCCGTGGGCCCCGGCATTCAGCCTAGCACTCGCCCGCACTTCGGGTTTGCCGATTCCACGGCGAAACTAGTGCTGGTTCGGTCGCCATGCATCCTATGGAAATGTATGTATGCGCGACTCCATGCCACGCCGTTGCGCGCTCGAACGACAAATGCATCGGCGCGCGGCTACGGGGCAGGCCGTACCCCGTGATCCAGGGGCCGCTCCGGCGCGCGTTTCCGACGGCATGCAAAACGGTATTTGGTGCCCTCGTAATCTTCTCCGAGGGCATGATCGCGCCGGTGCGACAGGCCCATCGGCAAGCACTGGGTGAATAAGCGCTTTTGCGCCAAAGCGGACCGCCCGAGGACGGCAGCCGGGTGGCGCAGTGGCTCCAGTCGCCCGCGCCAGAAGGCAACCCGACGCGGCCGACCCTCCGCTACCGGTCGGTCGCCACCGGCTGAGACAAGTCGTCGCAGTTGGGGAGCTTTCGGCTCGCGGCGTGGAGGTCGGTGCGACTCGATGGCGGGAGGTCGGTGCGACTCGATGGCGAGATGCCGCGCGGCGGCAGCGACTCACAAGCGGCTGCGTCGATGAGCCCGTCGTCGAGGGTCGATGGTGCTTGGCGCGGCGGCAACCCTGTCGCGCGGCTCGGTCAACACGGGGAGCGCCGGCGGCTGCTCCCGCGAAACAGCCGCCTGGATGAGCAAGGCTGCATCGCGTCAGCCGCCGGCTCCACGTTCGATTATCCGGCGCTATCGAACGGCCCGGGCGTCACACGTCGGTGACGCGCGGCGGGTCGGCCGATGCCAACGCGGCGGCGCGCTCCGCCGGCGGCGGATAGATCCATACGGTATTGATTTCCTTTTTGTACTTCTTTGCTGTGTCGCCGATCAGTTCGACCTGGCGATCCCATCCGCGCGTGAAGATCGCCCCCGCCGCGCCGAGATCGAGGCACGTCACATAGGTCTTCTGATGATACGGCGTCGTCGGCACCCCGAGCAGTTCGGCGGCCGCGTTGTGGCCGGCGAAAGCGCCGAGCCGGGTCGCGTGCTGGCACGACATGAGCGCGTAGTGGCCGTCATCGTCGCTCGCGGCCTTGGCCGCATCGCCCGTGGCGAAGACCGCGGGCACCTCGGGCACGCGCAGGTCGCGATCCACCAGCAGGCGGCCGAAGTTGTCGCGCTCTGCCGGAATCTGGGCGGCGAACGGCGCCGCGCGGAAGCCAGCGGCCCAGACGACGGTGTTGGTCTCGATCCGTTCGCCGTTGGTGAGCACGACACCGGCCGCATCGACGGCGGCTACGCCGGCCCCGACGCGGGTCTCGACGCCGAGATCGTGCAGCGCCTTTTCGATCAGGGGCCGCGGCCCCGGACCCATGTCGGGCGCGATCGCGCCGGCGCGCTCGACGATCACGACACGTATCCTGGCGTCGGCGCCGAGGATGGCGCGGAGGCGCGCCGGCATCTCCGTCGCGGCTTCGATGCCCGTGAACCCGCCACCGGCGACGACGACGGTGTCACGCGCCGGCGTTGCCGGGCGGGCACGGAGCGCGTGCAAGTGCCGGTCGAGGGTGACCGCATCCTCGAACTGATCGACGCTGAACGCGTGCTCTTCAAGTCCGGGCACCGGCGGCCGGAACAGGCGGCTGCCGGTCGCGACCACCAGCCGGTCGTACGTCAATGTCCCGCGGTGACCGGCGGCATCGGTCGCAATCCTCACAGTACGCGCGCCGGCGTCGACCGCTTCGGCCGTGCCGCGGACATAGACGACGTCGACCGCCTTCAGCACGTCGCCGAGCGGCGCCGTCAGCGTCTCCGGGCGCGATTCATAAAGACGCGGCCGGATCACGAGCGTCGGCTCAGGCGCTACCAGCGCGATCTCGAGGTCGCTCGGGGACACATTATTGAGTTCTCGCAGGCGTGCCGCAGAAAGAGCGGCATACATGCCCGCAAAGCCCGCCCCAATGATCACAAGTCGCTTGGCCATCTGAACCTCAACCGCTTGCCAGTGATGATGTCACCCCGCCGCTCATCGGGCGCTGCTTGCGCGCGCAGGCTCGCCTGCCGGGATACGAGCCTGTACATGGCGCGCCCCGCTCACCGCGATTATCGTGCGGCCGGGCAGATTGCGTTCGCGGAAAGTCAGGGAGGCCTAGGCCTTGGTCGAGGTGACGGCGCGGCCGCCGTCACCGGCGGCTTGCTCCTCGAGAGCAACACCGTCAGTCAGGTGCGGTCGTCGCGCTCCGCGCAACGACTGTGCACGGCGATTGTTCGGTCTTGCCGAACACTGTTAGCGGCAAAACCCTGATTATCAGTCCTAACGCTGTACCTCATTGTCGCGGGAGCGATATACTCGCGAGCCGTGGGCCCTTTGGCCCGGGCTGCACGGCCGCCGTTTCATCCGGCCGACGCTTTGCTGATGGTGCAAGACGTACAAATCGGGGCGTTCCAATCCGATTGACTATGGACTGGCACGCGCGCGCTCGTCGGACATGCGGCACTTCTGCCCGCCGGAAGAAGGCCGCCGACACGACCAATCCGAGTGACTGCGGGCTCGGAATGAGAGACGCCGGCGCAGTGCACACTCGCTGAACACGAAGGTAACAATGGATCGCGTCACCTGCATGAATTCATTCGTCAAGGTCGTCGAAAACTCCGGTTTTTCGGCGGCCGCGCGACGGCTGCAAATATCGACCAGCATGGTGACCGGGCACATCAAGACGCTGGAAGACCATCTCGGCGTCCGCCTGCTCAACCGCAGCACGCGCAAGGTCAGCCTGACAGAGGTCGGGCAGGCCTACTTCGAGCGATGCCAGCAGATCCTCGCCGAAATCTCCGACGCCGACCAGATAGCCGAACGCCTGCAGTCGCAGCCCCGCGGCGTCCTGCAGCTGAACGTGGCGCCTGTTGTCCCGCTCATTCTCGCGCCGATCGTTGCCGAATATGCCTCGCTGTATCCCGAGGTCGCAATCCGCATGACCTCGACCAGCCGGGAAGTCGATATGGTGGAAGAGGCATACGACCTCGCCATTCGCATCTCGGTCTCGGATCAAAACCTGATCGTCCGCCGCCTGGCCGCGTACCACTACGTGCTCTGCGGCGCGCCGGCCTATTTCGCCCGGCGCGGCCATCCGCGGTGGCTATCGGACCTCGCCGATCACAACTGCATCACCTATTACGACTCACCATGGAACAGGGAATGGCATTTCAATACGCCAAGTGGTCCGCAGTCGGTCCGGCCTGCGGGGAATCTGCAGGTCAATAGCCCGGACGCCTTGCGGCTGGCGGCCGTCCTGGGTCAGGGCCTTGTCTATGTCCCGAATTTTCTTGTCGCCGAAGAGATCAAGTCGGGTCAGCTCGTCCGCACGCTGACCGAGTGCCGGTCGATTGCCATGACGGTCGATGCGAGCTACCCGCACCGCCAATATCTTTCGCAGAAAGTGCGCGCATTCATCGATCTGGCGGTCAAGCACCTGCAGAAAGCGGAATGGGCCGCAAAAAGCGGCGACGATCCGCCCGCCCGGCGGAGGCAATCCGCCGGCCGCGCGCGATCGGGACGCGCTTCCACTCCATCGAGGGAAACGCGCGACTCCGTGTGATCCCGTTCGCATGCGGGGCGGCGCGCGACGTGCGCGCGCGTCGCGATGGCGCCGCGGACGTCTCCGGCTCGAATCCTCCTACTGCATGAACCAGCCGTGGCTGACCACGATGGATTGTCCAGTCAGCGCGTTCGACCCGAAGGCGGCCAGGAACAGCGCCGTTTCGGCAACATCCGCGACCGTCGTGAACTCGCCGTCGACGGTTTCCTTCAGCATGACGTTCTTGATCACCTCCTGCTCGGAGATGCCGAGCGTCTTTGCCTGCTCGGGGATCTGCTTATCGACAAGCGGCGTACGGACGAAGCCCGGGCAGATCACGTTGGCGCGGACACCATGGGCAGCACCTTCCTTGGCCACGACCTTCGCCAGGCCGACGAGGCCGTGCTTGGCGGTGACGTAGGGCGCCTTGAGGACGGAAGCCTCCTTCGAGTGCACCGAGCCCATGTAGATGATGGCCCCGCTCTCCTGCTTGTACATCTGGCGCAACACTGCCCGCGTCGTCAGGAACGCGCCGTCAAGATGGATCGCCAGCAGCTTCTTCCATTTGGCGAACTCGAAGTCGACCAGCGGCGCCACGATCTGGATGCCGGCATTGCTGACAAGGGTGTCGATCCTGTCGAACATCTTGACGACCTGGGCAATTCCCGCCTCGACCTGATCCTCGCTGGCAACGTCCATGGCGACGCCGATCGCACGCTTGCCGCTCGGGTCGATTTCCCGGGCGGTCGCCTCCGCCGCTTTCTTGTCGAGGTCGGCAATGGCAATCTTCGCGCCTTCGCGCGCATAAGTGACGGCGATCTCCTTGCCGATGCCGCTGGCCGCGCCGGTGACGACGGCCACTTTATCCTTCAGTCGCATGCGACTCTCCTTCGCTTGATGATTCCTTTCGACCCGGCCTCAGGCCAGGTAGTCGTGAACGACCTTGCCGAGTTCGAGGGTGAGGTCGGCAACGATGTGCGTGCCGGACACGATCTCGAGCACCGGCAGTTCAGCAAGTGGTGCCAGAGCATGCGAGAACAAGGTGAGCTCGGCCGGGCCGGTCCACGCTCCCTTCAGGTCCACATCGGTGAGGTGGTACTCGACCAGTTCACAGATGCGCGGCGTGCCGTCCACGTGCGGAATGATCTTGAGCAGGAAGTTGGGCGCCAGCAGCGACGCCTTTACCGCTGCAAGGTCCGCCTGCCTGTGCTTGTAGCCCATCGAGCCAATGGCGATCGGCAAGCTGCCGTAGTGCAGCTTGCCGATCAGCGTGTCGATGTCGGCCTTCAGCGTCGGCTGCGCGAGCTTCTTGGGGAAGCCCCAAAGCTCCCGCCCGCCGGCAATGGGCGGATGGTCGTTGAGAAACATGCAATGGGAGTAGCTCCCTTTGCGACCCTTGAATGAGACCGGGATCACCTGCCCGCTCTCGGTGTAGTCGCCGAACCCGGTCGAGTCCGGCATGCGGATGAATTCGAACTTCACCAGCGGCTCGTCGACCTCGAGCGGTTCAGGAACGAGCTCGCGCAGCTTTCGCGGATCGGTGCGGTAGGTGATGACCAGGAATTCGCGATGGCAGAACCGGTACGGCCCGACCGGATATGCCGGGCTCGTCAACGGCATCGCAAACGCGCGCCCACGGACTTCATCCTCTTTCATCGATCGACTCCTCGATTGCCGGCTCGCTCTACCCGGTCGCTGTGAGGAAAATGCGTCGGTCTCGTCCGCAGACCAATGCAACGGAAGAATTGATCGCGCGATGCCAAAGTCGAGGACGACCATGCTCGTGGTTGAGACGAGCGGCGCGCTCCTCACTCGACAAGGCGAGCCGGCGGACCGGAATCCCGTCCCCGCACGCCATTCGATGCCGACGAACGTAGTGTTAGCGACATCGCGAATTATCTTCCGAGTGGATGAGCCCATATTCTCTTTCAGTGGCAACCAATATCGGGAGACGTCACGTGAAACCCCGAATTTCACTCGGAACGTCGGCATTGGGTTCGCGCGCCGGCGCCATTAGCATCGCGCTGGGTCGCGCAATCTCCAGAGCCTGGACGGCGTGGACGACCCGGATGTTCGTGTCTTATCGGCCGGACCGGTACTACATGCGGGGACCGGGGCCGAAATGGCACGAGGCTCATGGACGCTCCGCTTCCGCATTCGACGTCGTGCATATGGAGTGATCCTTCGCCTCTGACATTGCGGGACGATCCCGCAGGATGGTTTGCGCGCCCGGCGGTCCGCCTCCCCACGCTCCGGGCTCGCCAGCGGCCGGTCACGACGACCGGCCGCTTTTTTTTGCCGAGTTCGCAGTGTGAGCTCGCTCTCTCTCTCTCAAAGTGAGGCACGTCCACGCCGGTCGTTCGGTGAGGACGACCGGAGCACCGAAAGGTGCAATCGTTCAGGGGCTGCTGCGGCGGAGCGTCGCGACCGCAATCGTGACGAACGGGTTGTCAGTGAGCCGCCACACCGCTCGAATGTCCCTTCTTCGTCAGGATGACCAGCGCCGCCGCCAGCACCAGGACGATTCCGAGCACGGCGAACGTATCGCTGAACCCCAGGATCAGCGCCTGCTTCCGGATAAGTCGGGCGAGGGCAATCAGTGCCCGATGATGCGCCGCCGATGGATCCACGCTGCCATGAGCCATGAAATACTCGGTCAGATGCGCGATGCGGTCCCGCACGCTTTCCCGGAAAATGGTGACGGACGATCCAATGACGTTCGAGCTGTATTGCTCCCGCTTGGTGACGATGGTCGCGAGCAGCGCGGTACCGAATGCGCCGCCGAGATTACGCATCATGTTGAATACCCCCGAGGCGGCCCCGGATTCCTGCGGAGCAATTCCGACCATCGCCACTCCGGTCAACGGCGCCAGCACCAGCGCCTGCCCGGCCGCGCGAACGATGTTCGGTATCCACATCTGGTCGCCGGCATACTCGGGCGACATGTGCGTGTTCATGAGGCAGCTTCCCGCGAAGATGCAGAAGCCCACCGACACGATGGCGCGCAGGTCGTATTTCGCCATCAGCTTGGGAACCAGCGGGATGATCAGGAGCTGCGGCAGGCCGGTCCATGCCATCACGGAACCGATCTGCTCGGCATTGTACCCATGCACCTGGCCGAGATATTGCGGCAGGATGAACACCGATCCGTACAGCGCAAAGCCGAGCAGGAAGTTCGCAAGCGTGCCCAAACCGAAATTGCGGCGCAGGAGCATGCGCAATTCGACCAACGGCTTTTCCCGGACGAGCTCGATCCATATGAACAGCGACAGGAAAACGGTGGCGATGACGGCCAGCCGCACGATGAAGGCAGAGCCGAACCAGTCGTCCTTGTTGCCTTCCTCGAGCACGGTCTGAAGGGACGCCAGACCAACGGCCATCGTGGCGATACCGAGCCAATCGCCTTCCTTCAAAAGCCCGAGCTGCATCGGCTCCCGGTCAAGGGTCCACATCAGCCCGCCGACCATGAAGGCGCCGGGAAGCAGGTTTACAAAGAAGACGTACTGCCAGCCGAAATTCTCGGTCAGATAGCCGCCAATGGTGGGGCCGATCGCCGGCGCGAAGGTCGCCGTGATGGCGAACAGCGCCAGACCGGCCGGCTGTTGCGCCTTGGGCAGCTTGGTCAGCACCAGGGTGAAGGCCATGGGGATCAGCACACCTCCACTGAAGCCCTGGGCCGCCCGCAGCGTGATCATCTGCCCGAGGTTGCTCGCGAATGCGCAGGCGACGGAGAAGAACAGAAAGAGGATCGAATTGGCGATGAGGTAGATTCGAAATGAGAAGACGCGGCTGAGATAGTCAGTCAGCGGAATGACGATGATCTCACCGATCAGGTACGCGGTCGAAATCCACGCTCCGTTATCAACGCCCGTGCCGATGCCACCTTCGATGTCGAGCAGCGACGCGTTCGTAATCTGGATATTGAGAACGGCCATGAACGCGCCGATGAGGCCGGCGGCGACCGATATCCACACGCGCAGGCTCGCGCGTTCGCCTGTCGGGCCGCCGGTCGATGCATGGACATCTTCCATGATGGTTGCTCCTGGCCGCTGGCGTGCATTTACGGTTCGATGTCGTGTCCGATCGCGCCCGGTTTCCCTGGCTTGGTGCCTTTGGTGTCGACGACCGGCACGACCGACATTCCGGGCCGCAGGCGGTTGAAAGCATCGCTTTTCCGGTCGAGGACGATCTTCACGGGGATGCGCTGGACGACCTTGGTGAAATTGCCGGTCGCGTTGTCAGGGGGGAGCAGCGCAAATTCCTGGCCGCTTGCGGGCGCGATGCTGTCGACGTGGCCATCGAACTGCGCGTCGGGAAAGGTGTCGACCTCGATCTTGACCGGCTGCCCCTTGCGGATGTCCGTCAGCTGCGTCTCCTTGAAGTTCGCGATGATGTAGACGTGCTGGACCGGGACGATCGCCATGAGGGCGGTACCGGCCTGGACAAACTGCCCGACACGCAAGGTTCGATTACCGACCATGCCGTCGACGGGCGCCGTGATCTCGGTGTAGCCGAGATTGAGCTCGGCTTGCTCGGCGACCGCGCGCTTGTGCTCCAGCGTGGCCTTGGCCTGCTTCAGTTGCGCGTGGAGCACGTTTGTCTGTTGTTGCGCGGCCTTCAGCGCCGCCGTGTCGCGAGCGAGCATTCCCTGGGCGGCGTCGCGCTTCGATGTGGCTTCCTGGGCCTTCTGCACGGTCCCGGCGCCCCGGCTCGCCAGGTTCACGAAGCGTGAATAGTCCTGCTCGGCAAAAGTCAGAGCGGCCCGGTCGACCGCAACTGTCCCGGCGGCCTGGGCAATGACCGCCTGTTGACGACCGATCGTTGCCTCGATGTTGTCGATCTCGCCCTGCTCGGCGGCCACATCGGCCCGCGCCTGATCGAGCGCGACCGCATAGTCTCGATCGTCAATCTTGGCGAGGACCTGGCCGGCCTTGACCGCCTGATTGTCGTGCACGAAGACCTCGCGCAAATAGCCGCCGACCTTCGGCGCGATGATCGTCGAATCCGCCTTCACATAGGCGTCGTCCGTCGAGACCTCGAAGCGGCCCGTAGTCCAGTAGTGCCACCCGTAGATCGAGACGACCGCCAGGCCTGCGGCCAAGCCTCCGATCAGGAGGAGGCGCCGCATCGGCCGGCGGGACCTGGGCGCCGGCTTCGCTGGCGCTTCCGCCGGTTGCCGCGTCCGCACCTTGAGTTCGATCGGTTGCGTGGCGGTCATAGTTCACCTCGGGATATGGCGAAGTCCTTGCCTGGACTTGCTGTCGCGCGGACACGGGCGGTTGCTTCCGAGGATATGGTCACCTCGCGGCCGCGATAAATTGAGCGCGATCGAACAGTGCATTTGGCAAAAAAGAAAAATGGCCGCTGTGGACCTGCCGGCCGGGGCGCGGCGCGCGGCCGCAGTGAGGCCGCCAAATTCCCGTCACGAAACCGAACGCAGTGTTCGGCGCTGACCCATTAGTTCTCGAGTCCTGCGGGCGCATCTTTCCCGCATGGAGCAAGAGCGCTCCCATCGCAGGGACCAGGGTCTTCCCGTCGGCTCACAATGTCATCGTCATCTTGCATCGAAGACTATGCTTTCATCGGCGACTGCCAGAGCGCTGCACTGGTGGCGCGAAACGGCTCGATCGATTGGCTGTGCTGGCCTCGCTTCGACAGCCCGGCGTGCTTCTCGGCGTTGCTCGGCAAAAAGGACAACGGCCGCTGGCGGATGGCTCCGAGCGGCAAGTCAGTCCGTGTCAGGCGCGGATACCGCGCGGGGACGCTGATCCTGGAGACCGAGTTCGAGACCGCGACCGGCACCGCCAAGCTTGTCGATTTCATGCCCCTGCGCGAGGGCGGCTCGGCGCTGGTCCGGATCGTCTTCGGGATAACCGGCTACGTCGAATTCCGTAGCGAGCTCCTGATCCGCTTCGGGTATGGCTCGACGATACCTTGGGTTACGCGCCTCGACGACGGCAGCGGAGTGAGGGCCGTGGCCGGATCGGACATCCTGACCCTTCGCACCAAAGTTCCGATGAAGGGCGAGGATTTGCGGACCGTCGGTAAATTCACGGTGTCCGCGGGTGAGGCCGTCCCGTTCGTTCTCAGCCACGAGGAGCGCGGCAAGGCGCCCGCGCCGCCGATCGACCCGCTCGCGGCGCTGGTCCGCACCGAAGCGCACTGGCGGCAGTGGACGGCGCTTTGCCCCAACGTCGGGCCGTACACCGAAGCGGTCAAGCAGTCGCTGACGATCCTCAAGGCGCTCACCTACGAGCCGACCGGCGGCATCGTCGCAGCGGCCACCACCTCGCTGCCGGAACAGATCGGCGGGCGCCGCAACTGGGACTACCGTTATTGCTGGCTGCGCGACGCCGCCTTCACGCTGCGCGCGCTGATGAGCGCCGGCTATTACGACGAAGCGGAAGCGTGGCGCGACTGGCTGCTGCGCGCGGTCGCCGGCAGCCCCGCCCAGATGCAGATCCTTTACGGCGTCGCCGGCGAGCGGCACCTGCCGGAGTGGGAGGTGAAGTGGCTGGCGGGCCATCGCGACTCGCGCCCCGTCAGGGTCGGCAACGCCGCCGCCGACCAGCTGCAGCTCGATGTCTACGGCGAAGTGGCCGACGCGATGTTCGAGGCGGTCAAAGGCGGCCTTGCGCCGATCGAGCGGCACGACGAATACCGCAATGCCGTCCTCGAGCACCTCGAACGCATCTGGCGCGAGCCCGACGAGGGCATCTGGGAAATCCGCGCGGGCCGCCGCCACTTCACGCATTCCAAGGTGATGTGCTGGGTCGCATTCGACCGCGCCGCCAGGATTGCGTCGATGACGGGCGACGTGGACGCCGGGCGACGCTGGCGCGCCGCGGCCGATGGCGTTCACGGCGAGGTCATGCGCAAAGGCTACGACGAGCAGCTCGGCAGCTTCGTGCAATATTACGGCGCGCAGCACGTCGACGCGAGCCTGCTGCAAATCCCTCTGGTCGGCTTCCTGCCGGCCGATCATCCCCGCATGCGCAGCACCGTGGCGACGATTGAACGCCAGCTGCGGTCAAAAGGCGGCCTCGTCCTGCGCTACCGGACAGATCCGAGCGTCGATGGACTGCC
>JADMIO011367159.1_pt1 | contig 27102 bp, 30 predicted proteins | sample 8958161 | NCBI WGS metagenome assembly JADMIO01 (sample SAMN16585339, study PRJNA669376) | soil metagenome | isolation source: Crop rotation soil | place: USA: Cullars Rotation, Alabama | collected 2011
CTGCCCCGCCACACGGGCGCCTTTACCGACGACGGCATGCACACCGCCGAGATCCGGAAGAAGAACCTGGAGGAACTCCACGCCAAGCAGTCCCAGCAGGCCGCCAGCTACGGCTGGGTCGACCAGAAGGCTGGGGTGGTCCAACTCCCGATTGACCGGGCGATGGAGCTCACCGTGCAGAAATATTCGGCCCGGAAATAACCGACCTCTTTTGCAATGACCACTGCTCCCTACGCCGTTGAGACGGCTGAAGTCACCGAGATCGACACCTCCGCCCGGTGGCCGCTGCTGCTGTTGCTGGGCTCGGCGCTGCTCTGGCTGGTGGTCAGCGGCCTCCTGGCGCTCGTCAATCTCGTGCAGCTGCACACGCCCGGCTTCCTGGCCGATTGCTCCGTCCTCACCTTCGGTCGCACGGCGGCGTTGCAGGAGACGGCTTTCATTTACGGTTGGGCCGCGAACGCCGGACTGGCGGTTGCGCTCTGGCTGCTCGGTCGCCTCGGCGGCGCGCCGCTGCGCTCGCTGAACTGGGTCGTCGCCGGGACGGCCTTCTGGAATTTCGCCCTAACGCTTGGGCTCATCGGCATCGCGACCGGTGACATGACGTCAAACGCCTGGATGCACTTGCCGCGTTATGTGCTCCCCATGCTGGCGGTGGCCTATGGAACCATCGCGGTGTCCGGGGTACTGGCTTGGACGGGGCGCCGCCAGGAAATGACTTTCGCGGCCCAGTGGTATGCCATCGCCGCGCTGTTCCTGTTCCCGTGGATTTTCTCCATCGCGCAGATCATGCTGGTCTTCGTGCCCGGACGCGGCGTCTTGCAGCCCTTGGTTGCGGGCTGGTTCGTACAGGGAGCGTGGACGCTGTGGCTGGCGCCCCTGGCCCTTGCTGCAGCCTATTACCTCGTGCCGAAAATCACGGGCCGGGTGCTTTTTAACTACGGCTATTCCCGGCTCGGCTTCTGGACCTTGCTGGTGGTGGGCGCATGGACCGGTGGCCGTCACTTGATCGGTGGCCCCGTGCCAGCGTGGATCGCCACGATCGCCATCGTCTCGTGCGCGCTGCTGCTCATCCACTACATCGTCATCATCGTGAACTTCCGCGGCGCCTTCACCAGCGGCGGCAGCCCGGTGCTCAAGTTTGTCAGCTTCGGTCTCACTGCTTACGTGATCGGCGGGTTCCTCGATGCAGTGACAGCGATGCGTGGTGTGGCCCAGCACACGCAGTTTACCCACTTCGGCGAGGGCCAGACGCAGCTCGCGCTCACCGGCGCGTTTTCGATGCTGATTTACGGCGCCGTTTATTTTCTCGCGCCCCGCATCACGGGCCGGGCTTGGCCGTCCGGTGCGCTGGTCCGGGCCCATTACGCCTCCGCCATGATCGGCACGCTGGTGTTGGTGATCTCGCTGCTCGGCGCCGGCTGGGTGCAAGGCCATGACTTGAACGATCCCGCAGTTTCTTTCGCGAACATCGCGCGCAACGTCCGTCCCTGGCTGCTCGCTGCCACGGCCGGACAGGCAATCCTGCTCCTCGGCAACCTTTTGCTCGCCACCCATGTCCTCTGGCTCGCTTCCGGCAAGGCGGCGACTCCGGCGGTTTTCCGCCCTGCTCCGACGATGGAGGCGTCCGTGTCATGAAAAACGGTTTCACCTTCTTCCTGGGACTCTTCGGCGCCCTCGGGCTGGCTTGGGCGGGCATCGTGCTGGGTTCCCACGCCCAGCTTGGCCATCTCGCGCCTTACTTTGACGAAAACGAGAGCAAGGCTTTCCCCGAACGCATGGCCGGCATCGCGGCCCAAGGTCAGCTGGTCTACCAGGACCTCGGCTGCGCGGCGTGCCATACCCAGCAAGTGCGCCGCCCGGATTTTGGCAGTGACAGGGCCCGAGGCTGGGGCGACCGCCAGAGCGTGGCGCGTGATTATGTCAGCCAGGCCCATGTGCAGCTCGGCGAAAGCCGCGTCGGCCCGGATTTGGCCAATTTTGGCGCCCGGCCGCTCGCCGTGGACTCGACCCGCCTGACTCAATACCTCTATGACCCGCACGGTGGCATGCCGTCCTATCGCTTCCTCTTCGAGAAGCGGAAGATCATCGGCCAGCGCTCCGACCGGGCAATCAAGGCTGATGTGCCCGTTGGTTTCGAGGTCGTCCCCACGCATCGCGCCGTGGCGCTGGTGGCCTATTTGCAGAGCTTGAACAACGTCTACGAATATCCCGAGGCCAAGCCGATCGAACCGCCGGCGAAGGAAGGCCACGCCGCGAACGCCGAGGCCAAGCCCGCCGCCAAGGAAGGGGACCACAAATGAGTGACCTGACGCCCAAAGATCCGCGCCTGGAGCAAGCCGGCGCCTCGGATGAGAGCCTGCAGGCCGCGCATGAAAAACTGCTGGGCAAGAAGCCCGACGACGGGGCGCACTACAAGCTGCTGCCGCTCGTGCTGTTGTTCGTCTTTAGCGGACTGATCTTCTACGCGGGCACGTATCTTAACCACTTCTCGGGGCACTATGATTCCGCCGTGTTCAATGAGCACGGCCACTCCACCAAGGGCGCGCCCGCCGTGGTGAAACTCGACCCGATGGTGTTCGGTAAGAAGAATTTCGAACTCGTCTGCGCCACCTGCCACCAAGCCAATGGCCAAGGTGTGGCGGGGGTCTATCCGCCGCTCGCGGGATCCGAGTGGGCCACCGGCTCAGAGGAGCGCGTGATCCGAATCGTCCTTTATGGCCTGAAAGGTCCGCTGACGGTTGAAGGCAAAACCTACAACGCCGCGGCCATGCCCGCGATCGGCAAGGTCGCTGGTTCCGGCTACAATTGGAGCGACGACAAGATCGCCGCGGTCCTGACTTACGTGCGCGCCTCGTTCGGCAACATCGCAGGTGCGATTACTCCGGAACAGGTCGCTGCCGTCCATGCGAAGGAAGGCGATCGCAAGGAGTGGACCCAGGAAGAGCTGGAGAAGATCCCCTGAGCGGCCATCCCGTCTGGTACGAAGCCGCGCTAACCAGCGCGGCTTTTTTATTTCCTAGGTGGAGCGCGTTGTCCCTAACGCGCTTGGGATTTGAGCTGATATCCAAGTACTGACGGAGCCAACTAACGCGTTGGGGACAACGCGTTCCACCTCCATTCACTCGCCCAGCTTCTTGCGCGGCACGAGGTAGCCCTGCACGTAATCCCGCACGGCCTCGGGGAGCGGGGTCATCTTGCGCTCGTAGCCAGTGGCCCGGAGCTTTCCGACCTCCGCCTGCGTGAAGTACTGGTATTTGCCCCGCAGCACTTCGGGCATCTCGATGAAGTCGATCTTCGGCTCGCGGCCCAGCGCGGCGAAGATGGCACGCGTGAGGGTGAGCCACGTGTTCGCCTCGCCCGAGCCGAGGTTGTAGAGGCCGCCCGCCGCCGGGGCTTTCTCGGCGAAATGCAGGGTCATTTCGACCGCGTCCTTCACATAGAGGAAATCCCGCATCTGCTCGCCGTCCTTGAAATCGGGTCGATGACTCTTGAACAACTGGACCTGGCCGGTCGCGAGGATCTGCTGGTAGGCCTTGTTTACGAGTGAGCGCATGTCGCCCTTGTGGTCCTCGTTCGGGCCAAAAACATTGAAGTATTTCACGCCCACAATCCGGGACAGCCAGCCCTGCTTTTGGGCCAGGAGGTCAAAGTTGTGCTTGGATTCACCGTAGTGATTCAGCGGATGCAGGCGGGCGAGGTTGTCGTCCTGGTCGTCCATGCCTTGGGAACCATCGCCATACGTCGCCGCGGAGGACGCGTAAATGAAACGCGCTCCATGCTTCAACGACCACTCGGCGAGCTCGCGGGTGTAGGCGAGGTTGTTGTCATTCAAGTAGGCCTCATCGCTTTCGGTGGTGGAGGAACAGGCGCCCAGGTGAAAAATCGTCGAGAAGCGACCATACGCCAAGGGGTTGTGGGCGAGTCGCTTACGAAATGCGTCGGCCTCAATGTATTCGGAGAACTTGAGCGGGCGCAGGTTTTTGCGCTTCTCATCGAGATCGGCGAGCGAGCTGGTGCGCTTGTTTTCGGGCTGAAGGAAATCGACGATGATAATGTCGGAATACCCCCGTTGATTCAGCGCCCACACGATTGCGCTGCCGATAAAGCCGGCGCCACCGGTGACGAGAATGCGGCCGTTCAGGGTGCTCATGGGCACCAGTTAATCGCGGAATCGCGGAAGGGCGGAAGCACGAAATTGTCCATGCCATGGCGCGCTGGCGTCGCGTAGCGCGCGAGCGCGCAGTCCGCCCGCCGTCCGCCGGTCACGCATCCTTGGCCATTTCCTCGGAACGCGCCTTGGCGGCGAGGATGGTTTCCTTCATGAGGCCGCGAAAATCACGCGCTTCCATGCGCTGGAGGCCGGCCAGCGTCATCCCCTTGGGCGAGGTGACTTGGCGGCGCAGTTCCTCGGGATCCATGCCGGACCGCGCGAGCAGGCGGGCGGCGCCCAAGACGGTTTCAATGGCCAAAGTCCGGGCAGTCTCGGGCGGCAAGCCACCCGCAACCCCGCCGTCGCGCAGCGCCGCGGCGAATTCGAAAAGAAAAGCCGGGCCGCTGGCGCTGACCGCCGCGGCGATGTCCATCAAAGCTTCATCCACCTCGACCGCGTGGCCGAGCGCCGCGAGCAGGGCCTCCACGACGGTGCGATCAGTCGCACTCAGGGGGGCTCGACTACACCACGCCGTGATACCAGCGCCGATGCGCGCCGGGGTGTTGGGCATGGCCCAGACGAGGCTGCGCGCCTGCGGAAACGTGGTGGCCAGGCGCGCGAGGCGTTTGCCCGCAAGGACGGAGATCACGAGTTTGCCCGCAGTGAGCGTGGCCAGCCGGGGGTCAGCCGCCGCGAGCTGCTGCGGTTTGAAGGCGATCACCACCGCATCGGCACTGCGCACAAGCTCCTCGAGTCCCGGTGCCAGGTTAATCCCTGTACGGGCGGCGAGGGCCGCGGCGCTGCGGCCACTGCCGCCGAGACAGGTGAGGTCGGAGGCGGCAACGGTGCCCTTGGCGAGCAGGCCATCCACCATCGCGGACGCCATGTTGCCGGCACCAAGGAAGGCGAATTTAGGCATCGCTGCGTTTGCGCGGCTTCTGCTCGAGCGGATGGAGCAGGGTGACGGTCGTGCCGCCGCCCTCGCGTTCGTTCAGCATCACTTCACCATCCAGATTGCGCAGTGCGTGACGGGCAATGGTCAAACCCATACCAACGCCGACGGTGTGCTTGGTGCTCACGAACGGCTCAAAAACGCGGTCGCGGATCTCGGGGTCAATGCCTCGGCCCTGATCCTCGATCAGGATCTGGAGGAACTGGTCCTTGCCCGATTTCTCCACGAGCTTGGTGTGAATCGTGATCGGCCGCGCAACGTCTGGCGGACTGTCGTAGGCCTCATAGGCATTGATGAGCACCTTCGAAAGCACCTCCTCAAAAACCTCGTAATTGGTGTCGATCATCTGGCCGCCGAGGGGATTGTCGATCGTCACCGGCGCCGTCAGCTTGTTGTCCGTTTGGAACCGTAAAACGCTGCCTTCCAACAGTTCCTGTAAGTTTCCTTTGGTGAATGGAGGGTAGGTGCGCACGACGAGCAGGCTCAGCTGCTTGATGATTGAGACAATGCGCGCGATGGCGTTATCGATCTGCGCGGCATTCTTTTTCACCTGCTCGGGCTTTTCGTAATAGGCCTTGATCAGGTCGAGGTGACCGATGACCACGCCGAGGAGATTGTTGAGATTGTGGGCGATACCCTGCGTCACGGCGCCAATGGTCGCGGCGCGCCGGGCGTCGACCAACCGTCGCTGGAGGTCAAGCATCTCGCGGTTGACGCTCAGGAACCGCAGCTGCGTTTGGACCCGGGCGAGCGTCTCGTCAAGGTCGATGGGTTTCGTAATGTAGTCCACGGCACCGACATTGAGGCCTTCAATTTTACCCTCCTTTGACGTGCGCGCGGTGACGAAAATGACCGGAATTGAGCGGGTGTCGGCCGAGGATTGGAGCCGGCGGCAAACCTCAATTCCGTCCATGTCCGGCATCATCACGTCCAAGAGAATGAGGTCGGGTTTGGACTTGGAGATGAGGTCCAGCGCCTCAATTCCACTGTAGGCGGGCACCACCAGGAGGCCTTCGCGCTCAAGTTTGCGCTTCAGCAACTGGACGTTGATCGGCTGATCATCGACGATCAAAATGGAGGGTGCGGCGGTCATTTTTGCGGACCGAAGCAAAGGGACAGGAATGCCCAAGCGCAAGCTAGGTCGTGATTTGGAGACGAAACGCCTTTACAGTATTTTTCATCAACATCGCGACCGTCATGGGTCCAACTCCGCCCGGAACGGGGGTGATCTTGCTGGCGATTGGCGAAACCGTCGGGAAATGAACGTCGCCCACCAAGCGGAATCCAAACTTGCGGGTGGGGTCGGGGATCCGGTTCACCCCGACGTCGATCACCACCACGCCTGGCTTGACCATGTCGGCGGTAATGAACCCCGGGCGGCCGATGGCGGCAATCAACACGTCGGCCTGCCGCGTCAGCGCCGGCAGGTTGGTCGTGCCGGAGTGGCAGATCGTCACGGTGCCATTGGCCCCCGCTTTTTTCTGCAGCGCCAGCAGCGCGACGGGCTTGCCGACGAGCAGGCTTCGGCCAACCACGACCACGTGTTTCCCCTTTAGGTCGATGCCGCTGCGTCCCAGCAGCTCCATGATCCCTGCGGGCGTGCAGGAGACGAAGCCGGTTTCGTCGTCCTGCGCGACCTTGCCGAGATTCATGGTACCGAGACCGTCGATGTCCTTGTTGGGGGCAATCCGGCGAAAGATTTTCAATTCATCGATCTGTTTCGGCATCGGCGATTGCACCAGGATGCCGTCCACCAACGGGTCGGCATTGAGCTCATCGATCAGTTTTTCCAACTCAGCCTGGGTAATCGTCACCGGCGGCAGCAGCGCGCGGCTCGTGAGGCCGATTTCGGCGGCGGCCATCTCCTTCTTTTTCACGTAGGAAAGAGAAGCCGGATCATCCCCGATGCGGACGAGGGCGATGCACGGCTTGCGACCGGTGATCGTGGCGACCTCGGCCTTCAGTTCGGCGATGATGGTCGCGGCGATCTTGTTTCCGTCGATGAGCTCCATGGAGAGAAAATAAAGCCGGCCATCGGGAGATGGCCGGCCGGGAGAAAAGAAGGTTACCTGAGCTGCAGACTCTCGACGATGATGACGATGTCCTTGCGGCCGTCGGTCGACTTGGCCGCACCGTACACCACGACATGGCGGTCGATGTATTTATCGAGCTGCTCGGTGAGCAGCAGCTTGCTCATGTCGAGGTAAGCGTAGCGTTTGCCGCTGTCGTCATCGAGCGCCCAGTCGTAGGGCCGGCGGGGCTTGAAGGCGCTGCGGGTTGAGACGAACTTGCCTTGGAACAGCCGGGGAAGCGTGCTGGAGCCGCCGTCGCCAAGATTGACCATGGGCGCGGGCCGCCCGGCCGTAGTAACGCCATACGCCACCGGGGTCATCGGGGCGGGCGAAACCATCGGCGTGCTCGCCGGCAGCGGCGCCGCCGTCACGGGAGCGGCCTGACCCGACTGGCCGCTGACGCGAATATAGCCCGTGATTTTTTTCTGGAGGCTGATCTGGGTCCATTTGCCATGCAGGCCGGTGATCGTGCTGACGTCGCCTTTCTCCATCTTGGTGAGGACGGCGGCGCCGTTTTTCGGCGCCAGGTAAATGGAAGCGCCCTCGCGCACGTCGAGGCTCTTTGCGAGATCGCGCTCCAGCACGTAGCCGTCAAACGGGCCCGCCAGCTCGACTGCCATCCACCCGGCGGGAGTGCTGGCCATGGTGCTCCCCAAGGTCGCCACCGGCTCGGTGCCCGCTCGGAGGATCGTGATGGTCGGTGACGCTTCGTCGGGCTTGATGTGCACGGCGGTGGTTGACGTCAGCGGTGCGGCCGTGACGGCAGCGACGGTCGCGACAAACACAAGCAGGTGACGGAGGGAGGTCTTCATGATCAGGATTCGACGGGAGTGGAGGAGGCTTCGAGCGCGGCCCGCGGCGTGCGCGGTGACTGAAAGAGCATTTCGATCTCTTTCGTAGAAAGGACTTTCATGGCGTGCAACGGGATTCCCTTCAGCTGCAAGGCGCCGATCTGGTAGCGCCGGAGGCGCTTCACGTCATAGCCGAGGGTCGTGAAAAGCAGCCGGATTTCGCGCTTTTTCCCGTGGTGCATGTGCACGTCGAGGTTGGTCGCGGACTTGCTGGCGTTCGGGCTTATCAGCGCGGCGCGTTCGACCTTGAGCCGTTCCCCCTCGAGCACGATGCCCTTGATGAGCAGGGGGAGGCGGGCGGCGGGGAAAGGTTGCTTCAGGATGACGTGATAGCGTTTCACCACCACGTTGGACGGGTGCATCAGCCGGTGCGCGAGATCGCCATCGGTGGTGAGGATGACGAGGCCCTCGCTATCCAGGTCGAGCCGGCCAGCGCAAAAGAACCGGTATTTGGAAAGTTCGCGGGGGAGGACGCTGAAAATGGTCTGGGAGTGGAGCGGATCGTCGTTGGAGCAGATCAGGCCCCGCGGTTTGTTCATTGCGAGGGTGATCTTGGGCTGGGCGACGGTGCGCACGGCCTTGCCGTTGACGGTAACCTTGTCGACGCCCGGGGTGATTTTCTGCCCCAAGGTCGCCTTGGTGGCGTTCACCCACACCTGACCCTGCGCGATCATCGCCTCCGCGGAACGCCGCGAGCACACGCCGGCGTCAGCGATATATTTTTGCAGGCGGATGGGTTCGGCGACGGACATAAAGTGACTGTCAGTTGGCGGGAGATTTTGGGACGTAGCAAGCCTGCGCGCGGGACGAAACCGTGCTTGCCAGCGCCGACCGTGCGCGGCTTTCATGCGCGCAGCCATGTCCGTCGCCGCTGACACCTCCGCCTACTCCAAAGACAACCCGTTTCCCGCCCGGATCATCGAGAACCGGCTGTTGAGCAAACCGGGTTCCGCGAAGGAAACGCGTCACTTTGCCGTCAGCCTCGCGGGCAGTGGCCTCCAGTACAAGGCGGGCGACTCGCTCGGCGTGTTCGGCGAGAACCGTCCGTCCGAGGTGGCGGAACTCATTTCCCGGCTGGGGGCGACGGGCGACGAAATGGTTTCCCCGGTCATGCTGAAGCTCGCGGCCCCCATTTCCCTCCGCGAGGCGCTGACCTCGCGGCTGGCGCTCGCGGAACCCACGCGGAAAATTGTCGAGACCCTCGCCGCAAAGGCGACTGACCCCGACGAAAAGGCCAAACTGGCGGCGCTGCTGGTACCGGAAGCAAAGGAAGTGCTGACGTCTTTTCTCGACGTGCGTGAATTCGTGGACCTCCTCGCGGAGTTCCCGAGCGCCAAGCTAACTCCGCAGGAGTTGGTGGACCATATGCGCCGCCTGATGCCGCGGCTTTATTCCGTTGCCTCGTCCCCGAAGGTTTATCCCGAGGAAATTCACCTGACGGTGGCCGTAGTGCGCTATGAAACGAACCACCGTGAACGGGTGGGAGTCTGCACGACATTCCTGGCCGATCGCGTGCAGGTGGCGACGACGCCGACGCCCGTGTTTGTCTCCCATTCGCATTTTGGCCTGCCGGAGGATGGCACGAAGGATGTGATCATGGTGGGCCCAGGCACCGGTATCGCCCCGTTCCGCGCGTTTGTGCAGGACCGGATCGCCAGCGGCGCGACGGGCCGGAACTGGGTGTTCTTCGGCGACCAGCACAAGGCGACGGACTTCCTGTACGAGGAGGAATGGAATGCCTGGCTCGCGCAGGGAAAGTTGACGCGCTTCGACACGGCCTTTTCGCGTGACCAGATCCTGAAGGTTTATGTGCAGGACAAGATGCGGGAGAATGCCGCCGAGCTCTGGTCGTGGATCAAGGGTGGGGCGCATTTTTACGTGTGCGGCGACGCCAAGCGCATGGCCAAGGATGTGGACACCGCGCTGCTTGACGTGATCGCCCAGCAGGGTGGCCTCGATGCCGCGGCGGCGGCGGACTACGTCAAGCAGTTGAAGAAGGACAAGCGTTACCAGCGCGACGTCTATTGACGTTGAGTAGCGAGTAGCGGGTGGTGAGGAGCGAGCATTTGACTGGAGCCGCGTGCGGCGACCTGCTGTTTTTCTACTCGCTACCCGCTACTCACTACCCGCTACTTTCCACCCCATGCTCACGTTCACCAATCGCACCGCCTTGGTCACCGGCGCCGGCCGTGGCATCGGCAAAGCCATCGCTGAAACTTTGGCGCGCCACGGCGTGACCGTCATCTGCGTCTCCAAGTCGGCTGATTCCTGCGGCGCCGTCGCCGCGGCGATCACCTCGGCGGGTGGGAAGGCCAAGGCACTGGCCGTGGATGTGGCGGATGGTGCGGCGGTCGCCAAGGCCGCCGAGACCCTGCTGGCCGAGTTTCCCACCATCGATATCCTCGTGAACAACGCGGGCATCACCAAGGACGGCCTGTTGTTCCGCATGAGCGAGGGCGATTGGAACGATGTGATCGCGACCAATCTCTCCAGTTGCTTCCATTGGACCAAGTACCTGGCCCGTCCGATGACGCGCGCCCGCTGGGGTCGGATCGTCAACATCACTTCGGTCAGCGGCATCATGGGCAACGCCGGCCAAGCCAATTATTCCGCCGCCAAAGCAGGCATGATCGGCCTCACCAAGACCCTCGCCCGCGAGTTCGCCGGCCGGAGTGTCACGGTCAACGCGGTGGCGCCGGGCTTCATCAAGACCGATATGACGACGGAATTCGTCAACAATGCCGAGGTTTCCGCGAAAATCCTCGAAGCCGTGCCCCTCAAGCGCTTCGGGGAGGCCGCCGATATCGCAAATATGACTGCTTTTCTGTGCGCGGAGGAAGCGGGATACATTACTGGACAAGTTTTTGCCGTTGACGGCGGCATGGCGATGTGAACCCTCCAAATCACTCGAATTTACAATATGGCTGACCAAAAAACCATCGAACAGCGCGTCAAAGAGATCATCGTTAATCAGCTCAACGTGAACGAAGAGCAGATTACCCCGACGGCCTCGTTTCTTGACGATCTCGGCGCCGACTCGCTCGACACCGTCGAGCTGATCATGGCTTTTGAAGAGGAATTTAAGGACGAAATCAAAGGCGAGATTCCCGAGTCAGACGCCGAAAAACTCCAGACGGTCGGCCAGGTGATCGAGTACATCAAAGCCAAGGCCGGCAAAGCCTGAGTCTTCGTTCGTTAAAGCTTTGGCGTTCTGCCTGTTTCCCCACGGAAATCACCGCAGAACGCCTTTTTTGTTTCCTGGAATCAGGAAGTAGCCCTCACCGCGCATGGAACCGCCCCCTCTTTTGCAACGCCGGGTCGTGATCACGGGCTTGGGCGTCGTCGCCTCCATCGGCCATAACGTCGATGATTTTTGGGCGAGCTTGCTGGCCGGTCGGTGCGGGATTGACCGGGTGACCCATTTTGACCCCACGGCTTATGCCAGCCAGATCGGCGCGGAGGTGCGGGGCTGGGATGCCGCCCAGCACATGGATCCCAAGGAAGCCCGCCGGAACGACCGTTACACGCATTTTGCCTTCGCTGCCGCGCGGCAGGCGGTGGCGGATTCGAAGCTCGATGTCACCCACGAGAATGGTGACCGCGTCGGGGTAATCATCGGCTCCGGCATCGGCGGCATGCAGACGATTGAAACCCAGCACGACGTGTTGCGCGAACGCGGGCCGCGCAAGGTTTCGCCCTTCATGATCCCCGCGCTGATCGGCAATATGGCCAGCGGGCTGGTTGCAATCGATCTCGGCGCTCGCGGTCCCAACTTCGGCATCGTCTCGGCCTGTGCGACGGGCACGCATGCGATCGGTGAGGCCTTTCACGCGATTCGGCGGGGGGACGCCGACGTGATGGTCGCGGGTGGCAGCGAGGCGGCCATCACGCAGCAGTCCTATTCCGGCTTCTGCTCGATGAAGGCCATGAGCACGCGCAACGACGCGCCGCAAAAAGCCTGCCGGCCGTTCGACAAGAACCGGGATGGCTTCATCATGGGCGAGGGTTCCGGGATTCTGATCCTGGAATCGCTGGAGCATGCCGAGGCACGCGGTGCGCGTATCTATTGCGAGCTGGCGGGCTATGCGGCGACGTGCGACGCGTTTCACATCACGCAACCGGATCCGGAAGGAAAGGGCCTGTCGCTCGCGATGAAGCGTGCGCTGGCGTGCGGCGGCGTGACGCCGGAGCAGGTGGACTATATCAACGCCCATGGCACCTCGACGCCCTACAACGACAAGTTTGAGACCCTCGCGATCAAGAAGCTGTTTGGCGACCATGCGCGGCGCCTGGCGGTGAGCTCGACCAAATCCATGACCGGGCATCTGCTGGGTGCGGCAGGCGGCATCGAGTCGGTCATTTCGGTCAAGACCATCCAGACCGGCATGATTGCGCCGACGATCAATCTGGAGGAGCCCGATCCCGACTGTGACCTGGACTACGTTCCCAATGTCGCGCGCGCCGCGAAAGTGACCACCGTGTTGAGCAACAATCTCGGGTTTGGCGGGCAGAACGCTGCGGTCGTTTTTCGGGCGATGTAGCCAGGCGGCACGATGAGGGCGATCTGCGTCACCCTGATCGTGCTCGGCTTCACGTCCTGCAGCCGAAATCGTTCCGCGGATTCCGCCGAAATTGCGGCGCGGCCGCCGACCCGCGCCGAAATCTGGGCAGCGATCCAGCCGATGGCCGAACGTTACCGAATGTCCCCTGCGTTCGTGTATGCCTTGGTCGCGGCCGAATCCAATTTTGATCCCACAGCCCACCAGGGCGCCGCGCGAGGATTGCTGCAGATCAAACCGGGGGCCTGGAGCACGGTTTGCAGCGCGCCTTACGAACCGACGGTGTGGAACTGGCGCAGAAATCTGGAGGCGGGCGTCGACTATCTCGCGTACTCACGCGCCTACCTGCACAAAAAAACCACCTTTTCGTATCCGCTGCTGCTCGCCGCGTTTCACTACGGCCTCGATTATGTGGAAAAGCACAACTTTGACGTGGCGGGAATTCCGATCCCGGACAATCCGATCTACCGCCAACTTTGGGCCGGAAACCTGGCGCCGGTACCGACGCCTTAGGCGCGGGCTGGGGCGAGCCACTTCTTGAGGCAGTTGTACAGGTCCACGCGCTTCACAGGTTTCGGCAAAAAGTCGTCCATGCCGGACGCGAGGCACTCGGAACGGTCCTCGGGCATGACATTCGCGGTGAGAGCGACAATGGGCAGGGGGCGACCCTTCAACCCGGCGCGAATCGCACGGGTGGCATCGAATCCGTCCAAGCCGGGCAACAGGCAGTCCATCAGCACGACATCCCACTTATCATTCAGAGCGGCTTCCACGGCGGCCTCACCGGTGTCCACGACGGTGACCTTCAATCCATGCTTTTCCAACATCCGGCGGATGAGATGCTGGTTAAGGGGATCGTCCTCCACGACCAAGATGCGGCCATTCAGCATCTCAAACGGACCCGCGCTAAGGCTGGGCACGACGGCGGGCACCGGGGATTGGACTGGGGTGGCGTGGTCCATGAACGGGGCGAATCTGGGTAGAAATACGCCGGGCGAAAGCGGATAACAGTGCGATGCGTAGTTCCACGCACAAAAAACCCGCGGCCGGCAGGCCGCGGGTGAAAAGCAAAAGAAAGGCGAAAGCTTAGGCCTTCTGGACGAGGCCGGCCTTGATCGCCTTGACGGAGACCAACATGCGCTTGGTGCCGCCATTGGCCAGACGGACGCGGATCCGTTGCAGGTTGGGGCGGAATTTGCGCTTCGTGATGCTGGTCACGTGCGTGCCGATGCCGCCGCTCTTCTTGGACTGACCCTTACGGTTGATGATCGAGCCCTTGACGGGACGGCGACCGGTGATTGCACAGATTCTGGCCATGGTGGTTTTGAGTTGGTTAAAGGGTTAGGAGTAAAGGTCGCGCGAGAGGCGAGGCAAGGGGAATTTTACCCGTCTCGCCGGGCATGCAGCACCTGGAATTTCTGCCCCAGATGGGAGGGATGCAGCAACTGGAGCAGCGAGAGCTTCCTTTGGCTAAAACGCGCCGCCTCCGTCGCCGTGGTGGCGGCGATGTAGTTGCCCGCGTGGTGGATGAAAAACGATTCCTGGGACTCAACCATTGGGGTAGCAAAGCCATGGGTGGAAAGTGCCCTGACCAGCCAGTCCCAGCAGACGTGACAGGTGAGATCCTGTTCCCCCGGGCGGGCCAGGAGGTCGTTGGACTGGGTATGGCGATAGTATGCGCGTGCCGTGCCCGCGGGGCAGGCTTCCGTCAACTCGGCCCAAGTTTTGCCATAGTCGCAGGCCACAAACAGCCCGGTCCAAGCTTGGGCGGCTAATTGTTCAACCAGCGCGCCGGCGGCGAACGGCGCATCGATCACGTAGCCTTCCGGAGCGGTCGCGGGCAGCTCTGCGGGAACTACCGCCGGCAACTCGAGAAAACGAAGCGAGTTTTCGACAAGGCCTACATTGAGTTCCAGCCACGCGTTTTTACGAAAGACGAAACGATGGAACGGCTGCGCGTCGAAGAGCTCGTTCGAAAACACGACGCACCGGCCTGTGAGTTCGAAGCGTTCGTCCACCTGCACGGTACGCGCGGAGGCGAATGGATGGACAACCCCCGCGAGCACTCCGCCGCCGGGTTCGGCGCCGATCTCCACAAAAGCCACGTCTCGCGGCGAGCTGCCTTGCAGGAGATGCTCGATCGCGGCGACGAGGAGTTCGCCGAAAACGGGGCCGCTGGTGCTGGCCGTAAAAAAATCCGTGCCCGCGCCGTAGCCAACGCGTGGGCTTGGCCGCCGGTAGTAGCCGACGGCGGGATCGTAGAGCGCGAGTTCCATGAACCGGGCGAACGTCATGCGGCCGGCCGGCCCGGAGTGGGCGCGGAAGACGGCAAGAAATTCCGCGGAAGGCGCGGGAGATGGCGGTGCTGACGAACCCATTTACAAAGCGAAGCAGATGCACACAGTCGCTGGCATGCTCAAACGCATTCTCATCATCGCATCCGGCGTGATGCTGGGCTTGGTCCTGTCGCTCGGCGCGGGCCGGCTGGCGCTGGCTTGGGGCTTGTTCCCCAATCGCGAGCTGGACCGGTCGTCGTCCTACATGCGCGAGGTGATGCTGTTGGTGAACGAGAACTATTTTGATCCGAAGTCGTCGGCCTACGACCACCTCGCGAAATCCGCCATCCACGGCATGGTGGAATCGCTGGATCCGCATTCGGAATTCCTGGAGTCGAAGGATTTCAACCAGCTCGAGGAGGAGTTGAGCGGGGATTTCAGCGGGATCGGCGTGCAGGTGGAGATGCGCAAGGGACGTGTGGTCGTCATCGCCCCCATCGCCGGCTCGCCGGGGGAGAAGGCTGGGATTTTGCGCGGGGACGAGCTGGTCAGCGTCGACGGCAAGGCGCTCGAGCGCGGCGTTTCCATGGACGGCGTGATCGACCGGTTGCGGGGCAAGCCGCACACGAAGGTGGCGGTGGGCCTGCTCCGTCCGAGCACGGGCAAGACCTTCGACCTCACGCTGGTGCGCGAGATGATCAAGCTCGAGAGCGTGCGCGACGTGCATGTGCTGCCGGACCATATCGGCTACATCCTCCTCACGGAATTTTCGGACCACACGGCCGACGAGTTTGGCCAGGCGCTCGACCGGCTGCTGAAGCAGGGGATCAGCAGCCTCATCATCGACATGCGCAACAATCCCGGCGGCCTCCTGGATTCGGCCGTGGAAGTGGCCGAACCGTTTTTCCGGAAGAATGAATTGATCGTCTACACGCAGGGCCGCAAGGCCGGCGACCGGGAGGATTACCGCGCCAACGTCGAGGGCGATCCGCTCCGGCTGCCCATCGCAATCCTCATCAATGCCGGCAGTGCCAGCGCGGCGGAGGTGGTGACAGGTGCGCTCAAGGATACCGGCCGCGCTGTCGTGGTCGGCGAGCGTTCATTCGGCAAGGGATCCGTGCAGTCCATCTTCAAGCTGAAGAACGGCGAGGGCCTGCGACTCACGACGGCCCGCTATTTCACCCCGAGTGGCGTCAGCATCCACGAAAAGGGCATCGCGCCGCAAGTGGAGGTGGTGATGACCCCCGAGGAGGACAGCCGGCTCCGGCTGCAACACCTGCGTCCGGACGTCGTTGATCCGAAGGAATTCAAGGAGCGCTTCGGTTTCACGCCCATCGAGGACCGCCAGCTTCAGGCCGCCCGCGACGTTCTGCGCGGAATTCTGCTCCTCGAGCAACGGGCCGTGCCGGCGACGCCCTAGCCGCGCATGATCCTGGCGCTGGAAAGTTCGTGCGACGAAACCGCGGTCGCGATCTTTGACCCGCTCCGTGGACTGACGGGCGAATGGGTCCACAGCCAGATCGCGTTGCACGAGCGGCACGGGGGCGTGGTGCCGGATCTCGCGACGCGGGAACACCTCAGGCATTTTGCGCCGCTGCTGACCCGCGCGCGCGCGGAAGCAGGTTTCGACGGGGTCACCCAAATCGCGGTGACCAACGGTCCCGGACTGGCGGCCTGCCTGGCCATTGGTGTGGCCGCGGCCAAATCACTAGCGCTGGCACTCAAGGTCCCGGTGGTGGGCGTGAATCACCTGCGCGGCCACGTCTGGTCGCCCTTCATCGAGCTGCACACCAAGGGTCCCGCTGAGTTCGAGGCCCGCCTGGCGGAACTGTTACCCCACCTCGGGTTGATTGTTTCGGGCGGGAACACGCTGCTTTTCACCCTGAGCGCGGACCGGCGGATCACCGTGCTTTCCTCGACGCGCGATGACGCGGCTGGTGAGGCGCTGGACAAGGGCGCGAAATTGTTGGGGTTGGGTTATCCGGGCGGGCCCTTGATCGAGCAGCAGGCGCGAAAGGGCCGGCCCGACGCGTTTGATTTTCCCCGGGGAATCGGTCGGCGCGACGAACTGGACTTCAGTTTTTCAGGCGTGAAGACGAGCCTGCGTTACCAGATTGAGAAACTGGCGCCGGCGGAAGTGCAGGCGCGGCTCCCGGATCTTAGCGCGAGTTACCAGCAGGCCGTGCTCGACGCGCTGGCCCGCAAGACCCGCGCCGCGCTGGCGCAGGGCGCGGGGTCCTTTCGCAGTCTCGGGCTTTCCGGCGGCGTGGCGAACAACCAGGCGCTGCGCACGGCGCTGGCCGGGGAGGCGAAGCGCCACCGCATTCCCTTTCTGCCCGCGCAGCCGAAGCACACCGGGGACAACGCGGGCATGATCGCATTTGCGGCCTGGGCGGATATCACGGGCACAGAGCGGAGTTCGGGCCTCGGGCTGCGGGTGGAGCCGAGCGCCGGCTTGGCATGACGTATTGTAGGGGCGCGGTCTTGCCGCGCCCGGGTCGACGGACGGGGCCAAGCCGGGCGCCGCAAGTCGACGCCCCTACTTGTAATCCCGCCGGAGATTGCTCGGCAGGATGCCGAGCTCCTCGCGATATTTGGCGACCGTGCGGCGGGCGAGATTGAGGCCCTTTTCCTGCAACTTTACCACGAGCTCCTGGTCGCTGAGCGGGGCCGACTTGTCTTCCACGGCAACGATGTCGGCCAGCATTTCCTTCACGCTGGTATTGGACACCGAGGCTCCGCTATCGGCTTGGTAACCGGTGGTGAAGAAGAATTTGAATTCGAAGATGCCATGCGGCGTTTTCATGTACTTGTTCGCGATGGCACGGCTGACTGTCGTCTCGTGGACGCCGACGATGTCGGCGATCTGCGTCATGGTGAGCGGCTGCAGCTGTGAGACGCCGTGCTCGAAAAACGGCGTCTGGGCCTTGATGATCTCCCGCGTGATGCGCTCAATGGTGCGCTGGCGCTGCTCGATCGAATCGATCAGGAACTTGCCCGAGCGCATGCGTTCGCGGAGATACTCGCGCTCCTCCTTGCTCAGCGTGCCCTTGGCGATGAGGTCGCGGTAGGTGCTCGAGATGCGCAGGCGTGGGATGTAGTCGCTGTTGAGGTGGATTTTCCACTCGTCGCCGTCCTTCTCGACGGTGACATCTGCGACCACGACGCGGTTGTTGTCCTCTGCGAAACGCCGGCCCGGCGCGGGATCGAGTTTGCTGATCTCCTCGATGGCGGCCTGCACATCGTCCGCGGGCGCGCCCAGTTTGCGGGCCAGCTCGGGGATGCGGCGACGCGAGAGCAGCTCGAAATGGTCGCGCAGCATACGGGCAGCGAGCGAGTCACCGCGTCCCCGCGCCGCCAGTTGGGCGAGGAGGCATTCGGCGAGGGTTTGGCTGCCGATGCCGGGCGGATCGAAACTCTGCAGCAGCTTCAGGGCCTGCAATACGGTATCATACGGCAGGTTGGTCTGCAGCGCGATGTCGGCGGGAGGCTGGGCAAGATAGCCGCGGTCATCCAGGTTACCCACCAACTGGCGGAGGGCCTCGAGCACCGGGGTCGGCAGTTCGTCGAGTGCGACCTGCTGCATGAGGTGCTCCTGCAGCGAAGTCTCCATCGCGAGCGAGTCGAAGAAATGCTGCCGCTTTTCGGCGTCCTCGGCAGTGTAGGACTGGGTCCCGCCGGCGTTGGACATGTGGTCACGCCAGTCCTGGTCGAGCTTGCCGAGGATCTCGAACTCCTTGCTGAAATCCATTTCCTCGCGCTGTTCGCCCTGGTCCGCCGGCGGAGGCTCGGTGCCGTTGCCTTCGTCGGGGGACGGCGCATCGGTCTTGTCGATGCTCTCCCCATCCATCGGCAGCTCCTCAAGCGTGGGGTTGGACTGCAGCTCCTCCTGGATGACCGAGCGCAGGTCCAGGGCCGCGACCTGAAGGATTTTCAGGGAATGCCGGAGCTGGGGCGCAAGAACGAGGGACTGACTCTGGCGCTGGCGGAGGTCGTGGCTAAATCCGGGCCCGCTCATGTACTGGATGAATGCTGGAGGTTATCATCGCAGGGGAGTGGGGTAGGGCGGCCGGGAAGAAACGGAGGTGCCCCCAAGCTCCGTCACGCCGAAGACATCCTTCAGGTAAACGCCGAGCTTCTCATTGGTGGGGCCATAGCCATCGCTGTAGAGGTACATTTCGAGGTCCGTGAGCATCGCAAACGCGGACTGATAGCGCTGGTCGCGGTCGCGCGTGAGCGCCTTTTGGATGATGGCCTCGAGCTTGGGGTTGATGTCGGGCCGCAGCGAAGAGAACTGCGGAATGGGCATCGTGAGGATGTTGCGGCGCGACTGGGCCCGGTCCGCCGACCGGAAGATGTTTTTGCCGAGCAGCAGCTCGGTCAGGACGATGCCCAGGGGGAAGAGATCGGCGCGGGCATCGGTCACCGCGTAATTGGCCTGCTCGGGGGAAAGATACTCGTCCTTGCCCGCGATGACCTTGCCTTCCTCGTTGTACATCAGGTCCAGGGCCTTCGCGATGCCGAAGTCCGTCAGCTTCACATCGCCCTCGTGGGCCATGAGCACGTTCTTCGGGCCGATATCGCGGTGGACGATGTTCAGGTGGCGTCCCTCGCGGTCGTTTTTCTGGTGGGCGTAGGCCAAGCCGCGCGCCACCCGCGAAACGATGAAGGCGCAAAGCTCGACCGGGATCTGCTTCCGGAGCTCGCGGTGCTTGTCGATGAAAACCTCGAGGTTCACGCCCCGCACGAACTCCATGACCATGAAATACTGCCCGCCCACCTGCCCGAGATGATAGGTTTGGACGATGTTCGTATGGATAAGGTCGGCGACCAGCCGGGCCTCCCCGATGAAGTTCTTTTGGAACTCCTCGATGGCGGAGAACTCCTCGCGGATAAGCTTCACCGCGACGGTTTTCCGGAAATTGCCGGCGCCGAGCTGCACCGCCTCGTACACCACACCCATGCCGCCTTCCGCCAACTTGCGGAGCATCTCGTAATGGATTTCGTTGAAGAGGTGTTTGATGGACGCCACGACACGCGAGGAAAAGCCCCCCACCGCTGAGTGGCAAGTGTTCAATCGGGAATCGGCGCGGAATCTGCTTCAGCGGAATTTGACAGCCCCAAATTGCAAACCATGGTTGGGGCATGATCACCCTTTCCACCCGTGCCGCGGAGCGCGTGCGCACCATGCAGGCGGAGCTCAATGCCCCGGCCAAGCGGCTGCGCGTCTTTGTCGAGACCGGTGGCTGCTCGGGTTTTCAGTACGGCATGTCGTTTGACGAACGTAAGGACGGCGATGCTGAGTTGGAAAGCGCCGGGGTCCAATTTCTCGTGGATCCCGCGAGCCTCGCTTACCTCGATGGGTCGGCGATCGACTTTGACGACGGCCTGCATGGCAAGGGTTTTGCGATTAACAACCCGCAAGCGCAGAGCACGTGCGGCTGCGGGAAGTCGTTTAACTGAGTCGCTGGCCGCCTATTTGACCGCTTCGTGTAACGCGACGGTTCCTATCGTCAGTCCTCTCGACTGGACCAGACTAAATCCGGCTGCGCGGATTTCCGCGGTGAGTGCTTCACGGCCGGGGAATTGTTCAATCGTCTCGTTGAGGTACACGTAGGCAGCACGATCGCCCGTAACCGCGCCGGCGATGAGCGGAAGCAGCCGGCGGAGATAGAAAAAGTACAGGGGACGAAACCATCCCGGTGGTTGGGAGAATTCGAGCACGTAGACCCGTCCGCCTGGCCTCAACACACGGTACATTTCGCAAAGGGAACGGTGGCGATCCGCCATGTTACGGAGCCCAAAGGAGATCGTGACGGCATCGAAGCTGGCGTCAGGCAGGGGGAGGGCCAGACCATCGCCTTGACGAAATGTGAGGCTGCCTTGGGCTGCCGGAGCGAGGGCGGCCTTCTTTATGTCCGCTTGATCCAACATCGGCTGGCAGAAGTCCATTCCAACGATCCGCGTGCCGGCGGGCAGTCTTCGGCTGAGGGCAAATGCCACATCTCCGCTCCCAGTAGCGAGATCGAGCACATCGGAGGGAGCGTGCCGGGCCACGGCCTTAACCAGACAGCGCCGCCACCCAATGTCCAACCCCCCGCTCAACAGGTGGTTGGCAAAGTCATACCTCCCGGCGATACGGGCAAACATGGAGTTGACAGCGGCGGGATCGGGCATGGAAAGGGCGGTTGGCGACTTGTTAAGATACTCCCCCATAATAGTTGACGCAATTCCACATCTGCGAGTAATTTAGAGGTGTCTGGAACAGGCTTTTACGAAACAAAGGAAAACCCATGTCCACCAACCTCACCAAACGAGAGATCGTCTTGGAAATCTACAAGAAGACCAGTTTCCCCCAGAAGCAGGTCGTTGAGACGGTCCAGCTCACGCTCGACATCATTCAGAAGGCCCTCGCCGACGGTCGCAACGTCGAGTTGCGTAACTTCGGCGTGCTTGAGGTCCAGGTGCGCAAGGCGCGCATCGGCCGCAACCCCAACAAGCCCGAGGCGGAGGTCGTTATTCCCCAGCGGGCCGTCGTTAAGTTCAAGTCGGGCAAGATTCTGAAGCAGCAGCTGAAGAAGCTCGACCTCGCCAAGTTGCAGCCAGGGCCCTGATTCCACTTCCCCCAGTTTCCTTTGTTCAAGGCCGGGCCCAGCCCGGCCTTTTTGTTGTCCGCCAAAATTAAGCATCGCCCTGCGTTGGGCCGGTTCGCCATTTTCAGGCCGATGGCGACGTTTCAGTCACTCCCCGGCTTCCGCGAGTTCTACCCCGAAGATTTCGCCCGCCGTAAGTACATCTTTGACCTGTGGCGGCGCGCCGCCCATGTCTTCGGGTTTGCGGAATATGACGCCCCCGTGCTGGAGCCCTTGGAGCTGTACAAGGCCAAGTCAGGCGACGAAATCGAGGGACAGCTCTTTAATTTCACGGACAAGGGCGGCCGCGAGGTGGCCTTGCGGCCCGAGATGACCCCGACCGTCTGCCGGCTGGTCGGCGCCAAGGCAAACGCGCTCAAGCGTCCGATCAAGTGGTTCAGCATCGCGGAATTCTATCGGTATGAACGGATGCAGAAGGGCCGGGGACGCTCCTTCTTCCAGTTGAACGCGGATATCTTTGGCGAGCCGGGCCCGGAGGCGGAAATCGAATTGATCGCGCTGCTGGTGCAGTCGCTGGCCGCGTTCGGGCTGACGGAACAGGATTTTTATGTGCGGCTGAGCGATCGCAACCTGTGGTTCTATTACCTCGAGGCCCTCGGATTGGATGAAGCCCGGGTCCGCGCGATGCTCGTCTCGGTCGATAAACACGAGAAGTATGGCGACGACGCCTTCAAGGGCTACATCGACCAGTTTGGTCCGCTGGAGGCCGCGCTGAAGGATAAGGTCCTGGCGTTTTTGCAGGTCAAGACGTTCGCGGCGCTGGAGCAGACCTTTGCCACGCTCGCGAGCGACAAACTCACAGCGCGGCTCGCGGATTGGAAAAAGCTCCTGAAGGGTCTCGAAGCCATGGGCCTCAATCGATTCATCGAGGTCGATCTCGGCGTGGTCCGGGGCCTGGCATACTACACGGGTTTCGTGTTCGAGGCTTTCGATCGCAAGGGGGAGCTGCGGGCGCTTGCCGGGGGCGGGCGGTATGATGACTTGGTGGAAAAACTCGGCGGGCCGGCGCTGCCGGCGGTGGGTTTCGCGATTGGCGACGTGACCACCGCCTTGTTGCTGGACCAGCGGGGGCTTGCACCGACTTATGTGTCGGCGCCGGATATCTATTGTGTCATCGGTGGCGAAGCCGGCCGGCGGTCGGCGTTTGGTGACATCCACGCGCTGCGTGTGGCGGGACGACGCGTGGACTATCCGATGAAGGACGTCGCCTTCGGCAAACAGTTGAAGCAAGCCGTCGACTCCGGGGCCAAGCTCGCGCTGATCTATGGCGAGGACGAAATTGCCCGGGGGGTCGTCAAGATTCGCGACCTCACGGACCGCACCGAACGCGAAGTACCGCGCGGGGACGTCCAGACTGTGGTTCGCGACTTCTTCGCGTGAGTGCGGAGTTGGTAGGTTACCGGTTCATCGTCCTGCCGGGTCTCCATGCGGTTTGCCGGCTGCCGGCGGGGACGCCGCTTCCGGGTTGGGCTGCAGGAAAATTTGTCAGCATCACGTCCACCGCGGATGAACTCTCGGTCATGTGCCCAGCCGAGCGGGTGCCAGCCGAGATCAAGGCCGAGCGGGACTGGCGCGTGTTGAAGGTGATTGGGCCCTTTCCGTTCTCCGCGGTGGGCGTGATGGCGTCGTTTGCGACCCCGTTGGCCGCCGCGGACATCAGTCTCCTGGCCGTGGCTACGTTTGAGACCGATTACCTCCTGGTGAAGGCGGCCGCGCTGGAACGCACGATTGCGGCGCTCATCGCGGCCGGTCACCGCCAGGTGTCGTAGGCCGCGCCGGCGCCTCAGCGCCGGGACTTCAGGCTCCGCAAGCCGAAGGCATCCGGCAGCAGCCGGGCCAGCGTGGTCTCGTGGCGGTCGGTGGAGTTGCACACGCTTATGACCAGTGCGGCCGGACCAAATTCGTTGATGACCTGCCGGCACGATCCGCAGGGGGCGTGGGCCAATTTCGTCGGGGTGTAGACCGCCACCGCCTTCACCGATTTCTCGCCCGCCGCCACCGCGGTGAAAATCGCCGTGCGTTCCGCGCAGTTGCAGAGTCCATACGAGGCATTTTCAACGTTGGTGCCGGAGTAAATTTTTCCCGACCCAGTCAGGATGGCGGCGCCGACCCGGAACTTGGAGTAGGGTGAATACGACGCCTTGGCGGCCGTGCGTGCGGCTCTCTCCAGCTTGCGACACAGAGGGGCGGGGATTTTGGCAGGCATGGTCAGGAGCGTTTCATTCTGAGCGCAGCGCAGAATCCAGTGCGAGTCTGTTCGCCAAGCCCAAGTGGATTCATCGTTGCGCCTAAAATGACCAACGCGGTCAGAGTCCGAGCCCCTGCTTCACTTCCGCGAACGCCCGGATCGCGAAGTCGAGATCCTCGCGGCTGTGGGCGGCGCTCACCTGGGTGCGGATGCGGGCAGTCCCTTGGGGCACGACCGGGTAGAAAAAGCCGATTACATAGACGCCCTTCTCGAGCATCTTGGAGGCAAATTTCTGGGATAGTGCGGCGTCGCCGAGCATGACCGGTACGATCGGGTGCGTGCCGGGCCGCAGCGTCAGGCCGGCTTGGGCCAGTCCGGCGCGGAAATAAGCCGTATTGGTCTCCAGCTTGTCGCGCAACGCCGTCGAGCGCGTGATGAGATCCAACGTGGTGATCGAGGCTGCCGCGATGACTGGCGCCAGCGTGTTGGAAAAAAGGTATGGGCGGGAGCGCTGGCGGAGGAGATCGATGATTTCCTTTCTGCCGCTGAGATAACCCCCACTGGCGCCACCCAGGGCCTTGCCGAGGGTGCCGGAAATAATGTCCACGCGGCCCATGACGCCGCAGTGTTCGTGCGTGCCACGCCCGGTCTTGCCCATGAAACCGACCGCATGGCTGTCGTCCATCATCACCAGGGCACCGTATTTGTCGGCGAGATCGCAGATCGCCTTCATGTTGGCGATGTAGCCGTCCATCGAGAACACCCCGTCGGTCGCGATCAGTTTGAAGCGGGCCTTGGCCGCGTCGGCCTCCTTCAGCTTCGCCTCGAGGTCGGCCATGTCGTTGTTTTTGTAGCGATAGCGCTGCGCCTTGCAGAGTCGGATCCCGTCGATGATGGACGCGTGGTTCAGTTCGTCACTGATGACGGCGTCCTCGGCGGCGAGCAGCGTCTCGAAGACCCCGCCGTTCGCGTCAAAGCACGAGCCGTAGAGGATGGAGTCGTCGGTGCCCAGAAAGGAGCTGAGTTTGGCCTCGAGTTCCTTGTGGATCTGCTGCGTGCCGCAAATGAACCGCACCGATGCGAGGCCATAACCCCAGCGGTCGAGCGTGGCATGGGCGGCGGCGATGATCTCGGGGTGGTCAGCGAGGCCGAGGTAGTTGTTGGCGCAGAAGTTAATCACCTTCCTATCCGCCGCCTGCCCGGAGCCGGCCGAAGGGGTTACCGTGATGTGGGCGCTCTGCGGCGTGGTGATGACGCGCTCGCGCTTGAAGAGGCCGGCGGATTCGATGTCGGCGAGCGTCTTCTGGAGGTGGGCGAGATAGGCAGGCGTCATAGCTTAGCTCCAGGTCAGCACGATCTTCCCGCTCTTGCCGGAGCGCATCAGGTCGAAGCCCTGCTGAAACTCAGTGTAGGGAAAGCGGTGGGTGATGACTGGCGAGATATCGAGGCCGCTCTGGATCATGGCGGTCATCTTGTACCAGGTCTCATACATCTCCCGGCCGTAGATGCCGCGGATTGTGAGCATGTTGAAGACGACCTTGTTCCAGTCCACCGCCGCCGCGCCGGGCATGATGCCCAGCAGCGCGATGGATCCGCCATGCGTCATGTTGTCGATCATGTCGTTCAAGGCGCGGGGATTGCCGGACATCTCAAGACCGACGTCGAAGCCTTCCTTCATGCCGATCTCCTTTTGCACCTCGGGGAGCTTCTCCTTGGAAACATCCACCGTCCGCGTGGCGCCCATTTTCTTGGCGAGGGCGAGGCGGTCGGGGTTGACGTCGGTCACGACGATCTTCCGCGCACCGGCATGGCGGGCGATGGCAACGGCCATGCAGCCGATCGGGCCGGCACCGGTGACCAGCACGTCCTCGCCGACCAGATCGTATTGCAGCGCGGTGTGCGTCGCATTGCCGAGCGGATCGAAACAAGAGAGCACGTCGAGTGGAATGGCGGGATCCACGTGGACCGCGTTGCTGGCCGGAATGCAGAGATATTCGGCAAACGCACCCTGACGGTTCACGCCGACGCCCTTGGTGTTCTTGCAGAGGTGGCGGCGCCCGGCGAGGCAGTTGCGGCAGACGCCGCAGACGATGTGACCCTCGCCATCGACCAGGTCGCCTTTCTTAAAGCCTTGGACATTGCTCCCGACGTCCTCGATCACCCCGACAAACTCATGGCCGATGACCATGGGCGTCTGGATGGTTTTCTCGGCCCAGGCATCCCAGTTGTAGATGTGGACGTCCGTTCCGCAGATGGACGTCTTCCGGATCTTGATCAGGACGTCGTTGATGCCGGGCTTGGGCACCGGCACCTCGGTCATCTGGACCCCGGGGCCGGGCGTGAGCTTGGCAATGGCGCGCATCATTTGGGCAGGCATGGAAATAAGATTGCCCACAGTGTGACCAGCAGCGTTCGCGAAACAACCTCGAAGCCGTGATTTACCCGGCTCGTAGCGCTCTTAATGGGCCGCGTTAGGCGGGGCTCGTGTGACATCGGCAGTGTTGGGTTGGGTTGGGCGCTCGCGAGCAACGACGTCAACGATGTGCCCCTTTAGCATACATCCAGGGCGGGTCGAAGACCCGCCCTACTCGGCGAAGAGCTGTGCGCCTTCCAGCGCGAGCAACCGCAGCTTGGTCTTCACCCCGCCCGGTCCCGAGAACCCGGTCATTTTGCCATCAGCGGAAACGATGCGGTGGCAGGGGACGAGTAACGGCCACGGATTGGCGCCAAGCGCGGTGCCGACGGCCCGGCTCATGCCCGGGGCGTAACCGAGCACGGTGGCAATGTCTCCGTAGCTCGAGGTCTGGCCGGCTTTGACGGCGAGCGTCGCGTGATAGACTTCGCGCTGAAATTCCGGCACGCGGCCAAAGTCGTAGCGGACATCTGAGAAATCCTGCAGCGACCCCCTGAGATGCTGTTGCACGCGCGCGATGAGCGCCGTCATGGAGTCGGGAGGCGAGGCCACATCGCCGTCGAGGAGCGGCGCCTCCGGGAGTTCGAACCCGGTCAGGCCGGATTCACTCCAGGAAAGGGCGCAGGTGCCGAGGGCCGTGGGGAACGTGGCGCGGGGCATGGAATCAAATTGCATCATGGGAGGGTTCGCTTTCGTGTCGAAGCGATTTCCATGCAGAACCGCTTCTACAACGCCTTCGACACCGAGGCCTATGGCGGGGGCCGCAAGCCGGACTACCGCAGCGCGTTCCAGATCGACCGCGACCGCATCATCCACGCGCATGCGTTCCGCAAGCTGCAGTCCAAGACCCAGGTGTTTCTCTCGGGCGAATACGATTTTTACCGCACGCGGCTCACCCATTCCATGGAGGTCGCCCAGATCGGGCGCTCGATCTGCCATTTCCTGAGTTCCCGCGGCGGGTTGCTGAAGGAGGATTTTTTCATCGATG
>JADMIO011827106.1_pt1 | contig 27102 bp, 17 predicted proteins | sample 8958161 | NCBI WGS metagenome assembly JADMIO01 (sample SAMN16585339, study PRJNA669376) | soil metagenome | isolation source: Crop rotation soil | place: USA: Cullars Rotation, Alabama | collected 2011
GAACACCGCGGCGCTGGCGACGAGCGCGACGGACAGGAACAGCGAGGCGGTGACCGTGAAGCCGACGTCGTTTCCCATCCCCACCAGAACGGCGCACGAGGCGGTCACCGCCCACAACGCGAGCACGCCGACACCGAGGCCGAGCGCGGCGCTGGCCGCGGCGCCGGCGCGCGTCGTCGGGCCCGACAGCAACAGCTCCCACCGACCTTCGTCCTCCTCACCCCGCAACATCCGGGTGGCGAGAAGCAGACCCCAGAACGCGCCAACCACGTTCAGTATCCCGAGGCACCGCCACGCGGTGAACCCGGCCACCGTCTGCAGCTGATGGCCGGGACCCACGAGCGCCGCGATTCCCGCATTGCCGCCGAACGAGCGGGCCAGTGTCTCCCGCGAGGCTGCCGTCGGGAACGTCGTCGCGTAGCCCGCCGCCGACGCCGCGACGAGGCTGCCGAACAGCAGCCCCCACAGCGCGCCGGACCGCCCCGCCCGCCGCGCCGTGAACCGGGCAACGACCTTCACGAGTTAGGCGGCCGACCCGTAGTGCGCGATGAACAGCTCCTCGAGCGACGGCTCGCGGCTGATCAAGCGACGCACCGGGGCGCCCGACAACGCCGCCAGCAACGGCTGCATGCTTCCGTTCACCTGGCAGTGCACCGAGCGGCCGTGCACCTCGAACGCGGCCACGCCGGCGACACCGGACAGGTCGGGGGGCTCGCCGTCGAAGTCGATCTCGACCGACATCGCCGACAGGTGGCGCATCTCGTCGAGCGTGCCGAGCTCGACCAAGTGGCCGTCGCGCAGGATCGCCACGCGCTGGCATAGGGCCTCGACCTCGCTCAGGATGTGGGACGACAGGAACACGGTCTGTCCGCGGTCGCGCGCCTCGTGCACGCAGTCGCGGAACACCAGCTCCATCAGCGGATCGAGCCCGCTGGTCGGCTCGTCGAGCAGCAAGAGATCCGCGCGCGTCATCAGCGCGGCGATCAGCGCGACCTTCTGCCGGTTCCCTTTCGAGTAGGCCCGAACGCGTTTGGAGACGTCGAGCTGAAAGCGATCGACGAGCGCGTCGCGATACGCCTCGTCGACTGACCCGTGCAATTGGCCGAGCAGGTGCAGTGTCTCGGCGCCGGTCAGCGACGGCCACAGCGTCGCTTCGCCGGGCACGTAGGCAACACGGCGGTGCGCTTCGACGGGCTGGGCCTGGCAGTTGATGCCGAACAGCTCGGCCCGACCGGCGGTGGCGCGAATGAGCCCGAGCAACAGCCGCAGCGTCGTGGTCTTGCCGGCGCCGTTCGGCCCGAGGTAGCCGAACACTTCGCCGTGTTCGACTGTGAGGTCGAGTTCGCTCAACGCGGTCACCGGCCCGAACCGTTTCGTGAGGCCTTCGGCGCGGATCGCCGCGGTCACGACTGCGCCCGTGCGAGATGCGCGCTGACCGCCGCGGTCCACGTGGGCGGATCGTCCTCCTGCGGCGAGTGACCGGCGCCGGGAATCACGACCAGTTCGGCGCCGGGGATCGCCGCCGCCAGCGCGTCAGCGCCGGGCCGCAGACCGACGTCGTTCTCCCCCACCAGCACGGTCACGGGCAGGTCGAGCTTGGTCAGGTCATCCAGTAGCGGTGGGTAGGTGTTGAGCGCCGCGCTCAGCGCGCCGAACGCTTCGACGTCCATGTTCGTGAGCTTGAAGCGGATGCGATCGCGGACCTCCGCACGCGGCGCCGGCTCCTGGCGGTCCATGAAGCCGATCATCATCTCGGCGACCGCGCCCATTCCCTCGTTGCGCGCCAGCGCAAGGACGCGATCGACCCACGCTTGCGGTATCTGCCCGGCGGCGGCGCCCGCCGTATCCATGAGGATCAACGACGCCAGCTGTTCCGGGTGGGCAATGGCGTAACGCATGGCGAGAATTCCGCCCATCGAATGCCCGAGGAGGTGGAACGGCGCCAAGTTCCGCTCGGCAACGACCGCCTCGAGGTCGGCCAGCAGCCGATCGAACGTGTACGCGTCGGCGCGACCGACGTTGGTGCTCTCGCCGTGACCGCGCTGGTCGTAGGCGACGACGCGCCGGTCGGCCGCCAACGCCTCGACCACGTCGGTCCAGTCGAGCCGGCTGCCGGTGAAACCGTGCAACAGCAGCAGGGGCGGGTTCCCGGCCCCCCATTCCTCGTACCGCAGGTCGACACCATCGACAGCAATGGACACAGGCACGTCACCTGTCTAGCCGTGGACTACGCCGGAATGGCCGGAACGGGCTATTTCGCAACGCCGGCCGAGGGTCGATCGTTGAAGCATGGCGATCGCTGGCGGTGTGAGCCGCCCGACGCGCGCGTCAAACGTCGAGGAAGACAGCTCCGACGAGAACCTGTCCGCATGGTCGGACGAGCTGTGCCGGATCTTCGGCGTCGATCCCGGCAACGCGCCCGCCACCCTGAACGGCTTCCTCACCGAGCGCAAGCTGGCGGAAGAAAACCTCACCCGCCAAGCGCTGCACGACTCGCTCACCGGTCTTCCCGAACGAACGCTTTTCCTCGACCGACTCGAGCAGGCGATCCGCCGCCTCGATCGCAGCGCGTCGGCGCTCGCTGTCCTCTTCGTCGACCTCGATCGCTTCAAGGTCATCAACGACCGCCACGGTCACGCCGCCGGCGACCAGGCCCTGCGGATGACCACCCAGCGGCTCGCCCGCATCCTGCGCCCGGGCGACACGATCTCGCGCTTCGGCGGTGACGAGTTCGCCATTCTCTGCGAGGACCTCACCGCCGAAGCCGCGCTCGAGATCGCAGGGCGCATCGTCACGGTGTTGTCGGAGCCGGTGATGATCGACGGGCTGCCCGTCCCTACCGGCGCCAGCGTCGGTATCGCCCGCACGGATGACTCGACCGCTTCGGCTGAGTCGCTGCTACACGACGCCGACGCGGCGATGTACGAGGCGAAGGCACAAGGCGGCGACCGCTTCGTCGTGTTCGACAACGCGTCGCGGATCAAAGGGTTGGCCCGTCTCCGCCGGGCCGAGGAGATCCGCAAGGCCGTGCACAACGGTGAGTTGCGACTGTTCTTCCAGCCCGACATCGACTTGCGCACCGACCGCGTCATCGGCGTCGAAGCGCTGGTCCGCTGGCAGCACCCGAAGCTTGGTCTGGTCGGTCCCGACGAGTTCATCGCCATCGCCGAAGAGACCGGCGCGGTTGTCGCACTCGGCGAGTGGGTGCTGGCCCAAGCCTGCCGCCAAGTCACCCGCTGGAAGGACGACGACGACGACGAGCCGCCGCTCACGGTCGCCGTCAACATCTCGGCCTGCCAACTGCGCGAGCCGAGTCTCATCCACGTCGTTCGTCGCGTGCTCGAACAAGCCGACCTCGAGCCGCACCGGTTGTGCCTCGAGATCACCGAGAGCGTGCTGATGGACGACGTGCGCTCGTCGGTGAAGACGTTGCTCGATCTGAAGACCCTCGGTGTGCGACTGGCGATCGACGACTTCGGCACCGGCTACTCGTCGCTGAGCTACCTGCGCCGCTTCCCGGTCGACATCGTGAAGATCGACCGCGTCTTCATCGCCGGCGTCGGCGTCGATCCGACCGCCGACGCCATCGTCGCCGCCGTCACCAACCTCTCGCACGCGTTGGGGCTCACCGTCGTCGCCGAGGGCGTGGAAACCGAAGAGCAGCTGGTCGCCATCCGCGCCCTGGGCTGCGATCGGGCCCAGGGCTTCTACTGGAGCCCGTCCCTGCCCGCCGAAGAGCTCGACGAGCTGCACGGGCCGCGCCGGGCCGGACTCGTCGCCAATGAGCCGGTGGACATGTACCCGCTGCTGGCCGAGCGGGCCGACGCGCTGCGGCGGACGACGGGACGGCCGGTGCTCCTCGAAGCGCCGCAGAAGATCGGTTCTGTCACCGGCGAGCGGCGCGCCCTCAAGACCATCCTCGACCACCTGCTCGGGAACGCGGTGTCGTACTCGTCCGTCGAGCGCCCCGTCATCGTGAGCGGCGCGTCAGACCGCCACTGGGTCCGCATCAGCGTGTCGGACTACGGCATCGGCATGACGAACGAGGAGTCGGGCCGCTGCTTCGAGCAGTTCTGGCAGGGCGACGCGCCAGAACCCACGCACCCGCGCGGCACGGGCATGGGCCTGTACATCGTGCGCTCGCTGGTCGAGGCCATGGGCGGGCACATCGGCGTTCGCAGCGCGAAGGGCAAAGGGTCGACGTTCACGGTGGCGCTGCCCCGGTCCGCGGGCACTCCATCGCGCGGCCGCCCGGCGACACGTCCTCCGGCCACGCCCGCCGCGCCGCGCGGCGCCGACTCCAGCATCCGCGAGTTCATGCGCCAAATCGGCGTGCCGAATCGGCGGGGCGCATGACCGCGGCAGTCGCGTTCCTCAACCTGGTGCTCGGCACCGCGTACTGCGGCTACGGCGTCATGACCGTTCTGGAACTGCGGCGCGACCGCCATAGCTTCGGCTTCTCGCACTTCGGGTTGGCGTGGATCTGCATGGCGTTCACCTGCGGGCCGCACCACCTCGCCCACGCGGTGCACCTCGCCGTCGAAGGCCGCCACGCCGGCGCGCTCGACCTGGTCGCTACGGCGATCGGGCTGCCGGTCGGCGTCCTGTGGCTCCTGCTCCGCGTCGAGGCATTCGCCGGCGGGCGGGGTGACCGCTTCATCCCGGGCACGCCGACGTGGCTCCGGGTGACGCCGTACCTGTCGGCCGCGTACATCGTGGCGCTCAGCGTCGGTGCGCTGCTCGTGCTCGACGGCGACATCACCCAGACGGCGGGCCGCGACGACACGCTGGTCGCCAACGCCGCCCTCGTCGTCATCTACTTCGCAATCGGCTGGTTCGTGCTGCGGACGCAGCTGGCGAACCGACCGTCGCTCGGCGGCTGGTCGGTGTCGGGCCTGTGTTTGGCTGCCATCTTCCCGACGTGCGGTCTCATGCACGCGATCTTCGCCGTGTACTCCGTCGCCGGCCGCTACCACCACGACCTGCACGGCCTCATCATCGACTGGCTCTCAGTGCCCGCCGGTCTGTACTTCCTTTGGGTCGTGCGCAGCTTGTACCGCGATTCGTTGAGCGACTGGAACGACGGCCCGGCCGAAGTGGCGCCAGTGGCGTCGATTGACGTACCCGTCAACTCCGCGTGACATCCGTCACGTCGAGGGGGCTACCCTCACTCCCGTGCGAGTCCGGCGACGGGGACGCGCTGGGTGGTTGATCCCGCTTGTCGCGTCCGCACTCGTGCTGCTGGCGGTCCCCACCGCGGCGCCTACGAGTGCCTCGGACTTCGTCAACGGCAACGCCTTCGCCGACGCGTCGGTCCTGAGGATCGCACCCGGCGTCGGTGGCCTCGGGCTGGCCACGACCGCCGGCGTGGCCGTGTCGGAGATCAAGAACCAGCTCGCGCAGTCGGAGGCCAAGACCGCCGACCTCGGCCTCATCGGCTCGACCCTGACGGCCCCGAGCTGTAGCGGCGCGCCGGGCGCGCTCAAGCCGGACCAGCTCCCCCAGCCGACCCGTGTCGACAATCGCCACGGCGACGCGGCCGCCGGCAGCGACGAAGTTCCGATCGCGGGTTCCGCACTCGGCGGCGGGCGTGAGTCGGCCAAGGCGACGAAACAACCGCGGGCCGACGCCGTCGTCACGACGACGGCTTTTGCGGCCGACCCGCTCGTGCGCATCAACGGCGGCCAGGCCCAAGCGACCACGCAGATCATCGACAACAAAGCGCGCGAAGCGCGCGCGAGCGTCGACGTGAATCTGGATCTCGCCGGCGCCGTTCAGCTGCACGGCCTGCGCTGGGAAGCGGTTCACCGCACCGGCGCCGGGCCGGATGTGCACGGTGGCTTCACGATCGACGGGGCCAGCGCCGGCGGCGTCCCGATCCCGATCAACCTCGACCAGCTTCGGCCGGTCCAGGACGCGGTCAACAAGGCCATCGCGTACACCGGTATGCGGATTGAGCTGCCGACGGTGTTGCGCATCAAGGAGCCCGCCGACCTCGTACGCGTTTCGCCGCTGCGCATCATCATCCAGGACACGCCGCTCGGCGCCGACGCGCTGCGGCCGCCGCTGTCGCTGACCCGCCCGCAGAAGGAACAACTCTTCACGCAGATCGGCACGACGCTGTGCCAGCTGGCCGGCGCGGTGCTGGTTGGCGACATCGCGCTGTCGATCGCCGCCGGCACCGGCTTCCTCGCCATCGATGTCGGCGGTGCCGAAGCAACGACGGCCGAGATCATCTACACCAACCCGTTCGGCACCGACCTTCCGTTGCCGAACCTCAACATCCCGGGGATCCCTGAGGTGCCGGCCGACACATTCGCCCTTCCTACGCAGAACGGCAACGGCACGCTCACCCGCCCGGTGCTGACTGCGGGGCCGGTCGAGCGGGTGTGCGAGAGCACGCACAAGTTCCGCTGGCCGTCGTGCTCGCAGGGCGCCGCTGGACTGCTCGGCGTCCTCGGGGTGCTGGCGACGGTCGGCGTCGGCGTCCTCGACTGGCGCCATCAACGCAAGAAGCTGGCGGCGAAAGCGTGACGGACGTGAGCCTGAACGGCAGCGCGCGACGGGCGCACGGCCCGGCCGGGTTGGCGCGCTCGTACGGGCCGATCGCGCTCGCCGCGATCGCGTTCGTCCTGATGGCGATCTTCGTCGACCCGTTGCCGCGGGCCCAGCGCACGATCGCGGCGGCGCCAACCGCCGAGGAGCTGGGCGACGTCGGGCCCGGCGTCGGCGACGTCGGCACCACGATTCCGGGCCAAGCGGCGCCGGTCCGTTCGGGCGTTCGCGCCAAAGGCGCGCCGCCGGCCGGCGTGACGCCGTGCGCCGACCGCCAGCGCCAGGTGTCGGGCGATCCCTACTCGCCGCCCTGCTACACGTTCACCGGCAGCAACGGCGGCGCGACCAGCACCGGCGTGTCGGCCAACGACATCATCGTCACCGCTCGCCAGCTCGAAGGCCCCTCGGCGGCGGAGATCTTCGCCAGCATCTCGGGCGAGAGCGTCGACAACTCCGAGGAGAACATCAAGGACACCGTCGCCGCGCTGGCCGAGTACTTCTCGTCGCACTTCCAGTTCTACGGCCGCAAGCTGCGCATCGAGTACTTCAACGGCGAAGGCAACGGCTCCACCGAGCTGCTGGGTGGCGGCAAGGAGAAGGCGCTGGCCGACGCCATCACCGCGTCGAAGACCAAGAAGGCGTTCGCCGACATCACCGGCCTCACCATCCCCTACGCCGATGCGCTGGCCCGCAACAAGGTCGTGAACATCGGCGCGCCGTACCCGAGCCGCAAGTGGTTCGTGGAACACCGCCCGTACTCGTGGAGCACGTTCCCCGACGGCACCAACGTGGTCGAAGCCCACTCCTCGTGGATCACGTCGCGCCTCGTCGGCCGACCCGTCGAGTTCTCCGGCCCTGAGTTCATGGGCAAGCCCCGCAAGTACGCGGTGGTCGCCCCCGAGAACGCCGAGTACCAGGAGTCGGTGAACGCCTACATCGACAGGGTGGCCGGGGCCGGCTTCAACATCGCGCTGAACATGAAGTACAAGCTCGACCTCAGCACGATGCCGAACCAGGCGTCGAACATCATCGCCCAACTCAAGGACGCCGGCATCACGTCGATCTTGTGCGGCTGCGACCCGGTGATGCTGGCGCTGGGCCTCACGCCGAAGGCCAACGAGCAGGACTACCACCCCGAGTGGATCACCGCCGGGCTGGCGTTCGTCGAGCAGGACATCGTGTCGCAGCTCATCGACAAGTCGCAGTGGCAACATTCATTCGGCATCGCCTACAACGCCGAGTCCGAGCCGCAGGGTCGCTCGTTCCCGCACGCCGCGTACAAGTCGATGCGGCCCAACGACGAGCCCGCGTTCGGTGTCGAGGAGATCTACTACCAGCTGTACATGCTCTCGATCGGCATCCAGATGGCCGGTCCCAACCTCACGCCAGAGTCGTTCGAGGCCGGCATGTTCGCCTACCCCGGCGGGTCGGGGCCGCGTGGCGGCTGGGGCTTCGGCCCCGGCGACTACACGCCGATGGACGACTTCCGCGAGATCTGGTGGGACCCCAACCGCATCTCGCCGCAGAACAACAAACCGGGGGCGTGGGTGCAGCTCAACAACGGCGCCCGCTACCGGAAGGGCACCGTGCCCAAGGGACCGGCGCCGTTCTTCACGTCTGGATGAGCGACCAATGACCGACAACACAATCGCCACGCTCCGCGAGGAGCCGACCAACCCGCACCTGTTGCGCGGCTTCGGGCCGCTCGCCGTCGCCATCGCGCTGCTGCTCCTGATGACGCTGCTGGCGCCGACGGTGGCGCGCGAGGAACGCGTCACGCGGCCGCGCCCGACGCACACCACGACCACGGTCGCCGAGTGAACGCGCTTCTCAACGACCGGCGGGCCCGCATCGTCGCCGGCGCGTTTCTCGCCTACTCGGTCCTGTACTGGGTGCCGGGCTCGCCGCTGCCTGATCGCATGCCGTGGGGTGTCGTCGCGCAAGGCGTGATCTTCGGAACGAGCAACGCGTTGCTCGCCATGGGGCTCATCCTCATCTATCGCACCACGCGCATCGTGAACTTCGCCTATGGCGCCATGGGCTCGATGCCGGGGGCGCTGACCATCGGGCTCTTCGTCGAGAAGGGCTGGAACTACTGGCTCGCCATCACCGTCGGCCTCATCGTCGGCGTGGGGGCGGGTGCGCTGCTCGACATACTCGTGATCCGCCGCTTCGCGCGGTCGTCGCGACTGGTGCTGACCGTGGCGACAATCGGCATCGCGCAGCTGCTGGGCGCGATCGCGCTCGGCATCACGATCGGCTTCGGCGCCGACACGCTCATCGGCAACATCCATACGCCGATCGACGCCAGTTTCTTCATCCGGCCGTATCCGATCCGGGGCGACCACTTACTGATGTTGGGCGTGGCGCCGATCGTGCTGGCCGGCCTGGGGTGGTTCCTGCTGCGGACCGACGCCGGCGTCGCCGTGCGGGCGGCGGCCGAGAACCAGGACCGGGCCATGTTGCTGGCGGTTCCGGTGCGCCGGCTGCAGACGATCGTGTGGGCCATCGCCGGCGGCCTGGCCACGCTCACGTTCATCACCAAGGCGCCGTTCGGCGGCGTGGTTCCGTCGGCGCTGGTGGGAGCCGAGGCGATCCTGCCGGGACTGGCGGTCGCCGTCGTCGCCCGCTTCAAGTCGCTGCCGGGCGCGCTGGCGGCCGGCATCGGTCTGGGCATCGTCGAGTGGACCGTCCGCTGGAACATCCACGCCGAGTCGATCTTCGACGTGACGTTCCTGGTCATCATCCTGGGCGCGCTGCTGTTGCGGCGCGACCGCTCGACGCGCGCCGAAACCGGCGAGAGCAGCTGGGACGCCGCCGGTGTCCTCAAGCCCATTCCGGCCGAGCTGCGGCGGCTCCCCGAAGTGCGCTGGCCGATCTGGATCGGGTCGGGGCTGCTCGCGGGCGGCACCCTGTTCGTCGCCGCCAACGCGTCGCCCACCACCGTGCTGCTGATGACCTTCGCCGTCATCTGGGGCATGGCCGCGGTGTCGCTCGTCGTGCTGACCGGCTGGGGCGGCAACATCAGCCTCGGCCAGTTCGCCATCGTCGGCGCCGGCGCCATGGCGGCCGGCAACTTGATGATGCGGTGGAACGTCGACTTCTTCTTGTCGGCCGCGTTCGCCATCGTGACTGGCGCGCTGGTGGCCGTCCTCATCGGCCTCCCGGCGCTGCGCATCCGCGGCCTGTACCTGGCGGTCACGACGCTCGCCTTCGCGGTGGCCCTCGACTCGTACTTCCTCAACCCGGTCAACTTCTCGAGCTTCGTGCCCGAGGCGATCACCCGACCGATCTTGTGGAAGCGATTCGACATGAGCAGCGAGTGGGTCACGTTCTATTTCTGCACCGCCGCGCTCGTCCTCACCACGATTGTCGTGCGGGCGATCCGCCGGTCGCGCGCCGGCCGGGTGATGATCGCCACCCGCGACAACGACCGCGCCGCCGACGCGTTCGCGGTCCCGACGACGCGCGTGAAGCTCCAGACGTTCGTGTTCTCCGGCGCCATCGCCGGGCTGGCCGGCGCGCTGTACGTGCTCGCGCTCACCGGCTCGGGCCAAGGCACGTTCAAGCCGGCAATGTCGCTCGAAGTGTTCTCGTTCGCGGTGATCGGTGGGCTGGGCTCGGTCGCCGGCGCGCTGTCGGGCGTGTTCTTCTTCCGCATCATCGACTTCGTGCTGGCCGAGCACTTCTCGGGCAACGTGGCCCAGATCGTGCGGCTCACGCTCACCGGTAGCGGGTTGCTCTTCGTCCTCTACTTCCTGCCCGGCGGCCTGTGGCAGCTCGTGCAGCGCGTGCGCGACCGTTACCTGCGCGTGGTTGCCGAACGGCGCGGCCTGCTGGTGCCGAGTCTGGTTGCCGACCGCCGGGCCGAAACCGACGGCGACGATCACGCCGAAGACGAGACCAGCGTGATCGCCGGAGCCCTGAAGTGAGTTTTCTGACGGTGAGCGGGCTCGATGCGTCGTACGGGCCGGTGCAAGTGCTGTTCGGCCTCGATCTCGAGATCAACGAAGGCGAGATCGTCGCGTTGCTGGGAACCAACGGCGCCGGCAAGTCGACGCTGTTCAAGTGCATAACCGGGTTGCTGCCCGCCCAGCGGGGCACGATCACGTTCGCGGGTGAGGACATCACCGGGCTGCCCACCAACGTGATCGCCGAACGCGGCGTGGTGATGATGCCGGGCGGGAAGAGCGTGTTCCCCACGCTGAGCGTGCGCGAGAACCTGCGCCTCGCGGCATGGACCAAGCGCAAGGATGCGACGGCGGCGGCGGCCGCCGAGGCGCGTGTGCTCGAGCTGTTCCCGAGGCTCGCCGATCGCATCGGTCAGCTGGCCGGCAACTTGTCAGGCGGCGAGCAGCAGATGCTGGCCATCAGCCAGGCGCTCATCCCCGACCCGAAGATCCTTCTGATCGACGAGCTGTCCCTCGGGCTGGCGCCGACCATCGTCGGCCAGCTCGTCGACGTCATCCACCAGATCCACGCGACCGGCCTCACCGTCGTCGTCGTCGAGCAGTCGATCAACGTCGCGTTGCGCTTGGCGCAGCGCGCCGTGTTCATGGAGAAGGGCGAGTTCCGGTTCACCGGCCCGACGCGCGAGCTGCTCGACCGGCCCGACATCCTGCGGTCGGTGTTCATCGCCGGCGCCACCGTGGGCGCGGCCGCCAACGGGGCGGGGCGCAAGCGCAAGGCCAAGGCCAAGGCGGCCGACGTCGCCGTGGGTGATCCGATCCGCGTGCCACCGCCGCCCGACTCGCCCGTCATCCTCGAATGCTTCGACGTCACCAAGCGCTTCGGCGGCGTGACCGCGGTCGACGGCGTCGACCTCGTGCTCAAGCGGGGCCAGATCCTCGGGCTGATCGGTCAGAACGGCGCCGGCAAGACGACGCTGTTCGACTGCGTCTCGGGGTTCCTCCCCGTCGACGGCGGCAGCATTTTCTTCAAGGGCGAGAACATCACCCACCTGCCCGCGCACGTGCGCGCCGCCCGCGGGCTCGGGCGCTCGTTCCAGGAGGCGCGGCTGTTCCCGTCGCTCACCACCGCCGAGACGCTGGCCATCGCCCGCGAGCGTCACCTGCTCGATCGGAGCATGGTCGGCGCCGCGTTCGGCCAACCGGTGACGCGCGACTCCGAGGCCGACGTCGACGACAAGGTCGCGTTCCTGATCGAACTCATGGGCCTGGGCGCGTTCGAGCAGAAGCTCACGGGCGAGCTGTCCACCGGCACGCGTCGCATCGTCGAACTCGCGTGCTTGCTGGCGTCGGACCCCGACGTGATCGTGCTCGACGAGCCGTCCGGCGGCGTCGCCCAGCGCGAATCGGAAGCACTCGGCCCGCTACTCAAGCGGGTGCAGGCGTTCACCGACACGTCGATCTTGGTGATCGAACACGACATGCCGCTGCTGTCGGGCCTGTGCGACGAGATGTACGCGCTCGAGCTCGGCGGCGTCATCGCCAAGGGCACGCCGGCCGATGTGCTCAACCACCCCCGCGTCATCGAGTCCTACCTCGGCACCGACGCCACCGCCATCCACCGCAGCGGCAAGGCTGCTGTCTAACCCGCGCTGACGCGTTGAGCGAAGGCGGTGACGTGGCGGCGAGCTTGCCAGAGCAGGTAGCGGCCGTTCAACGCGCCGGGGGCGACGCGCAGGGCGCGGGGCGTGCGCCGGAACGTGGCCCCGGCGACGCGTAGCAAGCGTTCGAGGCGGCGCTCGTCGTCGTCGTTCCACGAGAACCCGAACTGGTCGCGCAACGCCGGCGGGGTGAGGCCGATGGCGAGGCGACGGTGCAGGCCGATGGCGGGACTGAGCGGGAAGTGGAGCTTGAAAGGCAGCCCGGGCCGCACGATGTCCTGCGCCAGCTCGCGGCCCACATCGGTCACGGACAAGCCGGCAACCTGCGCGTCAAAGTACGCGGTGAACGCGGCGAGGTCGGCCGGCTGCGCGTCACGCGGGCAGCCGAACACTTCGGCCACCTGCGCCATCTCCTCGTAGTACGTCTCGCGATCCGCCGACGAGAGCGGCGCCACCAGGCGTTCGTAACAACCGAGCGCGGTGTCGAACAGCGTGGCATGCACCCACAACAGGTTGGCCGGGTCGTTGGCCTGGTACGACGGACCGGTCACGTGACCGTGGATCCAGCTGATGCGCCGACCCACGCCCGCCGCCAACTCGGCGTCGCCGAACACGACGGCGTACGTCGCCTCCAGCGTTCCCTGGAGTCGCTTGAACGGGTTGTGCTGGAAGTCGCTGTGGTCGGCCACCCCCTGCGCGACGGCCGGATGGGCGAGCTGCAACAACAGTGCGCGTCCGGCGCCGAAGAGGATCGCCGGTTCGGCGTTGACCCGCCGGATGACCGAGTCGCGAGCGAACATCTCCCTAGTTCACTACGACCTAGGGTGCGGGCGTGATCGAGTGGCCTGAAGAGATGGTGATGCTCCGCGACGCGGTTCGTACGTTCGTCGACAAGGAGATCCGCCCCAACGTCGACGAGTTGGAGCACGGCGACATGCCGCCGTACGACCTCCTACGCAAGCTGTACGCCACGTTCGGCATGGACGCGATGGCGAAGTCCGGCTTCGAGAGTCGCATGGCCAAGGAAGAGGGCGGCGGCGACAGCCCGGTCGAGGGCGCCATCAGCGGCGGAGGCGGCGGCGCCATGGCCGGCTTCACGCTGATCCCGATCATCGAGCTGTGCAAGGTGTGCCCTGGGATGGTCACCGCGATGGGCGTGAGCATCGGCCTCGCCGCCGGCACGATCATGAGCAAGGGCACGCTCGAGCAGAAGAAGCGGTGGGTCGGCGAGCTGCTCAGCCTCGAGAAGATCGGCGCGTGGGCCATCACCGAGCCGAACTCGGGCAGCGATGCGTTCGGGGGGATGCAGGCCACGGCGCGCCGCGACGGCGACGAGTACGTGCTCAACGGCAACAAGACGTTCATCACGAACGGTCCCTACGCCGACACGATCGTCTTCTATTGCAAGCTCGACGAGGGCAACGATCCGCGCGACCGCAAGATCCTCTCGTTCGTGCTCGACCGCGGCATGCCCGGTCTCGAGCAGCCCAAGCCGTTCCGCAAGATGGGCCTGCACTCGTCGCCGACCGGTGAGCTGTTCCTGTCGGACGTACGCGCCGGCCGCGACCGTCTCCTCGGCGAGACCGAGGACGTGGGCGGCGACGGCGGGCGCGACTCGGCCCGACAGAACTTCGTCACCGAGCGGGCCGGCGTCGCCGCCATGTCGCTCGGCGTCATCGAAGAGTGCCTGCAGCTGTCGATCGAATACGCCAAGAACCGCATGCTTTGGGGCAAGCCCATCGCCGACTTCCAGTTGATCCAGCTGAAGCTGGCCAAGATGGAGGTGGCGCGCCTCAACGTGCAAAACCTGGTGTTCCGTCACATCGAGATGCAGAAGGCGGGGCGCACGCCGACGCTGGCCGAAGCGTCGGCCATGAAGCTGTACTCGGCGCAGGCGGCCTCAGATGTCGCTATGGAGGCGGTACAGCTGTTCGGCGGTAACGGCTACATGGCCGAGTACCGCGTCGAGCAACTCGCGCGCGACGCCAAGGTGTTCCAGATCTACGCCGGTACCGACGAGATCCAGATCACGCACATCGCGCGCGACCTGCTCTCGCGCTAGGACGCGTACATGATCGAGCCGGGCGTGGTCAGCAGCTCGCCCGTCTCGAGCCACGTCTTGAGCCCGGAAAGGATCATCGGCCAACCGCCGTACAGCTGATCGTTGGCGCCCTCGCGCAGCTGGTCGTGCGTCACCGTGAGGCGGCACGAGTCGCCGACCGGCTCGATCTCCCATGTGACGCGTGATGTGCCTTCGGCTTTCACGTCCTCACCCCACAACGCGACCATGCTCTGCACGAGGCGGCGGGGCGGATCGACTTCGACGTTGACGCCCTCCCCCAGCAGCCCCGGCGCGCCGGGACTGCCCATTTCGAACCGCGAGCCCGGCGTCCAGTCGGATGTGACGCGGGCGCCGAACTGATACTTGCTGCGGATGTCGCAGTCGGTGATTGCCTCCCACAGCCGCTCGGGCGTGGTCTTGATGTAGATCTCGAACACCTTTTCCATCTGCTTCTCCAGTTCATGCTTGAGACCGCTGAGCGCTCCGGCCCAGGGCTCGGCGTACTTGCTTACCCATCGGTCGTGGACGAGCCGGATCGGGACCGGGTTCAGGAAGTGGAGCTTCTCCCGGCCTCGCTTCTTGCTGACGACCAGGCCCGCGTCCTCGAGTTGCCTCAAGTGCTTCATGACGCCGAAGCGCGTCATTGCGACACGCGCCTCGAGCGCGCTCAGCGTCTGCCCGTCCTCGCGGAACAGCTCGTCGAGCAGGCTCCGCCGTGTGGGATCGGCGAGCGCCTTGAACACGGCATCCACGCCGGCTGACAATAGGTGACTATTTAGGGTCACTAACCCTTCACTGTCTAAGCGTGCGTACGGAAGAAGTGGCCGTGCTTGACAGGCCGGACCTCGACGAGTTGGTGGACGCGCTCGCGTCTCTGCTCGCGTTCTCCCGCGCGGCGACGTTCGATGAGGAACCCGGTGAGGCGGATGCCACCGCTGCCGCGCGGGCCTTAATTGAGCGTTACAGGGGCGCGACGTGAAGCAGGTGCAAAACCACTGTCTGCACGCCGGTCTGAAACTCACGCAGGGATTGCAACACCGGCACGTGTGGCCTTGCGAAGTACCACCGATGGAACGGACGAGCGTCGACCGTGATTCGGTCATCGGGTACGGGTACTTGCGTTTCGGGTCGATATCGACGCCGAACACTTTCGTCGGCGGCCCAATATCGAAGGGCTTGACGGCAGCGGGATCGCGGTCCTCGGGATAGTTCAGTTCAACTGCTCCGCCGTGGGGCCCCGAGATGATCTGTCCGTGGCCGAGGAAGCCTTCCTCTTCCTTGCTGACGCCCAGGAACTTGAAGCGGACGCCGTACCAACGGACCGAGTGGCCGGTGGCGTTCTCGGTCACGGTGCATTGATCCTCTTCACGGACGAGTTGAACGGTCAGCCGGTTGTGCTTCTGCTCCCGCGAGAGTTGGCTGAGGCCGCGCATCCACTCACGTCGTGGTTGGTAGGGCTGATGCATCTCGATTGCTGCCCTGATGTCGGGATGCTGGTCAACGCCCGGCATCTTGCTGTTGAGTTCAGAGGCAAAGGCTGTTGGTGCTTGGGCGAGCGGGTAGTAGACCATCCCGCCCGGAGTGCCGTACTTGTCGGTGATGGCGACGGCGACAAAGTCCAGCGCAGATCGCTGTGCCTCCACGACGGTCTTGATCCGCGCCTTGAAGCGCGAACGAACCTGCGAACGCGCGAGCGCCTCGTCGTGCAACGTTTTCAACTCGCGCAAGGTGTCCTCGGCCTCTTGGAGCACGGCGGCGATGTCCTCAACGACGCCCACGCGTCACCACCTAACCTTGGAGGACGATGCCGAAGTCGAACGGCAAAGAGCCGACGCAGGAGACTCGCCCCAAGAAGGGCGAGCCTGCCGAGATACCGATTCCGAAGAAGCGTGATGTTCTCGACGCACTTCGGAAGGTCGCAAGACCAAAGCCAAAGGACTGACGGCCGCGGGGCCTGCCGAGCGATTCGGCAGGCCCGGTGCGGTCACAGCCTCGCTACTTGGTGGGACGGACGATCTTGTAGTCCGTCCCCTTCTGCTTGGCGGGCGGGAACGTGTCGCCCTTGGAGACCGCGATCTCCTTCCCACCGTTGGTGGGCTTGTAGATGCCTGACTTCGGCACCTTGCTTCCGGTGTGCTGCTTTGCCATTCTTGGCTCCTTGCATCGGGGCCGTTGACACCGGGCATTTCCTGTCCAGGGGAGTCCGGTGTAACGGCCTTGGTTTCTTACCGTCATATGGTGCGCGCGATTGCATCCCACAGTCGCGGATGGTCCACCCACTCGCGTATACGCGTCGCCATACTGCTGACTGTGGCGCACAAGCAGACAACGGAAGACGCACTGGCGGCGGTCGTGATTCGGATGCCCGCAGACCTTCACCAAGCGGTCAAGAACAAGGCGGCATCCGAGGAGCGCTCGATGGCGCAAGCCATCCGGTACGCGCTCAAGCAGTACGTGCAGACCGCCTAGCTCGTCGTCTGCGCGGCTCGTACCAAGAGCTGCCAGAACATCGCACGGCGGTCGTTGCGCCGGTTGTACCGCCACACGTATTCGTTCAGGTACCCCTGGAGGTACTTGGCGGACACCGCGTGGTGGGTTCCGCCAATGCCGCGCTTCACCAGCGACCAGAAGCCCTCGATGGTGTTCGTGTGCACGTTGCCCCGGACATAGATCTTCTCGGCGTGGTGGATGCGCTTGTGTTCGTAGCCCGCGGCTCCCAACTTGTTGTAGGCCGGGGCCTCGTCGGTGAACACCGTCGTTGCCGGAAGCACGCGCGTCTCTACGTGGCGGAACGCGTCGCCCTGCCACTTCTGCGGAACGACGTGCGCGGCGACCTTCCCACCGCGCTCGACCATGCCGAACACTGTGGTCTTCTTCTTTCGCCCTGCGGCCTGTCCGGCTTGCATCGGACCCAACCCCGTTTGACTCATAGTGCGCACTTCCCGTCCGCGCGGCTTGCCGCCGACGTAGGTCTCGTCCATCTCGACTTCGCCCGAAAGCGAGTCGTCGTCCTGGGTCATCAGTTCGTTGCGGATCAGATGGAACATGCGCCACGCCGTCTTGTAGGTGACGCCCAGCTCGCGCTCCAACTGCTTGGCGGAGATTCCGCAGCGAGTGCTCACCATGAGGTACATCGCGTAGAACCACAGATGCAGCGACGTGGACGACTTGTGAAAGATCGTTCCCGCTGTAGGCGACACGTGCTGGCCGCAACCGGTGCACGTCCACGACGTATTCCGGTTCGACATGGCGTACTTCTTGAACACGCGGACTTGCTCGCACTTCGGGCATTCGGCGTGCTCCCCATCGACCGCGTAACGCGTGCGCCACAGCCACTCCAAACAGGCGGCATCGTCGGGGAAGTCCGCGATGAATTCCATCAGCGACCAAGACGATTCGGACGAGTTCGCCCGCTCGGGATTGTTGCGGTCTACGGGAGGCACACATGAAGTATGCGCCTTCGGGCTTAGACAGTCAAGGGATAGTTACCCTATTTAGTCACCTGTCAAGGGCTGTCGCGCTTGGGGCTGCGGAGGTCGGCGTAGGCCGCCAGCAACAGGGCGACGACGGCGCCGGCCACGACGACGAAGGTGATGCTGGTGTGGTCGGCCAATGGGCCGGCGGCGAGGGTGCCGAGGGGAACCGTGCCGCCGAACGACATGATCCACAGCGCCATCACGCGGCCGCGTATCCGGTCGTCGAGATGCTGCTGGAGGATCGTCGACATCGACGTGACGGTCCCGAAATACGCGAACCCGAGCGCGAACACGATCGGGTAGGCGAGGGCGGCGGTGCGGCACGCGCCGAACGCGGCGAGCAGCGCCGCCATCGCGATGAGCCCGGCCCGCACCATGCGCTCCTTCGAGCGACCGTGCAGCACGGTGCCGATCGAGACCGCGCCGATCGCGGCGCCGGAACCGAAGGCGGCGTAGAACAGTCCGTAGCCGAGGCTGCGCACGTCCATGTGGAGGTTGTCGGCCGCGATCACCGGCATCAGGCCGATGAATGGCAGCGAGAAGAACGACAGCGCGCCCAGCGTGCTGATGATCCGGCGGATGAGACGGTCGTGCCACGCGATCGAGAAGCCCGACACCAGGTACTTGAGGCCACGACGTTCTTGCACCTCGGGCGGCGGGGGGAAGTCGGCGGCGCCGATGGCGACCACGGCGAAGAGATAGGTCACCGCGTTCATGACGAACACCGACGCGGCGCCGAAGATCGGGTACAGGATCCCGCCGATGGCCGGGCCGACGACGCGGGACGCGTTCATCTGAAACGACTGGAGCGAGACCGCGCCCGGCAGGTCCTCTCGCGGCACGAGGAGGGGCAGCGCGGCCGACAGGGCCGGGCCGCTCATGGCGTTGCCGATGCCGATAACCAGGACGCAGGCGGCGATCAGCGTTTCGTTCGGATGGTGACCGTGCGGTGTCCGGGCCAGCCAGGCCAGCACGAACGAGAACGCGAGTTGCTGCAATTGCATGACGATCAGCAACTTGCGGCGGTCGACGATGTCGGCCAGCGCGCCGGCCGGAGTCGCGAGGAATAACAGCGGCCCGAGCTGGGCGAACTGGAGGACGCTGACGTAGCCCGCCGAGTGCGTCAGCTTGTAGGCAAAGGCGGCGAGTACGACGTTTTGCGCCCACGTACCGACGTTGGACCCGAGCGTCCCCCACCACACGATCCGGAAGTTGCGATGCCGCAGCGCGGCCCGCGCCGTTCCCGGCGTGATGGCGACGTCGCCATCAACCAGTGCATCGGTTGCATCCTCGACTTCCACGTCGCCAGCGACCCTACCGGCGCCACCGCTACGGAAAGAACACTTCGGGGGGCGACCCGGGGGACGGCGACGCCGCAGCGCGGGCGACAACGTCGACCGCCCGCTGGATGCCGCGCGCGTTGATCCGCGCCGCGACGGTCGATGCCCGCCGCACGTGACTTGTCGCGCTCGCGATCTCGGAGGCCTCGACATCGAGGGACGCAAGGCCGAGGTGGCCGAGGGCGACATGGACATCGTGGCGGGAGGCGGCCGCGAACATGAACTGTTGGCGCGCCTCCCGAGGATCGTGTTCCCAACACCGGTTGAACTCGCCTTCCTCCAGCGCCAGCGCTTCGGCGGTGAAGCGGCTTCCTCGTGCGTAGTACGTCCCAGCCGGCTTCGAGATGAGCCCGCGGACGACCGACCGCTCCTGCCGAAACCCGTCCGGGTTGCCAGCCAGCCGCAATGCCGTGAGACCGACGAGCTTGCAACTGATCACGCCGTCGACCAACGCTTCCGCTTCAAAGCGCAGCACACCGTCCTCGACCGCCTGTGTCGCGGTCGCGGGATCGCCAGCGTGTATCGCCAGCGCTGCCGTCAGGAAGTCGGTCCACGCAACCCAGCGGCCTGAGGCGATTTCAGCATGTGGTCGCAGCTCGTCGACGAGGGCGGCATTCGCTTGATCGAGCAGGCCGGCCCACATGAGCGCGAACACGTGCTGAAACGCGGCGTTCGCGATTCGGACCCGATGCTCCTCACGCAGTGCGCCTTCCAGGCTTGTGGCCGCCACGTCGACGGCTTCGTCCAAGTTGCTCGTCATGCGGAGGGCGGCGGCGCGCAAGATCCTCAACGTGGACACCGAGTCGGGCCGCAGGCGGCTTGTCCCGCGAACGACAGCGGCGTGATCACCGACGTTGTAGAGAATGTTGAGACGCTTGCGCCGAAGCCGCTCCCTCTGAAGACGGAGTCTTCCGATGGGCGGCACGAGCAAGCCGAACGCCAGCAGCGTGGCCGTTGGCCGGGCACCGTGATTCATCGTCAGCGAGCCGAGAGAGCGAAGCCCCCGGCCACGGTGGGGTCCGCGCAAGATCGCCGTTAGGTACGTACGGCGAGCACCGGCAATGTCCCCGAGGAGCTCTCGGACTTCAGCGGTGGCGAAGGCATCCACTACGCCGATTGGCGGCAGGGTCGCTGTCTTCCGCTCCTCGTGGATGGCATCGACGAGGTCGTCCGGGACTGTGGCGAGACGCTCCCGCCGCGCCCACGCCACGAAGTCCCACGACGGGTTCGGCCCGTGCGCGAGATCCGGCTGTGCGTCGCGAAAGGTAAGTCGATCGACGGCACCGCCGACGAGCCGCACCTTCCGTTGTCGCTCACTCAACCCATCCGCGTCGGCGACGGGATAGTCGAACCACAAGACCTCCGCGGCGCTCTTGAGGACGTCGGCCCACACGGGGTGGAAATCAAGGTCGCGACCTCTGTATCCGATGAACACGACGGTTCGACCCGCGACGTCCGCACGGAGCCGCTGCAGCCACGCCGGGTCTAGGCCGCGGAGCACCTGGTCGGCGTCGACGATCAACTGGCCTCCAGCGGTCCCGTGAGGCTTCAGCAACCGGGCGCCGGCGTCGGGAGGGTCGGGCCAGGCGCTGAGGGACAAGCGGTTGCCGGCGGCCTGCTCGATACCGTCGTCGAAGTTCACGGTCCACACGTGCGCACCCGACAGCGCGAGGTCTGCGAGGACGGCGTGCACGGCGTTCGGCGCCGTGAGCGCGAACACCTCGGCCAGCCAGTCGTTCAAACGGACCCCGGCGCGGACGAGCGACAACATGAACGGCTCCGGCACCAACCCTTCGGCGACTCGGCGGCGCGTGCCACCGTCACCGACGTAGTCGTCGAGTCCGAGTTCGACCAGCACATGGTCCCGTAGGTCCGCAAACAGCGGGAGTCGCGACGGCATGCAGTACGACGCTCCCGCCCCTGCGAACACGAATAGGTCATCGGGACGAACCACGGCTATGAGAGTGGCGGCCCTACCCGAGCGCCGACATCAACCGCTTCAGCTGGAGGACCGGGCGGTCCAAGGTGGGATCCACCGACGAGTAGAGGTTGACCCAGATCGCCCAGGCGCCGCCGATGTCCTCCGGCTGGTTGTCGCGCTTCCATTGATCGAGGAGCCCGGCGAAATTGGTCAACGCGCTGGCGGCGAACGGCCCCGAGGTCGATTGCTTGACCGGTAGGTACGACTGAATCGCTTTCTGCGGCGCACCCTCCGGGCCGGGCACGAGCGTGTATCCGTACCGTGCGCCGAGCGCGACCATCGGCGTCGACGGACCACCGGCGAGGATCCGGTCGAAGGCCCACGAGAGCGGGTCGTCGCTCCACGCCGGGATCGGCAGCGCGTCGGTGACGTTGATGAACGGGACCACGGCCTTCGCGTAACTCACACGGGGCGTTTGATAAATGAACGCCTCATTGGTGGCCGGACCGTCGGGACCCAACAGCTGCGCATTGCGCGTGACCCACGCCGCCGCGATCGCGCTCTGGTACCTCGCCACATGCAGACCGTGGAAAACGAACTCGAATGTGAGTTGTGTATACGCGGCGACCGGTTTGGCGGGGTCGGTCGGGAAGAGATATGTACACGAGTCGTCGGCGCCGCCGCCGGTGGTGGCGCGGTTCAGCTCGAACGGCTCGCCGCCCTCGACCGCGCACCAAATGTCGGGCCAGTCGACGTCACCGCTGTCGGTCAACAGAGTGCGGCGGAGCCGGAGCGCGGTGTAGTAGTCGTGGCCCGGGTCCGTGTCGAGCGTGACGGCGAAGTCGTAGACGACCGTCGAGAGCACGTCTTCGGCGAACGCGGCCTCGATGGTCGGCCCGTCCGGCGGGGGCGGGGCCGGCGGCGGGGGCGGCCACACGTTCTCCCACGCGTCGGCGATCTTGGTCGCCAGCGAGGTCAGTGTCCCCAACGCATTGGCAACGGGCGTGGGATCGCGCAGCTTCTCGAAGGTGGTCAGCTTCGAGAGCAGTCCGCTCAGAGGCGAGGCGACTGCGGTGTACTGCGCGAGCTGACGGAACAGCTCGTCCAGCGAGCCGCCGGTGACGCGACCGCCCGGCTGGTTGAACGTGACCTCGAAGTCGAGCGCATCCTGATCAGCCGACTGATGCCGCAAGCGGAACGCGTAGCTCCACGTAAGCGCGTCGTCCAACGACGCCGGGTCGGCCGGAGGCCGGGCGGCGTGGTCGACGAGCGTCGGCATCGGCGGATACGCCCGCAACGGCAGCGGGATCGTCGGCGTCCCCAGGTCGATGGCGAGTTCGGTGGGGTGGCCGCTGGCCAGTGGGTTGACGAAGGTCAGCCAGTTCGAGCGCTGGTAGCCGTCGATCTCGTCGGTGATGGCGTACTCGAGCTCGACGATGTCGTAGGTCAGCCCAAGTTTCAGCGCTGCGTACTCCTCGACGTCGGGAACGTTCACGACGAAGTTCAGCTCCGACGTGCGGTCGGCCAGCGACACCTTGCCGTTCGAGATCGACGCCGTCTTGAGGGATTCGTCGGTTGACTCGAACGACGGCCGCGGACTCCCGGACAGGCGCGCGTATTCGGTCGGCCACACCGACGAGACCTCCGCCTCGTACTGGATCACCGCGGACGTGTCGTATCCGCGACTGAGCGACGCGAGCAGCGTCTGCTTCAGCGCAGTGATGGCGGCCGACAGATGGGTGCCGGCGTCAGGGCCCTCCTCCCCGGCGAGCACGAACGCCAACCCGGTGGCAATGGCGCCGGCGAGACGCTTCTTGGCGCTGATCAAGCCGTCGAGCGCGGCGCGGTTCAACACGTAGCCGCCGACGACGTAGGACGGCGACAGCGCGAGTTCGACGTCGTTCAAGAAGCTGCGCGCCCACACCTCGAGGTCGATGCCTTGATACGCAGTCGCCACCGCCGGGCCGGCGAGCAAACCGGTCGCGAGGTCGAGCGACTGGATGGGCGCGCCGTTGGCGACCAGCGTCGTCGACAACGGTCGGAGCGCGAACGTGCGGGGCTGCTTCCCGGTGGTGTTCGGGACGTCGAGCGGCGGCGTCACCGACACCTTCTCGATGCCCTGGGCGGAGAACACGACCGCCCATACGTCGGTGCCGAGCGTGACGTCCTCGTCCACGTCGTTGAGCACGCGCCCAGTCGCGACGCGTAGGACCGGAACCGCCGCCTCCAAGCGGGCAGCAAACGCTTTGAGCGTCATCGCGTTCGCCTGCGCGCTGTCCATCGGCCGGACTACGGGTATCGAAGTGCGATCGCGTACCGCGGAGGACGGCGACTCCGGGGTCCCCCGCAGGTCGGCGTCGACCAAGTCGTAGTCGCGCGCCACCTCGACCCACGCGTGAATGGCGAAGATCGGGTCGGGGAAGGTCGTCGTCACTGCGCTGAGGTCGGCGGCCAACGTAAGCGGCCGTGGCGGCAACAGGATGCGCGCACCGGGCACCAACACGGGTGCGTCCAGGTTGGCGGCTGTGACCGTCGCCACGCTGGCGGCCAGACCGCGGCGGCGGAACCGCTCGAGCACGGCGGTGACGGTGTCGGCCGCCGCGGTCGTTTCCGTCGGGGGCACATCGTTGGGCGACGTGGGCGGCCAGGCGCGAAGCTCCTGTCCGGCGAGCAGTAGACCCGGGAGGCCGGCGTTGGCGCCAAGCAGAGCTCCGGCATCGAGTCCGAAGGCTGCGGCCGCATCGCGGGGCGTCGCGCCCGGCACGCCCGACGGCGGCGCGGGAACCAGCGCCGGTGGGCATGCGAGGATCGCCCCTTCGGCAAGCACGTCCGATCGCGGGCCGATCGCCGTCGCCACGTCAGCGATAGCCGCCGGTGGGTCGAACAGCTCGCACACGTCGTCGAACGAGACCGGTGCGTCGGTCGTGACGGTGCGGTCGCCCACCGTGACCGACACGCCGGCGGCGACGGTGCCCGGCATCGCCGCGTTGACTCGGCTCAGCGCGACCGGCGCCGAATCGCCCGATTGTGACGCTTCGAACGCGGCCGCTACCGCGTCGAGCGTGTCGCCGGGCTGGATCGTGTACGGCACGCGAAGGGCCGCGGTGTCCGTCGGCCATCCCACCGCACCCGGCACCGCCAGACCGGCGCCGGCCACGAACGACCTCTGGCCGTTGTGCCGCAGCAGGTCGCCGACGGTGACGGCATGCGCCGCCGCGAACTCGGCGACGGTCACCGGCCCGGACACTGCCTCGGACGTTGCGTCGAGGAACACGGAAGTCCCGACCGGGAAGATGTCGACCGTCGCCGTGTTGAGGAGGGCGAGGTCGTTTATCGATGCGCCGCTTTCGTTGTGAAGCAGGGTGTCGGGTGCAGCTGCGATATAGCCGTCCACGACCACGTCGACGCCCACGCGCAACATCCCCCGCTTCGATGCGTTGAGCGCCACGACCTGGGTGACGTCGAACGTCAGCCCGTAATGGCTGGCGAACGTCTGCTGCACGCCGGTCAGCGTGGCCTCGCTGTCGGGAGGCGTCGGCGCGATCGTGACCTCGAAACCGCTGCATTCGAACACGAAGCCGGGCGTAAGAAGACCCGGCCGGTCCTTGTTGGCGGCGACGAAGCTGGCCAGCGAGCACCGCACCTCGGGCAGCCACACGTCCAAGGCCGGCGACGTGGTGGGAGGCGCGCCCCGCGGCCCCGGCGGCTCGAGCGCAGCGGGTACCGCCGGCACGGCCTCCGCGCGCTTAGGGGTCGTCAGCTCGACGCCCGGACTCAGCGCAAGGACCACGTTGTCGGCGTCCTTCAACACCTCCACGGGATCGGTGCTCAGTGCCGCGATGCTGTCGCCGCTCTGAAAGACGTGGATCCGCGGCACCGCGACCGGGGTTCCGAGTACGGCAAGGAGCGAAAGGTCGGCGTTGGCCGCACCCAGCGAGTCGTAGTTGACGCCGTGGTACGCGACGACATCGTCGAGCGCCGGGCCAGCAGCCGCGTCCGGCGGCAGAGGCCCGAGGGCGGCTGCGGTGCCGACGAACGCGTGCGCGCCGATGACGAAGTTGCGGAGGGAGTTGATCGACGCCGGCAGCGGGATGGGTTGACGGTTGGCGTCGAGTCCGAGCGTCGTCAGCAGCGACGCGGTCACGTCGTGCTGCATGACCTGGTAGTACACCGCGGCGAACACCGCGGCGTCGCGAGCGGCCTTGGCGGCGGCGACGCTGCCGGCGTCGGCGGCGGCCGGCGAGTACACCACCGCCTGGAGCGCAATGTCGATGCGCAACGTCGGCCCGGTGACAACCGAGAAGCCGGTGGTCGTGGCCGGCCACGCGGCGACCCCGATCACCGGGTCGGTGTACCGCACCGGGAGGGCGACCTCGCCTTCGGCGCCGGCGTCGCCTGAGGAATTCCCGAACACGTCGTGGAACGTCAGCCGCACGCCGCTGGCGACCGGTTCCGGCTGCGGGCCGAACGGGCTGATGCCCGCGTACGGATCGTCCTTGGGCGCCGGTGCCGTCGGGATCTCGGGTAGGTGCAGCCGCGCGAACCGGCTGATGGGCACGACGCGATTGAGGCGCCACGTCGTTTCGTCGTCGTCGACCTGGGCGCCAACCGGCCGACCCTCGGGCGTGGCGACGAACGCGTCCGACGCGGGGAGTTGGTAGCCGAGGAAGCTGTACAGCTGCTGGATGACGCCTTGCGGGGTATTCGTCGACGTCGGGTTCACGAGGTCAACGGCGAACCCGATCTGGCCGGGCAGCAGCGCCGCCTCGCGCCGCAGCTCAGCGGAGTCCTTGGCGACGGCGACGACGGCTACCGAACCGGCGTCGACCGCGTCGCCTATCGCGGCCACGTTGTTGAATGCGAACAGGCGCCGCACCGGCCAGTTCCGCGCGCGGTCGATCTTCGACTGCGACGCGAGTTGCACGATCACGGTCAGCTGGGCCATGCCGTCTTGGTCGAACACGGCGTCGGGAATCACGCCGGCCGGTCCACAGTGCAGCCAGTACCCGCCGCCGCCCACCACCGAGCACTCCCACAGGAGCGTGAGGAAACGGACCGGCTCGCCGATCGATGCGACGTGGTCGGGCGCCGACTCGGCGATCAACGCGTTGGAGCCGCTGCGCGTTTCGGTCGACAGGTTGGCCTGGACGAGGAACGTCGTCGCCGGATCGAGGGCGGCCGACGAAAGGCCGGGCGGCACGCCAGGCGCGGGAGGAAGTCGCCACAGCAACCTCACGAACGCGGCCTCGCCGGCTGGCGCTTCCTCGAATGCGGCGCGGAGCGGCTTACCGTCGACGGCCCGGAAATAGTCGAGCAGCAGCGCGAGCAGCTCGCGGTCGACGGCGTTGGCGCCGAGCACCTCCATCGTGCCGTCTACGCCGTGGACCCGGCGAACGCCGATCGCTATCTGCATCGCGTACGCGTAGGCGCCCAACTCGGTGCGGGGTGCGCTCGGGCCCGCCTGCGGCACCGTCTGTTCGAGCACGTACTCGGCGTCACTCTCCCCGCCCGCCGCCTTGCCGACCAGCGCGGCGGGCAGCAACCACAGGCTCGGCCCGCTGTCCGTCGGGACGGTGCCCGGCAGCAACGGTGGGTCGGTCGTCCGCCACGCGGTGGTCTGCGGGAGCGCGTAGAGGACGGGCACCTCGGCGAACGACGCGAGGGGCGCCAGCGCGGTCCGCACGTCGGGAATCAGCGTCGTCGCTGGGTAGTACGCGACGAGGTCCGCCTCTGTCACCACCATTTGCACCGCTTCGGCCGTCGCCGTGTGGACGACGACGCCGTTCAGCGCGCCGGGCTGGTGCGCGACGAGCGCCGGGTTCAGCGCGTCGAACTCGGGGTGGCGGGCGCGCAGCGCGTCGGCCCCGTCGTCGGAGACGGCGACAGCGCTGTCGACCAGCGTGAGCCACGCCGCCGCCGGCACCGGCGGAAGCGGCGGCGGCGGCGGTTGTGTGTCCTTGGAGAAGGTGATCGTCAGTCGGGGCGGCGACGGATCGCCCGCCGGTGCCGGCGCCGGGCCCGTCACCTGCTGGCCCGACAGCTCGTAGACGCCGGTCATCGGCCCCGTCGCCTCGTAGGTGTCGCCGGCCTGCTCGGGTGCGGGCATCCGCACGCCGTAGAGAATGAAGCTTTCCAGCACAGTGGGATCCGAAGCTTGGAATTCACGTGACTTGAAGTCG
>JADMIO010634510.1_pt1 | contig 27091 bp, 22 predicted proteins | sample 8958161 | NCBI WGS metagenome assembly JADMIO01 (sample SAMN16585339, study PRJNA669376) | soil metagenome | isolation source: Crop rotation soil | place: USA: Cullars Rotation, Alabama | collected 2011
GCCGCGACTTCAAGTCACGTGAATTCCAAGCTTCGGATCCCACTGTGCTGGAAAGGTCCAGACGAGAAAGCGCCTCGTTGATCTTGTGAAGCGTCTCGGACTTCATCTGAATCAACGCGAATTCGATGTCGTCCTGAATGTCCGCTTCCGAAGCTTCGGCCGCGTCGAGCACGCCCTGGCCCTCGCCAGACGCTCCCTCCGCCCGAACGTCGCGCATCTTCTCCTTCACCTCGCTGAGGATTTCGCGACGTCGCTCCTCAAGAATGCCCTTGAGCTCGGCGTAACGCTCCTTCGCCATGGTTTCTGTCGTGATGCGTGCCTTCATGACTCCCTGACTCCCTTCTACCGCTTCGCTACCGTCTGGCCTTACCAAAACTGTTGGCAAACCGCTAAGCAAACAAAATGCCAAACATATAAATCTGCGAATCCTTGGGAAAATTAACAGCCCCGTCACCCCGTGGGTAACGGCGTGTCATTTCTTCACCCCTCGCATGTCGGCCTGCCAACATCTACGTGTCTCTGTGGGCGTTGGACGCAGGACGGCATGATTCGGTTTCGGCGGGGCCAAAACCCCAATCGTTTGTTATACTTGGGCGTTTCAGGGCGCGCCGGTTGCGCCTGCTGATCAGAAGGACTACAGCCAGCCATGGCCAAGCATTGCGAAATCTGCGGGAAGACCCCCGTCTACGGCCGGACCCATAGCCACGCCAACAACGTGCGGTCCCGCCGCTTCGAGCCGAACCTCCAGACGGTTCGGGCCAACATGAACGGCACTCATCGCCGGATCAGCGCCTGCACTCGTTGCATTCGCTCCAACAAGGTCACCAAAGTCGCGTGAGCGTCCGGATCACCGCCGTCTCGACGAAGGACGCGCCCGGGGCTATCGGCCCGTACAGCCAGGCCATCCGGGCCGGTGAGTTCCTGTTCGCCTCCGGCCAGATTCCTCTCGATCCGGCGACCGGCCAGCTCGTTGCGGGCGGCATCGTCGAGCAGACGCATCAGGTTCTCAAGAATCTCGGAGCGGTCCTCACGGCCGCCGGGGCGTCATACTCTCAGGTCGTCAAGACAACCGTGTATCTGGCCGACATGGGCGAGTTCGCGGCAGTGAATGAGATCTACGGGACGTACTTCGCCCAGCCAGCGCCCGCACGCGCGACGGTGCAGGCCGCAAGGCTTCCTCGCGACGTCCGGGTCGAAATTGATCTGGTTGCCTACCTGGGCAGCTAGCGTCTCGTTCTTTCCACCGCCAAAACCCCTTCGACGCTCTTCAGCGACCGCATCACCTTGTCGAGGTGTTTGACGTCACTGATCTCGACCGTCATGCGAATCGAGCCGCGGTGCTCCTCGTCGACGGTCGCCTCGACGTCCTTGATGTTCGTGTTGATATCGGAGATGCGCGAGCTCACGTCGGCCAGAATGCCGCGGCGATCCGCGACGCTGATCTTGAGCCGTACTGTGTAAGGCGACGCGTCCGAGGCTTTGTCCCACTCGACGTCGATGCGACGCTCCGGATCGTAAAGAAGGTTCACGACGTTCGGGCACACCGCCGAATGGACGGACACACCTTTGCCGCGCGTGATGTAGCCCACAATCTTCTCGCCGCGGATGGGATTGCAACAGCGCGCGCGGAAGACCATCAGGTCGTCCATTCCGCGCACCTTGATCTTGTCGTCGCCTCCGGCGCCAAGCACGCGTTTGACGACCGTGACGAGCGCGCCGTCGGGCGCCTTTTCCTTGAGCGCGTCCTGGCCGAAGAGCCGCACCAGAACCGCGCGTGCCGTGACTTTGCCGTACCCGATGGACGCCAGCAGATCGTCGGCCCTCTGGGCGCCGTACTCGGGCGCGATCGCTGCAAGCGCATCGTCCGCGACCTTTGCGCGGTCGACGCCGAATCGGCGCGCTTCCTTGTCGACCAGGCGGCGGCCGAGTTCGATGCTGCGCGCCTTTTCTTCGGCGTGGATGAAGTGCCGGATCTTGTTGCGCGCGCGCGAGGTGCCGACGAAGTTCAGCCAGTCCCGGCTCGGCTTGTGCCCAGCCTGCGTCAGGATCTCGACGATGTCTCCGTTCGCGAGCTTCGTACGAAGCGGGACGATGCGCCCGTTGACGCGGGAGCCGACGCACTGGTGGCCGACATCGGTGTGGATGAAATACGCGAAGTCCACCGGCGTTGCGCCACGGGGCAGCGACTTGACCTCGCCCTTCGGCGTGAAGATGTACACCTCTTCCGGATACAGCTCGATCCGCAGGTTCTGCATGAACTCCTGCGGATCCCTGACTTCCCGCTGCCATTCGACGAGCTGCCTCAGCCACTGGAAGTACTGCTCGTCGCGCTCGGCGCCGACGCGGCCTTCCTTGTACTTCCAGTGCGACGCGATGCCCTCCTCGGCGATGTGATGCATCTCCTCGGTCCGGATCTGCACCTCGAACGGCATGCCGCGCTCGCCCACGACCGACGTGTGAAGGGACTGGTAGCCATTCGGCCGCGACATGGCGATGAAGTCCTTGAACCGCCCGGAGACCGGCTGCCACATCTGGTGGATGATGCCGAGGACGGCGTAGCAGTCCTTCACACTGCTCGTGATCACGCGAAGCGCCAGGAAGTCGTAGACCTGATCGAGGCCGACCTTCTGCCGTTCCAGCTTCTGATGGATGGACCAGAGACGCTTGATGCGCCCCTCGATCGCAACGACCGGAATCTGGGCTTCCTCGAGTTTTGCCAGGAGCCGCTTCCTCAGCTCCTCGAGCAGTCCCTCGGTCGCGCGACGGCGCAGATCGACCTGGTGGCGCAGCGCCTGATAGGCGGCCGGCTCGATGTATCTGAACGCCAGCTCCTCGAGCTCGTTCTTGACCTTGCTCATGCCCAGGCGATGGGCAATGGGCGCGTAAATGTCCCGGGTCTCCTGGGCGATACGGACGCGGCGCTCTTCCGGAAGGTGATGGAGCGTCCGCATGTTGTGGAGCCGGTCAGCGAGCTTCACCAGGATGACCCTGATGTCGTCGACCATGGCCAGGAGCATCTTCCGGAAGCTCTCGGCCTGGCGCTCCTCGCTCGAGGCGAACTGGAGCCCGGAGAGCTTGGTCACGCCCTCGACCACATGGGCCACCTGCTCGCCGAAGAGCTCCCGAACGCGCTCGATGGTGTTGGGAGTGTCTTCGACAATGTCGTGAAGGAGACCTGCGGCGATAGCCACGGCGTCCAGCCGCATATCGGCCAGAATGTCTGCCACTTCGAGCGGATGGACGAGATACGGCTCCCCGGATCGGCGCACCTGGCCTTTGTGCTCGTAGGCGGAGAACACGTAGGCCCGCCTGAGCAGTTCGGTATCGGCGTCCGGGTTGGCCGCCCGCATCTTCTCGAGCAGATCTTCGAACCGGATCATGGGTGGCGGTGTCTAACGAAAATGGGAGAAAACGGCGCAAAAGCGCGCCGGTTGCTGGCCTCATGATACCGGTTGACGGTCTTTTTTGCGGTTCACTATACTGGCCCGGCTTCGAAACGCCTCGCTAAGACCGCACGGGACAACCGCTCGGGGTCGCGAAAGGGAGAAAGACATGCAGGTCCGATTTGTCCGTCCGGTCGTACTGGTCGCCGCCATGAGCGTGGCCGCCGGTGCGTGCGGCAAGTACTCCATCAGCAATATCCGCTCTGCGAAGGCGTTTCAGGACGCCAACGCGATGTACAAGAAGAGCGACTTCAAGGGGGCGGCAGCACGCTACGAGGACGCGGTTTCGTTCAACCCGGACCTGGGTTTCGCGTACTTCTTCCTCGGGAACAGCTACGACAACATGTACAAGCCCGCGAAGAAGGGCGAGGCCGAGAACGACGCGAATCTCCCGAAGGCGGCGGCCCACTACCGCACGGCCATCGACAAGCTGGCCACCGCGACAGACCCGAAAGAAAAGCAGATCCGCCGGTATTCCTTCGAATACTTGATGGCCATCTACGGTTCCGACAAGCTCAATGACTTCTCGAAGGCCGAGCCTGTCGCCAAGGAGCTAATTGCCGTCGACCCCAACGATGCGTCGACCTATCAGGTGCTGGCCAAGCTTTACGAAGATCAGGGCCGGTTCGACGAGGCCGAAACACAGTATCGGAAGGCCATCGACGTCAACCCGAAGGAGCCGACCGGCTACCAGATCATCGCGCGGTTCTACAACGACCGCGGGGACTTCGCGAAGACGATGGAAGCCTGGCATCGGCGCGCCGAAATCGAGCCGAACAACCCGGAAGCGTGGCACACGATCGGCGTCTACTATCAGGACAAGGTTTTCAAGGACAAGAAGCTCAACAGCAAGGTCGCGCTCGACTACGTCCTGAAGGGCCTGGAGGCCGAGGACAAGGCGCTCGGCATCAATCCCGAGTACTTCGAGGCCATGACCTACAAGAACATCCTGCTCCGCCAGGAGGCGCTGTACGTCAAGGATCCGAAGGAACAGAAGGACCTGCTCAACGAAGCCGAGAAGTTCTACAACGCGGCCATGGAGCTCCGCAAGAAGCAGAACGAGAGCGCCGGCACCGCCCCCGCCACCCCGGCGGCCGGAGCCAAGAAGGCCGGCAGCTAGCCCGGCAACCGCCGGCACTCACAACGACCGCAGAAATACAAAGGGCGGTCCGGCAAACAGCCGGACCGCCCTTTCCTGTCTCTAGTCTCTCGCTCGGACTACTTCTTCACTGGTGCGCCCGACACTGCTTCGTTGCGCATGCCCTCGGTGACGATGCCGACCTTCTCGACACCGGCGCCCGTGGCGGCGTCGATAATGGCCATGATCTCGCCGTAGGTGACCGACGGCGCGCCGATGACGAACAGCGTCTTGTCCTTGCGCGACTCGAAGAGCTCCCGCAGACGCGTCTGGGCATCGGCAATCGCGACTTCCTGCTTGTTCAGCGTCAGCCTGTGATCCGCCGTGTAGTCGGCCACGATCTGGCCGAGCACGTCGGCCGCCGACGCCGACTTGTTGGTCTCGAGCGGCAAATTAATGTCGACGCCCTTCTGTGCGAGCGGCAGCGCCGCGATGAAGATGACGAGCAAGACGAGGAGCACGTCGATCAGCGGCGTAACGTTCATGTCCGACGACGCCTGCGGCGCCGCGGCCCTGACGACGCGCTCGGCGCCGTGATGTGCGTGTGGGTGCTGCGACATTACTGACCTCCCTGCTTCTTCGGAAGCTCCGTAATCAGCCCGACCGACTCGATGCCGGCCTTCCGCAGCGCGTCCATCATCTGCATGATGGCGCCGTACGGCGCGCCCTTGTCACCCTTGAGATAGACCGTCTTGTCCGCGACCGTCTCCATGATTTCGCGGAGGCGATTCACGACGTCATCCTGGGTCGGGAACAGCTTGCCGTTCACGTACAGCTTGCTCTGGGTATCGATGTGCACGACGGTCTGATCGGCCGTATCCGGCTTGTCCTTGCTGTTCCTGGCCTCAGGCATCTGCACCTGGACCTGGTTCTGCAGCATCGGTGCGATGAGCATGACGATGATCAGCAGCACCAGCATGACGTCGACGAGCGGCGTGACGTTGATGTCCGACTTGACGCCACCTTTGGCGCCGCCAACATCCATTGCCATTGGAAAACCTCTTGAAAGTTACAGGTCAGAGGTCAAAGGTCAAAGGTTTGCAACCTCTGACCTCTGACCTTCTACCTTTGACCTGCCTAGGCCGTCTTCTTGATGAAGTAGTCGACGAGCTCCGACGACGAGTTGTCCATCTCGACGTTGAAGTACTCGAGGCGGCCCGTGAAGTAGTTGTAGAGCCACACGGCCGGGATCGCGACGACGAGACCGAGCGCGGTCTCGATCAGTGCTTCGGAAATACCGGCCGAGACCGCGCCGAGACCGGCGGATCCCTGTGAACCGATACCGGCGAATGCGTTGATGACGCCGACGACCGTGCCGAGCAGTCCGACGAACGGCGCCGTCGCGCCGATGGTCGCGAGCGACGGGATGCCCTTCTTCAGGTCGTTCGACGTGAGCGCCGTCGCGCGCTGAATGGCGCGGCGAACGGTATCGACGATGTCGTCACGATTGAGCGAGCCGCCCGTGTCCTGCTGGAACTGGTACTCCTGCAGTCCGGCCAGAACGACCTTGGCAAGGTGGCTGTACTGGTAGGTCTTGGCCTGCGACACGGCGAGCGCATCCTTCAAACGGCCGTCCTTGAGGTGCTTGGCGACCTGCGGAGCGTAGAGCTTCGACTGCTTTCGCGCCTGATGAAAGGTGTAGTACCGCTCGATTGAAACGCCAAAAGACCACATCGACATGAACACGAGAACAAAGGCCACGCCCTTCGCGACCCAGCCCATCTGTTCCCACATGTGCATCAGATCCAGATCACCCATTACTGCCTCCGAAAAACGAACCGAGTTAGACGACGAATCCTAGTTCAGCGTGAACGTGACGGTGACGGTCATGACGACTTCGACCGGCTGACCGTTCAGCAGTGTCGGCGTGTACTTCCACTGCCGAACCGCTTCGAGCGCAGCCTGGTCGAGCATCGGCGCCGGCCGCAGCACGCGCGCCTCCTTCACCGACCCGTCCTTGCCGATGATGGCTTCAATGATGACGATGCCCTGGATCTTGGCGGTCTGCGCGATCGGCGGATAGATCGGCTTGACGTCCTTGATCTTCTTGGGCTCCTTGATGTCGCCGCCGACGCGCACGGGCGCGGCCGGGGGCGCGGGCGGCGGCGGGGCAAAGTTGCCCTGCACGACGCCTCCAACCTGGCCGCCGGGGATGCCGCCGGCGACACCTCCGACGACGCCCGCCATGCTGTACGACGGCGGCGCTGGTGGCTCAGGCTTGATTTCCTTGGGTGCTTCGATCGGCGCCGCTGTTGGATTCACCGGCGTCACAGGCTGCGGCGTGGACGGCGCAGCAGGCGGCGGGGGTGGCGGCGGAGGCGGCGGCGGGGGTGGCGGCATCGCGGCAAACGCGAGCACCGACTGCGGCGTCGGCACCATGTCCGTCGCGAGCAGCGGAATGACCACCAGAGCGCCAAGGATGATCACGTGAGCGGCGATCGACAGCGGCACCGTGTACCACTGCTTGGTCCCGACCTTGACGGTTGGGTTTGAGACTTCGCCGAACATGTCCTTCACGATGAACCTCCCCTTCGTTTTTCCCGTCTCTCCTGAGTGTCCGCGACACCGGAAAGCCGCAGTGCCAACTCCCGGGCAAAACGAAGTCCGGGATTATAGGCAGTACCAAAAAAAAGAGTCAACGAACTGCCGGACGCTCAACGCGCCCTGATTAGTTAGACACCGCCTCCACAAAATCGGATCGCCCGGACTTTCGCCCCTCGATCATGCGTGTTTTCCACCAATGCGCATTCCGTAGAACGACCGCCACACGAAAAAGACCGACACCAGGAAGAAAACTGCCGACAATGTGTGGCTGAGGCCAGCGCCCCGCTCGCGCGTCAGCTGGACGGCCAGCTCAACCGCCAGCAGCCCGAACAGCGTCGTGAACTTGATGACCGGGTTCATCGCGACGGAGGACGTGTCCTTGAACGGGTCGCCGACCGTGTCACCAACGACCGTGGCGTCATGGAGCGGCGTGCCCTTCTGCTTCAGCTCGACCTCGACAATCTTCTTGGCATTGTCCCAGGCGCCGCCGGCGTTCGCCATGAAGATGGCCTGGTAGAGACCGAAGAGCGCGATCGAGACGAGATAGCCGATGAAGAAGAACGGCTCGAAGAAGGCGAACGCGAGCGTGCCGAAGAACACGCACAGGAAGATATTGAACATGCCCTTCTGCGCGTACTGCGTGCAGATGGCCACGACCTTCTTGGAGTCCTCGACCGAGGCCTTCGTCGTCCCTTCCAGCTTGATATTCGCCTTGATGAACTCGACCGCGCGGTACGCGCCCGTGGTGACGGCCTGCGTGGACGCACCGGTGAACCAGTAGATCATCGCGCCGCCCGTAATCAGACCGAGCAGGAACGGCGGGTGCAGGAGCGACAGCTTGTCGAGATTTGTCGTGAGCTTGTCGGTCAGCGCCACGATGATCGAGAAGATCATCGTCGTCGCGCCGACGACGGCCGTGCCGATGAGGACGGGCTTGGCGGTCGCCTTGAACGTGTTGCCGGCACCGTCGTTCTCTTCGAGGTTGTGCTTGGCGCGTTCGAAGTCGACGTCGAAGCCGAAGTCCCGCTTGAGCTCGGCCTTGATGTTCGGGATCTGCTCGATCGTCGAAAGCTCGTACACCGACTGCGCGTTGTCCGTGACCGGCCCGTAGGAGTCGACTGCGATCGTAACGGGGCCCATGCCGAGGAACCCGAACGCGACGAGGCCGAACGCGAACACCGCCGGCGCAATCATGAGCGGCGTCGTCGTGCCGACGATGTTATCGCCCAGGCCGAACATGCTGATGTAGTAGGCAATGCCCATCAGGAACATGATCGCCATGCCAAGCCAGTAGGCCGAGAAGTTACCGGCCACGAGACCGGAAAGGATGTTGAGGGAGGGCCCGCCTTCCTTCGACGACGTGACGACTTCGCTCACGTGCGAAGACTCGACCGACGTAAAGACCTTGACCAGCTCCGGAATGATTGCGCCCGCCAGGGTGCCGCACGTGATGACACTCGACAGCTTCCACCAGAGGGTGTCGTTGCCGCCGAGCGTCGGAATCAGGAGGTAGGACGCGACGTAGGTCAGGATCACCGAGACAATCGACGTCAGCCACACCAGGCGCGTCAGCGGCGCCTCGTAGTTCATCTTGTCGACATTGAGGTACTGCCCCTTGGCCATCGCCTCGTTGAGGAGGTACGACACGCCGGACGCCACGACCATCACGATGCGCATCATGAAGATCCAGACGAGGAGCTGCACCTGCAGCGTCGGGTCGGTCACGGCCAGCAGGATGAATGAAATGAGCGCGACGCCGGTCACGCCGTACGTCTCGAAGCCGTCCGCGGACGGCCCGACCGAGTCACCCGCGTTGTCGCCCGTGCAGTCGGCGATGACGCCCGGGTTACGCGCGTCGTCTTCCTTGATCTTGAAGACGATCTTCATCAGGTCCGCGCCGATGTCCGCGATCTTCGTGAAAATGCCGCCGGCGATTCTGAGTGCCGCGGCGCCCAGGGACTCGCCGATGGCGAAGCCGATGAAGCAGGCGCCCGCGTAGTCACCCGGCACGACGAGCAGGATGAACAGCATCAGCAGCAACTCGACGCTGATGAGCATCATGCCGATGCTCATGCCGGCCTTGAGTGGAATCGCGTAGCACGGGAAGGGCTTGCCCTTGAGTGCCGCGAACGCCGTGCGCGAGTTCGCAAAGGTGTTCACGCGGATGCCGAACCACGCGACGCCGTAGCTCCCGGCGATGCCCACGAGGCTGAAGAGCAGGATGATCGCGACCTTCATCGTGCTCATGTGCTGCAGCACGCCGAAGTAGAACGCGATGATGACCCCGATGAAGATCTCGAGGATGAGCAGGAACTTGCCCTGCTGAATCAGGTAGGTCTTGCAGGTCTCATAAATCAGCTCCGAGACCTCGAGCATCGACTTGTGCACGGGCATGTTCTGGAGCTGCTTGTAGATGACCAGGCCGAACACTAGGCCGAGTACCGCGACGAGGATGCCCGAGTACAGCAGCGTGTGGCCGTCAATGCCGAGGAAGCTGACCTTGCCGAGATCCGGCAGGATCAGGTTCGCCTCGCCGCCGTGGGCGGCTGCGGCCTGCGGCGCAGCGGCTGTCTGCTGCGCCTGAGCGCCCAGTGGCGCCATCGTCAGCACGAGCATCATCACCAGTGCACTTCCAAACATCCATCGCTTCGTTGTCGCCAGCATCGTCCGTCCCATCTCCCTGAACCTCTGTGAACTCCGAATCGGGCCCCTCTAAGCGGGTCGGGGCGTCCCCAGCAAACGCTCTAGTTTACTCACTCGCAGGCTCATTCGCGACACTTACGCGCATCCGATCCGGCATGCCCGTTCCCCCGGTAAGGAAGATGCGGATCCCCTCTTCTACCGTCAGATCCGGAAAGGACGCCCGCTCCGGCGTGCAGACCAGAATGTCGCCCAAATAGAGGTGATTTGTCGGCACATACACGGCGAGCATGGTCTCCCTGCCGTGACCTCGATCGATCGTGAATTCCTTTGTCAGAAATCCGAGCACTGCGCCCCGGCCCTGATCCTCGACCAGCACCATGCGCTTGAAGCCAAATTCGTTATCCGGCGAGAAGGCGGAAATGAGCTGCTTGACCGGAGCGTAAATCGTGCGAAAGAGAGGGACGTGCTGAAGCAGATTCTCGCTTCGCGCCAGCAGGCGCCGGCCGATGACGTTCGTCGTGAGGGCACCAATGGTCAGAATCGCAACCGCCGTCGCGACCAGTCCGAGGCCCGGCCACGGCTGCCCGAACAGACGATCGCCAAGTGCGCCGGTCACGCTGTCCAGAAAGCGAAACGCCCAAACGAGGGCGACCACGCTCACGACGAGCGGGATTGTCACGAAGAAGCCGGCGATGAAACTACGCCTGAGCCAGGCAAGCATCAGATGATGAACAGAATTCTAGAGCCAACCCATGGCGACAGCGCCAAGGATCGCGAGGCCTGCTGCAATGCGGTACCAGGCGAAGGGCGCGAATCCTGACTTGGAGACGTAGCGAAGGAACGGCCGGACGACCACAGCGGCTGCCACGAAAGCCATTACCAGACCGACGCCAAGCTCGGTCAGTTTGGCGCCGCCAATCTGATGGCGAATCTCCCACGCGTCGTGGAGACAGGCGGCCGCGAGGGTAGGCATCGCCAGAAAGAACGACAGCTCCGCTGCCGCCGACCGCTCCACCCGGCACAGCAGGCCCCCGACGATGGTCGCGCCCGAACGGGAAACACCAGGAATCAACGCGAGGGCCTGAAATGTCCCCACGGCCAGCGCACGCCCGATCGGCGTTCGATCCGCCTGAAACACAACCGGCGCAGGCTGCCTGCGTTCGACAATCAGCATCACGACGCCACCGATGACGAACGCAGCCGCGATGACGAGCGGACGCTGATAGAGGGTCTTCACCGAGTCGGACAGGATCCAGCCGAGCAGGCCGGCCGGTAGAACCGCGATCGCCAGCATCAGCACGAAGCGCCGCGCCTCCGGCTTCGAGGGCAGTCCAAGGACGACGCCCGTGAGCTTCGCGCGGTACAGCCACATCAGCGCCAGGATGGAGCCGAACTGAATGATGACGGTGAAGGTGCCGGCCGGGTCCTCGAAGCCGAGGATCCGCTCACCAATCCGCAAGTGCGCAGTTGACGAAACCGGCAGGAACTCGGTGAGCCCCTGGAGGATCCCGAGCAGTGCCGCCGCGACTAAATCCACGGCCGTCCGAACAATTTACGCGCGCTTCGCGGGGCGCCCGGAGGCCGGAGTGTCGAGCTGCTTCGGGCTCAGGATGATCGCAATGGCCGAGGCAATGAAGATCGTTGAATACGTGCCCGCGATGATGCCGACGAGCAACGTGAACGCGAGCCCCTCGAGGACTTCCCCACCGAACAGGTAGAGCGCCACGACAGACAGGAACGTCGTGCCGGCAGTAATGATCGTCCGTGACAGCGTCTGATTGACGCTGCGGTTGACCACCTGCTCCAACGACTCCTTCTTCGCCACGCGCTGGTTCTCGCGGACCCGGTCGAAGATGACGATGGTGTCGTTGACCGAGTAGCCGGTGATCGTGAGCAGCGCCGCGACGACGTTCAGGGACACGTCGTAGCCAAACCACGTCAGGAAGACCAGGGTGACGAGGACGTCATGGAACGTCGCGACGATCGCACCAATGGCAAACGTCAGCCGGAATCGGAACCAGATGTAGAGCAGGATGCCGCCAAGGGACGAAACCGTCGCCCACATGCCCTTGGACCGCAGATCCTCGCCGATGACGGGACCGACGATTTCCTTGCTCTGGATCGTGAAGTTGCCGACGTTCGCGGCCTTGAGCGCCGTCTCGACCTGCGCCGCCTGCGCGTCGGCGTTGGTCTGATCGCCCTGGAGCGGCAGGCGAACGATGATCTCGTTGTCGGCCGGCGCGCCGTACGTCTGCACGACCGAGTTGCCCGGATCCGGCAACGCTCCCCGCACCACGGACTCGCTCGTCTGCTTCTCGAACTTGAGCCGCAGGACCGTGCCGCCCGAGAAGTCGACGCCGAGCGGCAGGCCGCCGCGCTGGACGATGGTGAACAGCCCGGCGCCAATGATGGCCACCGAGACCGCGAGCGCCTGCCAGCGCCACTTCAGAAAGTTGACGTTTGGATTGTCAAAGATATGCATGAGATTCCTGAGGCCCCCGTCAGATGCTGATCTGCTGCTGAGAGCCGGCGGGCCGTCTCGACAGGATGAATTCGAACATCGTCCGCGACACGAACACCGCGGTGAATACGTTGCTGGCCAGTCCGAAGAACAGCGTCGTCGCGAAGCCGCGGATTGGACCCGTGCCGAACTGGAAGAGGAACGCCGCGGCGATGAGCGACGAGACGTGCGTGTCGACGATGGTGACGAGCACGCGGTCGAAGCCTGCGGCGATCGCCTGTTTGGCGCCCTTCTTTGTCGCCATCTCTTCCCGGATGCGCTCGAAGATCAGCACGTTCGAATCCACGCCCATGCCGATGGTGAGGATGAACCCCGCGATGCCGGGCAGCGTCATGACGGCGCCGAGGTACGCCATGAACCCGAGGAGGATCACGAGGTTCAGCGAGACCGATACGAAGGCGTTGATGCCCGCGAGCCTGTAGTAGAAGAGCATGAACAGCGTGACGAGCCCCAGGCCGACCAGCGAAGCAATGACGCCCGCTCGCACCGATTCCTGGCCGAGGCTCGGCCCGACGGTGCTCTCCGCCAGTACTGTCAGCGACGCCGGCAGCGCGCCGGACCGCAGAATGAGCGACAGGTCCGCAGCTTCCTGCTGGCTGAATGTGCCGGTAATGCGGGCTTCGGCCTGGGAGATACGGGCCTCGATGACCGGTGCGCTCTGCACGAGACCGTCCAGGACGATCGCGAGCTGACGGCCCACGTTGTCGCCCGTCACGCGGGTGAACTTGGTGACGCCCTCGTTGTTCAGCGTGAAGCTCACGGCCGGCGTGTTGTATTCATCAAGGGTCGGCTTGGCGTTCCTCAGGTCGCGTCCCGTGATGGCCGCCACCTTTTTCACCAGGTAATAGACCTTGGTCGTGTCGCCACGGGCTCCCGACGTGCCGGGTACTACTTCCATCCCCTCGGGCGCCTTGCCGCCATGCGACGAAAGCAGCGTGGCCTCATCGCTCATGGGCCCGCCTTCGACCAGCTTGATTTCGAGGATGGCGGTGTTCTTGATGATGCTCTTGGCGTGGTTGACGTCCTGAACGCCAGGCAGCTGGACGATGATCTGGTCGTTGGTCGTGCCGTACGGCGCGACGATGGGCTCGGAGACACCGAGCTCATTCACGCGCCGATCGATCGTCTGAATCGCCTGCTGGACCGCCTCGGTCCGTCGCTGCACGGCGATGTTCGGCTTCATGCGGAACGTATGGGTGGTGCCGTTCGAATCCCGGTCGAACGAGGTGCCAAGCTGGGTCGTGGCCAGTTGCCGGAACTGCTGCTCGCTCGCAGGAGGAACGCCGTCCACCTGGAACTCCTGAAGGCCGTTCACCTTCACGCCGCTGACGGTGATGCCGTCGGTCTTCAGCGCCTCCTGGAACTGCTCTGACGCCGTTTGCGTCTCGATGCGGATGGCGTCGTCTGTTTCGACGCGATAGACCATCTGAACGCCGCCCTTGAGGTCGAGGCCGAGCTTGACCTTCTTACTCGGGGGCGTGAAGGACCACACCGCCAGACCGGTGACGGCGGCGATGACGAGCAACTTCCACTGCAGGTTCTTTTGCATGAACTACATCCCGCCGGCGCTGTCCTGCTGGACGACCGGTTCCTGGCCCTGATAACCGCCCACTGCGGACCGGGCTACTTCGATGTTCACTTTGTCCGCGATGCGGATCTGGACCGAGGCGTCCTTGACCCTGACGACCTCCCCGAAAATCCCGCCCGTGGTAATCACCTTGTCACCGACTTTGAGAGCTGACTGGAACTCCTGCACCTTCTTCTGGCGCTTGCGCGTAGGCATCAGCACCAGGAGATAGAAGATGAGCAGCATCATCGCGAACGGGAAGAGCTGCAACCAGATGTTCTGTGCCGGCGCGGCCTGAGCCACGACGAACACTTGAGGCAGTGCGTTCATCATTCCTTAGTCGGCCTTCGCCGGCTTGTATCGGTCTCGCTCTCGTTCGGATTCCGGCCCATCAGTCCGACGAGGGCCGGGTGTAGGTGTCCAGGAATCGTTGTCTGAACTCGCCGAAGCGTCCGAACTCAATAGCCTTTCTGATCCCCCGCATGGTGTCAAGGTAGAAGTGCAGATTATGCACCGTGTTAAGGGCCGCCGCGGACATCTCCCCGGCCATGTAGAGGTGCCGGAGATAGGCCCTGGAATGACGCCGGCATGTCGCGCATGCGCACTCCGGATCGGGTGGCCGCAAGTCCTCGGCGTACTTCGCATTCTTGATGGAGATTGGCCCGAACCTGGTAAACAGCTGGCCGTTTCTCGCGTTCCGCGTCGGCAGGACACAGTCGAACATGTCGATGCCGCGTGCGACGCACTCCACCAGGTCGTTCGGCATGCCTACCCCCATCAGGTAGCGGGGTGACAGCCGCGGCAGCCGTGCGGCGGTGTGGCCAGCGAGGTCATACATGATGTCGGACGGCTCGCCCACCGACAGGCCCCCGATCGCGTAGCCCTCGAAACCCACGGCGACGGTTCCTGCGACGCTCTCCTCGCGGAGGTCCTTGAAGGTCGCGCCCTGGACGATCCCGAACTGCGCCTGCCCCGGTGTTGGCCGCGCGACCTCAGGCACCTGTCCCGAAGACAGCGCCTCGAATCGATCCCGCCCGCGGCGCGCCCACCGCAGCGTGCGGTGCATGGCAGCGGCCGCGTCCTCTCGTGTCACCGGCCACTTCACGCACTCATCGAACACCATCGCAATGTCGGATCCCAGGCGCGATTGAATGTCCGCGGCGGACTCCGGCGCCAGTGAGCACTCACTGCCGTCAAGATGCGACTGAAAGACCACGCGCTCCTCGGTGACCGTGCGGCGGCCGGCCAGGCTGAAGACCTGGAAGCCGCCTGAGTCCGTCAGGATCGGGCGCGTCCAGCCATTGAACGCATGCAGTCCGCCGAGACGCGCGATGAGATCGTCGCCGGGACGCAGATGCAGATGGTAGGTATTGCCTAGAATGATTTCCGCACCCAGCGCATCGACGTGATCGATCGTGACGCCCTTGACCGCACCCTGCGTGCCCACCGGCATGAATGCCGGCGTCTCGACCGTGCCGTGCGCGAGCGTGAGACGGCCACGGCGCGCGCCGTCGCTTTCGCTCACCAGTTCGAAACCGAAGCGGGCGCTCACGGCGGTTAGCCTATAATGACTCGCGTTCCGGCCCGGCAACATGGCGCCGTGGCGCGAGTCACCATGGCCGCTCACACGTCGTCTTCTTCAACGAAACGCCTGCGCGTAGCAGTCCTGTACGGAGGACGATCGGGCGAGCACGAGGTGTCGCTCGCCTCGGCCGCCGCAGTCTTCGCGAACCTGGATCGATCGCGATACGAGCCCGTCGCGATCCGGCTCGAGAAGGACGGACGATGGGTGCTCGCCGACCGTCCACCGTCAGCCGCGTCCGCGGCGGAAGTGATCGAACAGTCTCGTCATGAAACCGGCAGCCGTGTTCGCAGCGGCCGCGAAGTGCTCGTTCCGCCGAAACCGGGAACAGACACGCTCCTGGTGCTCGACAAGCGGACGAGCGAAGAGAGCGACGCGGTCGTGTCTCTCACGGGGCTCGCGGTCGACGTTGTCTTCCCCGTACTGCACGGTCCGTACGGCGAAGATGGCACGGTGCAGGGCCTGCTCGAGCTTGCCGATGTTGCGTACGTGGGCTGCGGAGTGCTCGCATCCGCCGTCGGCATGGACAAGCTCGTGATGAAGACCGTCTTCTCAGCGAGCGGCCTTCGGGTGCCGGACTGGGTCGCGGTTTCCCGCGCGGAATGGCGCGAAAACCCGCAGGAAATCACCCGCCGGATCGAGCGGAGCCTGACCTATCCCTTGTTCGTCAAACCCGCCAATCTGGGCTCGAGCCTGGGCATCAGCAAGGTCGCCGGACGCGGCACTCTCGCGGCGGCCATCGATGAGGCTGCCCGCTACGACCGCCGCATCGTCGTCGAGCGCGCGGTGCCTGACGCTCGAGAGATCGAGTGCGCGGTGCTGGGCAACGACGCCCCGAGCGCGTCCGTACCGGGCGAGATTATTCCGTCACGCGAGTTCTATGACTACGAGGCGAAGTACATCGACGGCATGTCGCGGCTGGAGATCCCCGCGCGTCTCGATGACGGTGTCGCCGAACAGGTGAGGGCGCTCGCGATTGACGCATTCAAGGCGATCGACGGCGCCGGACTCGCGCGTGTCGACTTTCTGCTCAGCCGCAGCACCGGCGAGTTGTTCGTGAACGAGATCAATACGATGCCCGGCTTCACGACCATCAGCATGTATTCGAAGCTGTGGGCGGCGAGCGGAACGGACTATCCAACGCTCGTCGATCGACTCATCGCGCTGGCGATCGAGCGTCACCAGGAGCGACAGAAGTGAAAGTTTCTGCTTGACTCTGTTTTCTGGTACCCCATAATCTACATCTTGCGTGGAACGAACCTGTTCACTCTACCTATTGGGTGGTGTAACCGGTGCCGGGCCGCGCATTTTTTTTGTCTGTGCAAGTGATCGAAGCGTCGGACGCGCCTCAAGCGACCCGGTGACGTCCGCGACGAAGCGAAGGCGCTGCGCGTGCAGGCAGGGCGTGCCGGTTGGCACCGATGCTGCGGCGCAGTAGGGCCGCGCGAACGACAAACCACGCCGAAGGGAGGGACAACACAATGGCGAAGAAAGCAGCCAAGGGCGGCAAGAAGAAGGGCGGCAAGAAGCGGTAAGCCACCTCGCCCAGAAAAAGAAAAGGGGACGCTCGCGCGTCCCCTTTTTTTTGAGACCTACTTTTCGTTCCCGTCTCTGATGATTACGCGATCGATCACGTCTCCCAGGCTCAACCGATCCAGCACGTCCCAACCCTCGATCACGCGCCCGAACACCGTGTACTGACCGTCCAGGTGTGGTTGCGGCGACAACGCAATGAAGAACTGGCTCCCGCCGGTGTCGCGCCCATCGAGCGCCATGCCGAGGGTCCCCCGGACGAACGGGATCGGGTTCAACTCGTCGCGAATCGCATAGCCAGGGCCGCCTTCTCCATCGCCCCGCGGGTCGCCCGCCTGGATCACGAAGTTCGGAATCAGCCGATGCACCTTGAGGCCATCGAAGAACCCCGAACGCGCCAGCTCGATGAAGGCCATCGTCGTGAACGGCGCATCCACGACGTTGAGCTCCAGATGGATCAGCCCGGCCCGGGTCTGGATGTACGCGTGTGGCGTGTACGCCGGCCGCAACAGCCGATCCGACTCGAAAAAGGCCGCGTCCTGGCGAATGGGCGCCGGGCGGATCGGCGCCGCGTCGGTCACGCCTGCCTGGCGCAGGAGGCGCGCAGCCGCCAGGCGCACCGCCCACTCGCGATCGCCAAGCGCGCCCGTGAGGAGCTCACGGCTTTCGGCGGCGGGGTACTTCGCGGCCGCTTCGAGAGCCGCGACCCGGGCCGCGTGATTTGAGTCGCTATCGCCCCGGGAGTACGCGGCGGCCAGAGCTGCGGCTCCACCTTCCGGCCGTCGTTCACCGATGAGCGACGCCGCAGTTGCGCGCACGACGAAGTCCGGCGCCTGCAGAGCCTTGATTAGCGCACCATCCGCGTCCTTCCCCGCAACCTCGGCGAACGCGCGAAGTGCCGGCGCCTGGACGCGGATGTCGGAATCGTTCAGCAGTTCCTCAATCGCCGGACGCGCTTTGTCCGCCGGCAGCCGCGCCAGCACGGTTGCCAGATTCGCGCGCACCGACCAGTCGCGGTCGCGCTCGCGTCCGCTGAGCGCGAGAAGGAACCCTTCGGTGTCGAGACGCGCAGACGCCGTCATCGCCGCGGCACGCACGACCGGCGACGGCGAGGCAAAGAGATCGACCATCACTTCGAAGGCTCTGCTGTCGCCGATGTTCCCAATCGCGGAGATGGCCTCGAGGACGAGGGGCGCCGGTGTCGTCCGATCCTCCACGAGCCCGACCAGCGTCACCACGGACTCGCGCGCCCCGACACGCCCGAGGGCGCGGATGGACTCCGCGCGGAGACGGAGGTCAGCGTCGCGGTTGCCCGCGGCGCGAGTTGCGAGTTCCGCCGCGCGGCCGTCCTTCAGCGCGGCCAGTCCACGTATGGCAAACGCGGGCGTGTACACGCCAGGACCTGACGCGAGCGCCGCCAGCGGACCTGCCGCCCTCGGATCGGCCGAGCGCTGCAACGCGAATGCTACGGGCCACCAGCGCGACACCGGCGAACCATTCGCATCCAGGACCACCCGGGCCAGGGCCTCGTACTGTTTGAGACGGACGAGCGCCAGGATCGAAAGACGGCACGCGTCTACGTCGCCACTCTTCGGTTCCTCGTCATCGGGTGAGATGGACGCAATCGCGGCGGCGCAGCCGGCGGCCGCCTCCGCGACGGCGGGCGCCGCGGACGCATCGCCGATGAGCCCAAGTCCCTCCGCTGCGCGGCCCCGCACCAATGTCGATGGGTCCTTGAGCGCTGTTCGCAGCGCAGTTCCACCTTGCGGGTCGCCAAGAAGCCCGAGCGCGAAGGCCGCGGCCGCACGGACGCTTTCCTCAGGATCCGCGAGCGCCGCGACAGCAATCGCGACACCACCCGGCATCCCGACACGACCAACGGCCACAACCGCGCGGCGTCTGATGCCGGCATCCGAATCACGGGCGAGCACTGCGAGATCCGCGCCGAGAGCCGCATCGCTCAGTTGCCTCGACTGTTCCAGCCGCAGAATCCAGCCGGCCTTGCGATCGAGAGACACCACCGGAACCGGTGGTGCAGTCACGATCGGCGGTGCAATGGTTGTCGCAGGCGCGCACGCGGACGCGACGCCACATACGAAAACAAGAAAGACTGAAGCTGTGCGAGCCACCTTGTCGGTCATGGTGCGTGGAACCTCGTCGCGCGCACTGTGACGTGCTTCAGGCGGTCCGGCTCCGGAACGACACCGATTCCTGGACCAGGCGGTACGAGAATCGTTCCATCGGGCTGAACCTCAATCGCAGGCTCAATCAAGTCCGGAACGAAGTACCTGCGGCTGGCCGCCACATCGCCCGGCAACGTGAAGCCTGGCAGCGTCGACAAATGAAGATTGTGGGCGCGCCCAATCCCCGTCTCGAGCATGCCACCGTGCCAGAGCGGCACCTGGCGTGACTTAGCAGTCTCGTGAACCGCCAGTGACGAGGCGAAGCCGCCGAGACGCCCAGGTTTGATGTTGATGATGCGGCACGCCTTCAACTCCAGCGCATCCGCGGCAATCTGCGCACTGTGAATCGACTCGTCCAGGCAGATGGGCGTCACGAGCCCGGCCTGCAGTCGCGCGTGCTGCACGAGATCGTCGTAATCAAGCGGCTGCTCGATCATCATCAATCCGAATTCGTCGAGCGCTTCGAGGCTCGGGGTGTCCGCAGGCGTATATGCCGCGTTCGCGTCCACCATGAGCGGGATATCGCCGTAGGCCTTTCGGAGCGCTGCGACAGGCTCGCGATCCCAGCCAGGCTTGATCTTGATCTTCACGCGCCGGTATCCGGCGGCGCGCTCTTCGGCGACGCGCTCCACCAGCGCCTCGATCGAAGGCTGGATGCCGATCGACACACCGGACTCGATCGGCCGCGCTCCGGCGCCAAGAAGCTCGCAGAGCGGACGGCCTTCGATTCGGGCCTGGAGGTCCCAGGCGGCCATTTCAAGGGCCGCCTTCGCCATGTTGTGTCCGCGCACGTGCTGAAGCGACGGATGAATCTCGTTCGCGACGAGCGTGCGGCCGAACACCGCCGGGATGAGATACCGCTCGAGCACATGCCACGCGGTCGTTGAATCCTCCGCGCTGTAGAAGGGACCGGCATCCGCCACGCACTCGCCCCATCCAACGGCGCCTGAGTCTTCCTCGATGTCGACAAGAATCGCTTCGCGGGCCGTCATGAGACCGAAACTCGTCTCGAACGAGCGGACGAGCGGCATCCGCACGAGCGTGAGCCCGATCGACCGGAGGCGCATGAGTGTATGGTAGCGTTTCTCCGCTTGGACTTTCGTTACCTTGCCATCGAGGGACCACCTGGACTCGGCAAGTCCGTCCTCGCCGAGCGCCTCGCCGCGCGGCTCGACGCAACCGTCGTGCAGGACGACGGCGAGAATCCGTTCCTGCCGGATTTCTATGCAGGCCGGAGCGGCGCGGCGTTCCAGGCCCAGCTGTTCTTCACGCTCGCGCGCCAGCGCCGGCTGCAGCAGCTGCGACAGGGCGATCTGTTCAGCCAGACGACGATCTGCGACTTCGTCTTCGAGCGGGATCGCATCTATGCGTTCGCAAACCTCGATGACAACGAACTCTTCATCTACCAGCGCCTGTACGATCTGGTCGCGCGCGATCTCCCGCTTCCGGACCTCGTCGTGTACCTGCAGGCGCCGGTCGAGCTGCTGAAACGGCTGAGCCGCGAGCGCGCCAAGCGGGCCGAGCACGAGGCGCCGCTCCCGAGCGAGGACTACCTCGCCGAGATCGGCGAGGCATACAACCACTTCTTCTTTCATTACACGGCCACCCCGCTCCTCGTGGTGGAGACATCGCAGATCGATCTCGGCTGGGGCGAAGACACGATCGAGGACCTGGTGCGCCAGATCAAGCTCCACGGCAGGGGCACGCAGTACTACGTGCCGCGCACGGGCGCCTGACCCGTCCGGAATTCGCGATTCGGGCTTCGGATTCCGGACTCCGAAGTCCGAACTTTGCAATAATCACCCCAATGGCCTGGTTCAAGAAGACCAGAAAGCCGATCAAGGCGAACGAAAAATCCAGCCGCGTTCCGGAAGGCCTCTGGGTCAAGTGCCCGTCGTGCGGCCGCGCCATCTACAACAAGGAGCTCGTCGACAACCTCCAGGTCTGCGCGAAGTGCGGACATCACTTCCGGATGAACGCCACCGAACGGCTGAAGCTGCTCTTCGACGCCGAGTGGACCGAACACGACGCAGGCCTTCGCTCGACCGATCCGCTGAAGTTCGTCGATACGAAGCCGTACCGGTCGCGGCTCGAAAGCAGCATCAAGGCCACAGGTCTCAACGACGCGATCATCGTCGGGTCGGGATCGCTGGACGACGTGCCGGTGGTCATCGCGTCGATGGAGTACAGCTTCATTGGCGGCAGCATGGGCGTGGTCGTAGGCGAGAGGATCACCCGCGGCGCCGAGTTGGCCCTGAAAGCCCGCTGCCCCTTCATCATCGTTTCGTGCTCGGGCGGCGCGCGCATGATGGAAGGCGCCCTGTCCCTCATGCAGATGGCGAAGATCAGCGCCGCGCTCGGCCGGCTCGATCGCGCGGGCCTGCCCTACATCTCGATCCTCACGGATCCAACCACCGGGGGCGTCACCGCCAGCTTTGCGATGCTTGGCGATCTGAACATCGCGGAGCCAAAGGCATTGATTGGCTTCGCCGGACCACGCGTGATCGAACAGACCATTCGACAGAAGCTCCCTGCCGGATTCCAGCGCAGTGAGTTCCTCATTGAAAAAGGTTTCATCGACCTGATCGTGGATCGTCGCGAGTTGAAGGCGACTCTCGCTAGAACACTGCGGGCGATGATGGGACTGGGCCCGTCGGTGCCCAGACCGCCCGTAGCGCCGCCACAGGCGCCTCCGGCGGAAGCGCCAGGTACGGAGTCATAACGCATTGACAGGATCTGCCAGGCGAGCACTCTTCGCCCTCGAGACTTTCGGGATCAAGCTTGGTCTCGAGCAGATTCGTGCGTTACTCGATTTGCTCGACCATCCCGAGCGGGCATATCCGACCCTGGTCATCGCCGGCACGAACGGCAAGGGCTCGGTCACGGCCATGGTCGAGCGCGGGCTCCGCGCCGCCGGCTACCGGACCGGCCGTTACATATCGCCGCATCTCGTCCATCTCGAGGAACGCTTCGCAATCGATGGCCAGTCGATCTCCAGCGGCCGGCTGGATTCGGTCGCGGAAAAGGTCATGGAGGCCGCCGCCAAGCTCCCCGCCCCGCCAAGTTTCTTCGAGGCGACCACCGCCATTGCGCTCGAAGCATTCCGCCGGGATGCCGTTGACGTGGCGGTGCTCGAAGTCGGATTGGGCGGCCGGCTCGATGCCACCAATGCGGTCGACTCCAGGGCCGTCGCCATCACCGCGGTGGATTTCGATCACCAGATGCACCTCGGCAGCACGATCGAGGAAATCGCGCGCGAGAAGGCAGGCGTCATCAAACGTGGCGGCCTGACAATTCTTGGAGAAAACCCGGCGCCGGTGTGCCGCATCGTCATCGAGGTGGCTTCGCTGATCGGGTCCGATCTCGTCTACGCCGCCGACAGCGTGACGGCCGAAACGCAGATGACCGACGGCAGAATCGTCGTGTCGGTCGCCACGCCGCGCGCCACGTATCCCGATCTGACGCTCGCGCTTCGCGGCCGTCACCAGGTGGCGAATGCGATCACGGCCATCAGGTTGCTCGAGGAACTGGACGCGAGGCGCATGTTCGTCATCCCGTCAGACGCCATCAGGGCCGGTGTCGAGCAGGCCATCTGGCCGGCCCGGCTGGAACTCATTGCCCACGAGGGCCGTCAGGTTCTTATCGATGGGGCTCACAACCCAGCCGGGGCCCGTTCCCTCGCAGCCTATGTCCTCGAGGTCTTCGAACAACCGCTGCCGATGGTGGTTGGGGTGATGCAGGACAAGGAGATCGATGAGATCGTCCGCGCCCTGGCGCCCGCGGCGTCGCACTTCATCTGCACCGCCGCGCGGTCACCGCGCGCCGCGACTCCTGCGGCACTGGCCGATGCCGTGGGTCGCGTCGCGCCGCAGATCCCAGTGACAATCGCTGACTCGGCCTCGGGTGCGCTCCGTGCGGCCCGTGACCTCGGCCAGACGACGGTGGTGGCGGGATCTTTGTACCTGGCGGGCGAAATCCGCGCTGAGTTGAGTTGAGTTGAATTGATGCGCCGGCTTCTTATCCTCGCGCCGCTCTGCTGGTTTCTGATGCCCGCACCGGCCTCGGCGCAGACCGGGGCGAGTCCACTCACCAACTGCAAGACCTATCAGGTGTTCGCTCTCGGACGGCAGATCTTTCTGCCGACTGGCGAAGGCAGGCTCTCGGAAGAAGCCCGGTTCGACTGCGACGAGACCAGCGTCTTCGCGGACGAGATCACCTGGGACGACAAGATGGTTCGCGCGAGCGGGCACATCCTCGTCGTCCAGGACGGTCTCCGCGTCACCGCCGAACGGATGGAGATGGATCGCACTACTCGGCTGGGAACTTTCTTCAAGGCCGCGGGCACGGCACGCCTGACGGGCAAGGAAGCCGAACCAGGAATGTTCGGAAACCTGGAACCCGAAGTCAGTTTCTACGCCGAAAAGGTTGAGAAGATCGGTCCGCGCACGTACCGGTTGACCGACGGTTGGTTCTCCACCTGCGTGCAGGCCAACCCCAGGTGGGACTTCAGGGGATCATCCGGCACCGTCACGCTCAACGAACGGATGTTGCTCCGGAACGCGTTGCTGCGCGTCAAGGGCATTCCGGTCCTGTATCTGCCCATCATTTATTACCCGATGGGCGAGGACGACCGGTCCACAGGGTTCCTGATTCCCCAGTATCAGACGTCTTCCGTACAGGGCCAGGGCGTGAAGAATACGTTCTTCTGGGCCATGAATCGCAGCATGGACACCACGATCGAACACGACTGGTTCTCCAAGGCGGGCCAGGGTATCGCCGGGTACTACCGATTCGTGTCGGCGCCAGGTTCGCGCGGTGAATTTCAGGTGTCGATGTTCGATGGGAAGGAACGGCTGAACCCGGACGGCACCATCGCGCTGCCCGCCCGCCGGTCGTACGAGATGCGGGGCAGCATGAACCAGACGCTCGACAAGTACGGGCGGTTCCGGGCCTTCGGCAGCGTCCGCTACTTCACCGACGTCCAGACCCTTCAGCTGTACCAGCGGGACAGCTACGAGGCCACGCAGCGGAATCGCTACTTCCAGGGGTCGGTCGCCGGTAACATCGATCGCGGCGGGCGTTACCGGCTGTCCGCGATTGCACAGCAGACGGACTTCTACAGGAGTTTGACGTCGGCGCAGCGAACCGGCAGGCTGCCGCAGGTCAACTTCTCAATCGCCCCCAAGGGCGTCAAGCGCACCGGCCTTGGCTCGCGGATTTACGTGGGTGCAAACGCGGAACTCGCCGGCATCTCAAATCAGTTGGATATCTCGCAACCCGCTACGAACAAGAGTCTCTGGAGGTTCGACGCCGCGCCCACGATCAACGCGACCTTGAGCAGCCTGTCCTTCCTCCGGGCGACCGGATCGGCGTCCCTGCGCTTTACTCACTGGACCGACAGCCTCGACCCGGTAACGAACACGCCGGAACCCGTGTCCGTATCGCGGCAACTGCTCGACATGAAAGCAGAAATCTCAGGGCCGGCTATTCAGCGTGTATTTGAGACGCCCAACAGCGGCTACGCCCTGCGCTTCAAGCATCTAATCGAGCCTCTGGTGTCGATCGGATGGTTGAGCCCGTTCGAACACGTCAACGGCATCATCCAGAACGACTATGGCGTGGATTGCCTCGTCGGCGGCAATACCACGGTCGGGTATTCGCTCTTCAACAGGATTTACGCACGCCGGAAGCTGGCGGACGGCTCCAGCCGCATCAAGGAAATCTTCTGGACGAGCATCGGCCAGAGCTACTACACGCGGCCGGCCGCCAGCGCCTGCGACACTCAGTACCAGAACGCCTCAGTCGGCCAGTTCAGCGCCATCCAACTGGTCGCCAACGTCGCGCCTACGGACACGATGTCGGGACGCTTCACGATGTACTTCGACTCGAAGACGCGGCAGCCCCAGTCCTACAACGCCTCCATGTCGGCCTACGGCCGCCTGGCGCAGCTCACAGCCGTGTGGACGAAGCGGCAGTTCCTCCCCAACGTCCCCGGGTACGACAACCCCGCCAGCGCGACGCACGCCATTTCGGGGTGGGGCACGCTGCGATCGCCGAGGGGCCGGGTCAGCGGCACCTTCGGGCTGCAGGTGGACGTCAAGCGCAAGCTGTTCCTCGAACAGCGCATCGGGGCCTCCTACACTGCGCAGTGCTGCGGCTTCTCGGTCGACTACACGGTGCTGAACCGCGAGCATCTGGCGCTCGGCAGCAAAGCCGACCACCGTTTCAATTTTTCCGTCACACTCGCCGGCATCGGGTCCTTCTCGAATCCAATGGGCGCCTTTGGGCGATAATGTCCGGCGCTGATGTCTGAGAAACTGAACGTCCTCGTCACCGGCGGAGCCGGATTCATCGGATCGAATTTCGTGCGCTGGGCGCACAGCCGCCATCCCGACTGGCACATCACGAATCTCGACAAGCTGACCTATGCGGGGCGCCTCGAGAACCTGAAGGACGTGATGGACAGTCCCCGTCACAGGTTCGTCAAGGGAGATGTCGCCGACGCAGCCGTCGTGCGGCCCCTCGTCCGCGAATCGCACCTCGTCATTCATTTCGCGGCCGAGACCCACGTCGACCGGTCGCTGATGGCCGCCGGGGAATTCATCCAGACCGACGTGCAGGGGACGTTCGTGCTCCTCGAGGCCGCGCGCGAGGCGTCGAATCTGCGCCGGTTCGTCCAGATTTCGACCGACGAGGTCTACGGCAGCGTCCCGACCGGGCATAGCGTCGAGACCGACGAGATCAAGCCGCGCAATCCGTACTCCGCCAGCAAGGCCGCGGCCGATCGGCTCGCCTACAGTTACTGGGCCAGTTACGACCTCCCGGTTGTGGTCACACGGGCATCGAACAACTACGGCCCGAATCAGTTTCCTGAAAAGATCATCCCCCTCTTCATCACGAACGCCATCGACAATCAGGCGCTGCCGCTCTATGGCGACGGCCTGAACGTTCGCGACTGGCTACACGTCGATGACCACTGCAGCGGCATCCAGACCGTGATCGACCGGGGCACGAACGGCGAGGTGTACAACATCGGCGGCGGCAACGAAGTTCCGAACGTCGATTTGACGCACAAGATCCTCGCGCTCTCGAACAGGCCCGCAACCCTGATCCGGCCCGTCGCCGATCGCCCAGGTCATGACCGGCGCTATGCGCTCAGCACCGGCAAACTGCGAAAGCTCGGGTGGGCGCCGGCCGTCGCATTCGAGGCGGGGCTGGCCGAAACCGTCAAGTGGTACCACGACAACGAATGGTGGTGGCGGCCGATCAAGGAACAGGACGCGGCGTACCGCGCCTACCATCAGGCACAGTACGGCTCGCGGCCGCCCGCCTGACGCACATGCTCGCGGGAACGACCCTGGTCACCGGCGCCACGGGATTTGCCGGCAGTCATCTTCTCGACAAGCTTGCCGATCACGCGCCGCTCATCGCCTGGCATCGCCCGAAGGGCCATCCTCCAGATCCCAATCGGCATCTCGACTGGCGGCCAGTCGACCTGACCGACGCCGTCGAAGTCAGCCGGGCAATCGAAGAAGCCCTCCCGTCCCAGATCTTTCATCTGGCTGGCGCGCCACAGGTCGCCGCCTCGTTTCGAAGCTCGGTCGAACATCTGCAGACGAACGTGATCGGCACCCACAACCTCCTCGAGGCAGTGCGCAAATCAGGTCGCCCGTGCCGCGTACTCGTTGTCTCCTCCGCGCAGATCTACCAGGCGAGTGACGAACCGATCGACGAGGCCTCGCCGCTCGTGCCTTGCACGCCCTACGGGCTGTCAAAGCTCGCCGAAGATCAGCTGGCCACGCGTGCCTGCGGGGACGATGGGATGGACGTGGTGATTGCGCGCCCGTTCAATCACGCCGGCCCACGCCAGAGCGCCGCCTACGCGGTCTCGAGCTTCGCGCGGCAGATTGCGCGCATCGAGCTGGGACTCGCACCGC
>JADMIO010835405.1_pt1 | contig 27084 bp, 25 predicted proteins | sample 8958161 | NCBI WGS metagenome assembly JADMIO01 (sample SAMN16585339, study PRJNA669376) | soil metagenome | isolation source: Crop rotation soil | place: USA: Cullars Rotation, Alabama | collected 2011
AGTCTCAAGCGCCCAGCGCAGCACGCGCATGTCGTCGCGGTGCCCGCGCGTGGTGATAACGATGTAATCCTGCTCGCCCGGCGCAAGCTGTGAGCAAGTCTTGTCGAAATCATCGGCATACACCTCGCGCGCTTCCGGAAAACGCTCACGATTGGCGTAAGCCTCGCGATCATCGGCGACGCTTACGTCAAATCCTGCCAGCCGCGCGATTTTATAGACGTTCACCGCGACGTGTCCGCCGCCAAATAGATAAAGGTGAGCCACCGGCAGCACCGGCTCAACGTAGATTTCGAGCGTGCCGCCGCACACCAGGCCAGTATTGAATTTCGGGTTCTGATTCAGGTCGAAGCTCAGCGTCTTCGGTCGCTCGCTTTCCATGACCTCGCGCGCGGCCTGCCACACCTCGGCCTCAACGCACCCGCCGCCGATAGTGCCGAGAATTGAGCCGTCATCGCGCACCAGCATCTTGGCCGACTGAAACGACGGAATCGAGCCGCGCATGTTCACGATGGTCGCCAGCGCAGCCCGCCGCCCCTCGCGGCGCATGCGTACGATCTCTTCGTAAAGGTCCACGTGTCTATTTTAGCTGTTGGATGACGCATCGGCATTCGGAAAGCCCGGCTACAATCTTGCGCATGCGGTCGGCAAGTGAACGCGTTTGGAAGCTTTACCTCGCTCTAGGTTTTGCGCAAGCAGCGCATAGCATCGAAGAGATGCTCAGCCATCTCTACGACTTCATGTGGCGCGTCACCGGCCTGTTCCACCAGATATTCCCCAGCTTTCCGCAACTCCGCATGCCTGCCGATGTCTTCGGCGCTTTGAACATGTTTTTCATCGCCCTCATTCTTGGCACAGTTCCCGCCGTCCGCGCTGGAAAGGGTTGGGCAGTTTTCTTGGCCGGCGTGGTGGGCGTTATCGAAGTCATCAACGGAATCAATCATCTGGCAGCAGTAGTGTATTTCCGGGAGTACGCCCCCGGCGCTCTCACCGCGCCGTTCCTGCTCATTTGTGGCGTACTGCTCGTGCGCGAACTGCGTCGTTCACGCCGCTCTCCGCTCGTGAAGAGCGCGACTTCTTCCGACTGATTTTATCCAACGTGCTGCGCGCTTCCGCGCCGTGTTACATTCGACTGTTTCGCTGGAGCCTTGCATGAAAGCCGTACGCTTCCACGAATTTGGCGGCCCTGAAGTCCTTAAGTATGAGGATGTCCCCGATCCCCAGCTGCGCAAAGATCAAGTCCTGGTTCGCGTGCGCGCCTGCGCTTTGAATCATCTCGATCTCTGGATTCGTAAAGGCCTTCCCGGCATCAAGCTGCCGCACATCAACGGCAGCGACGTCGCCGGCGAAATCGCCGAAGCCGGCGAATACATCACCGACCTGCGCAAGGGCCAGCGCGTGCTGCTCGCGCCCATGGTCTTTTGCGGCCACTGTGCCGCCTGCACGCGCGGCGAGCAGAACCTCTGCCCGCAGTTCAGCGTCCTGGGATACGCCAACGACGGCGGCAACGCCGAACTTATCGCGGTGCCGCGGGTGAATGTAGTTCCTATTCCCGACGATTTGACATATGAGAACGCCGCCGCGGTCCCCCTGGTTTTTCTTACTGCCTGGCACATGCTGGTGGGCCGCTGCCAAATCCGCCCCGGCGATACTGTCCTTGTGCTCGGCGCGGGCTCCGGCGTCGGCTCGGCTGCAATTCAGATCTGCAAACTTTTCAACGCGACTGCCATCACCACCGCCGGCGACGACGCCAAGCTGGCCAAGGGCAGGGAACTCGGCGCGGACTATCTCATCAATCACTACAAGCAGAAGATCTCACAAGAAGTGAAGAGGATCACCGCCAAGCGCGGCGTTGATATCGTCTTCGAGCACGTGGGCAGCGCCACCTGGCCAGAGAGCATGAAGAGCATGCGCGCCGGAGGCAAGCTCGTCACATGCGGCGCCACCACCGGCAATGACGCCAGCTTCGATCTCCGCTTCCTGTTTTCGCGTCAGCTTTCGTTTCTGGGATCGTATATGGGAAACATGGGCGAGCTGCACGAAGTGCTGCGCCACATCTTCAGTGGCAAACTCAAACCGGTCGTGGATCGTACTTTTCCACTCGCCGAGGCCCGCACCGCTCACGAGCACTTGGAAAAGAGCGCGCAGTTCGGCAAGGTTGTGCTCACTGTGTGACATGTTTCTTCGCTGCGCAAGTATCGTTCTCATCCTTGTAGGGCCATTGCTGGGCCAGACCAGTCCAGATTTCTTTCCAATGTCCAAAGGAACTTACTGGATTTACTCAGGAAAGGTGAAATGGACTCTCGACAATTCAAACCGGACGGCAGAAAAACAAATTCAGTGGAAGATGGAAGTAATCGACTCCTGGCGGAGCGGCGAGATTGAGGCCGCACTTCTGAAGGGCCATCCTGCTGACCTGGCATGGTACGAGCCAAATCAAGGTCCAGGGGAGTATCTATTGGCACGTAGAGGCACGACGTTCTTTTTCACTCCAGAGCGCGCTAAAGAAGTGTTCGAGGCGTTGCGTCGCGGCAGATGGGACGTCACACAGGATGAGATCTTCTTTAAGGTTCCACTGGCGGTAGGGAAGCGATTCTGTGAACCAGACGAGGTCCAGCGCACAGACGGGCACTATTGCTGGATCGTTGATAGCAAGAAGGAAGCGGTTCTTAACATAGCTGGGGTTCCGCCTCGGCCCGTCCCGCAATACTTGCTGGCGTACTTCACGAATCCGGATCACGAACTCGACTTCATCGTTCCTGGTGTCGGGATAACCCGGTGGGTTTACGACCATCATGGCACGGTCGCAGACGTTGACGTACGACTGATCGAGTTTCACCTTGGCAATCCTACGGGAGAGACCAAGCACTAATTTATAATTTTCATTCTGTCCCCTAGCTCTCATGGATACCACCATCGCCCAAATTCACGGCCGCCAAATCCTCGATTCGCGCGGCAATCCTACGGTTGAAGCTGAAGTTCGCCTGGCCGGCGGCATCATGGGGCGCGCTGCCGTTCCCAGTGGCGCCTCCACCGGCGAGCACGAAGCCGTCGAGTTGCGCGATGGCGATAAATCCTTTTATCTGGGCAAGGGAGTGCTGAAGGCGGTCGAGAATATTGAAAGCGAAATCGCTGAAGCGCTCGCCGGCATGGATGCCGCTGAGCAGCGCGACCTTGACCAGAAGATGATCGCGCTTGACGGCACCGAGAACAAAGGCCGCCTGGGCGCGAATGCAATTCTCGCTGTCTCCATGGCTGCTGCGCGCGCGGCCGCCGCTGCTCTCGAGTCACCTCTCTATCGCTACCTCGGCGGGGTGAATGCCGCCACGCTGCCCGTCCCCATGATGAACATCCTCAATGGCGGCGCGCACGCCGACAACAACGTTGACTTCCAGGAATTCATGGTCATGCCCGTCGGTGCTGAATCGTTTGGCGAAGCCCTGCGCTGGGGCGTCGAGACCTTTCATACCTTGAAGAGCGTCCTCAAGAAGCGCGGATACAACACTGCCGTCGGCGACGAGGGCGGCTTCGCCCCCTCACTCAAGTCCAATGTTGAGGCCATCGAGCTTGTCATCGAAGCCATTCAGCAGGCCGGCTACAAGCCCGGCGAACAAATTGCTATCGCTCTCGATCCCGCGGCCAGTGAGTTTTTCAAAGACGGGAAGTACGTTTTTAAAAAATCAGATAAGTCTGAGCACGCGCCCGAGCAGATGGTGCGCTTCTGGTCCGATTGGGCGCGTAAATATCCCATCGTCTCGCTCGAAGACGGATTGGCTGAAGACGACTGGCAGGGCTGGAAGCTGCTCACTAAAGAGCTCGGCGCGAAGATTCAGCTTGTCGGCGACGATCTTTTTGTGACTAACACCGAACGTCTGGCACGCGGAATTGAAGAGGGCGTGGCCAACTCGATTCTCATTAAGGTCAACCAGATCGGCACAGTGACTGAGACGCTCGAAGCCATCGAACTTGCTCGCCGCAACGGATACACCTCCGTCACTTCGCACCGCTCCGGCGAAACTGAAGACACTTTCATTGCCGATCTCGCCGTCGGCGCCGGCACCGGACAAATCAAGACCGGCTCAGCTTCGCGCACTGACCGCGTCGCGAAATACAACCAGCTTCTGCGGATTGAAGAAGAGCTCGGAGAAGCCGCGCGCTTTCCTGGGCTCGCCGCGCTGAACTATCACGGCGACATCGCGCAGAAAGCCGGAGCATAAGGAACTCGCTTGCGTCGCAGCATTATTCTCGGACTTTCGTTGACGTTGCCATTGGCGGTGTTTGGCCAGCAGCAACCTGCGACTGTCGCATCACCGGCAAAGCCTGCTACAGCCACCGCCGACCAAACGCCCACGCGCGCCGACATTCTGCGCCTCTTCCGAGCTATGCGCCTCGAGAAGCAAATGCAGGGCATTCAAAAGATGATGCTGGCGCAAATGCCAGCCATGCTAGAAAGCACTGAAGGCGACGAAATGAAGCCCCTCACACCCCAGCAACGCCAGCGGCTGCGTGCGCTTGCCGAATCGAGCATGCAAGATGCCAACAACGTTTATCCGATCTCTGAGATGCTCGATGATTTCGTGCCCATCTATCAGCACAACCTCACCAAGTCTGATGTGACGCGCATTACCGCGTTCTATCGTTCGCCTGCCGGCAAGAAGCTTCTCGATCAAAATCCCAAGATGATGCAGGAAGCCATGACCGTCATCGCGCCCAAAATGCAGGAACGCATGATGAAGCTTCTCGATGAAGAGAAGCGCAAAGCCGATGGCATTGTCGACGAAACTCCTGCGCAACCGCAGCAATCACAACCTCCGCAGCAACAGTCGCAGCCGCCACGCTAAACATGCCGCGACCAAAGCCACTCGTCCTTGTCATCCTCGATGGCTGGGGATTCCGCGCCGAACGAGCCAACAACGCTATCGCTCTCGCGCGCAAGGCGAGCTACGACCAGCTGCTGCGTGAATATCCCAACACCCTCATCCACACCAGCGGGCGCTTCGTCGGCCTGCCCGAAGGCCAAATGGGCAACAGCGAAGTCGGTCATCTCAACATCGGCGCCGGCCGCGTGGTTTACATGGATATCACCAAGATTGACGTGAGGATCGAGAACGGCTCGTTCTTCAAGAATCCCGTGCTGCTTCGCGCCATGAAACACGCGCAGAGCGGCGGACGCCAACTGCATATTTTCGGCCTGCTCTCCGATGGGGGTGTTCACTCGCACCAGAACCATCTCTACGCGCTCCTGAAGATGGCCAAGCAGAACGCACTTGAGCGTGTCTTCGTCCATCCGTTTATGGATGGCCGCGACACTCTGCCCACCAACGGCGCCGGATACGTGCAGCAGCTGCAGCAGAAGATGCGCGAGTACTCCGTCGGCAAAATCGCCAGCGTCAGTGGCCGCTACTACGCTATGGATCGCGACCGTCGCTGGCCGCGCGAAGAAAAAGCCTTCGAGGCCATGGTCGAAGGCCATGGTGAGGGTGGCAGCTACGCCGATCCGGTCGAAGGGATCAAGGCCTCATACAACAAAGACGTCACCGACGAGTTCGTCGTTCCCTTTGTAGTCGTTGATGAGCGTAAGCACCCGGTCGGCGTCATTCGCGACGACGACGCTTGCATCTGCTTCAACTTCCGCGCCGATCGCGCCCGCCAGATCACGCGCGTGCTCGCCCGCGAGAGTGGCGTTACCAAAGATGACGGCCGCGATTTGCCCGACGCCGAAGCTCTTGATGAAACTATTCCACGCACCCGCATTCCGAAAAATCTGCACTATGTGTGCATGACCGAGTACGACAAGAAGTTCACGTTGCCCATCGTAGTGCCGCCCGAATCTCTCACGCAGATTCTTGCCAATGTCATGGCCGACTTGAAGATGCGCAATTTGCGCGTTGCCGAGACAGAAAAGTACGCTCACGTCACCTATTTCTTCAACGGCGGTGTGGAACAGCCGTTTCCCGGCGAAGACCGTTTGCTCGTGCCTTCACAAAAAGTCGCGACTTACGATCTCAAGCCCGAGATGAGTGCGGATGGCATCGCCGACGCCGTCGTGAAGGCCATCGAAGACGCAACTTTCGACGTGGTCATCGTGAACTTCGCTAATGCCGACATGGTCGGCCACTCCGGCAAGCTCAAGCCGACTATCAAGGCCTGCGAAACCGTTGACGCCTGTCTTGGCCGCATCTACACCGCGCTCCGCCAGCGCGGCGGCGCTATGCTTGTCACCGCCGATCACGGTAACGCCGAGCTCATGGTCGATCCCGCGACCGGAGGCCCGCACACCGCGCATACAACGAATCCCGTGCCGCTGATTCTTGTCGCCCAGGACGCAAAAGGATTTTCATTGCGCAAGGATGGCGCCCTCCAAGACATCTCGCCGACCATCCTCAGCATGCTCGGCATTCCCCAGCCCAAAGAAATGACCGGGCACGACCTGCGCGTGAAGTCGCAATGAAAGTCGTCATCGCGCTGCTGCATCGCTTCGAGCTCTGGCGACCGCCGGCCTGGTTCGATGAGCGTTTGCGTTGCGACTTCCCGCAACTCGAAGTTCTTCGCCTTACCGATTACGAGCAACTTGGCCCCGCGCTGCGCGATGCCGATATTCTTCTCGCCTTCTCCATGCGTGCCGACCAGTTCGCACAGGCCAGGCAGCTCAAGTGGATTCACTCGACAGCCGCTGCAGTGCATTTGCTCATGAGTCCCGCGCTCATCGCCAGCAACGTTGTCGTGACCAACGCGCGCGACGTGCACGGACCTGTCGTCGCTGAGGGCGCGCTCGCTGTCATGCTCGCTCTCGCGAAGCACTTGCCGACGGCGTTTCGCGCTCAGCAGCAGCGCGAGTGGGCGCAGGTGAAGATCTGGAACGAGCATCCGCTGGAAATAAACGGCAGCACCCTCGGCATCGTCGGCCTCGGCAGCATTGGCCGCGAACTCGCCACGCGCGCCCGCGCACTCGGCATGCGCGTGATCGCGGTGCGCGAGCATCCCGAGCACGGCAGCGGAGCTGCCGACGAAGTCTTCGGCCACGACCAGCTTGCCCAGTTCCTGCCGCGCTGCGACTTCGTCGTGCTCGCCGCGCCGCTGACTGACAAGACCAAAAACATGATTGGCGCTGCGCAGCTTGCGCAGATGAAGCGCAGCGCCTTCCTCATCAACGTGAGCCGCGGCCCGCTTATCGATGATGCCGCCCTGGTCGCCGCGCTGCGCGCTCGGCAGATTGCCGGCGCCGCGCTCGACGTGTTCGCCGCAGAGCCACTCGCCGCCGACTCGCCTTACTGGTCGCTGGAGAACTGTCTGGTCACCCCGCACACCGCGGCGGTGACCGGCCACGATCGCCTGTGGGAGCGCCATTACACGCTCTTCACCGAGAACCTGGGCCGCTTTCTCGCCGGCGAGCCGCTCGTGGCCATCGTCGAAAAACAGCGCGGATATTAAAAGCAAAAGGCCGCCGCAGCGACCTTCGGTTCACCACAAAGGTTCTCAACCGGAATTGCGGTTGTGGCGCAGATCACGCCGGCGATCGCGACGGTCATGCCGGATGTCGCGCGTATCGTGCCTGATGTCTTTGCGGTCACTGCGGGCATCGTGCCGGTCACTGCGGATGTCGCGCTTGTCGGCGCGAATGTCGCGGCGCTCAGCGCGCGCGCCGGCCTTGTCGCCGTTTTTGATGTCTTCGTGCTCGGCAACTTTGTCGTGCCGCACATCAGCTTTGTCTTTGCGGATGTCGCGCCGGTCAGCGTGCAAATCGCGCACATCCTGGCGGCGATCACGGCGGTCGGCATGAATGTCACGCGTGTCGCGCCTGACATCGCTGTTACCGTTACCGTTCCCATTCGGCGAGGCGGATGCGGTCTGCGCTCCGGCCATGCCCACGCTCAGTGCCATGGTGATAACGAGTGCCACAGCTTCAATCATTGTCGTTCTCATAACTTCCTCCTGGGTCGTTCGAGCCCTGTGCGCTTAAACACAGGAGGAAGAAAAAGTTGCTGCCGCGGTCATTGTCCTGAAGGTCAATGTACTTCAACGAGCGGCAGCTCGATGAAGCTGGCATTGCCGGGTGCAACATATATTCGCTGCGTGGCTTTCTTGTAATCGGCCGGCTTGGCGAAAAAAATGTTAGGCACGAAGGTCTGCGGATTGCGGTCATACAGCGGGAACCAGCTCGACTGCACCTGCACCATGATCCTGTGCCCGGGCAGAAAGACGTGGTTGGCGTTGGGCAGGTCGAAGCGATAGAGCAGAGGCTTGTTGGCTTCGATGGGCTTCGCCACCGCCCAATTTTCGCGATAGCGCCCGCGAAAAGCGTCGCCAGAAATCATCAACTGGTAGCCACCCATCTCGGGCTGCTCGGCGACCTCATCCGGATAAAGATCAATCAGCTTCACCACCCAATCTGAATCGGTGCCGCTGGTCGAAGCGATAAGGTTCGCAACCGGCGTGCCGGCAATGCGCACCGGCGCGGTGAGCACGTCAGTGGTGAACGTGAGCACGTCGGTGCGCCCCGAAGGACCGCGCTGGTCGCTGACCAGCCACTGCTTCCACGAATTGCGATCGTAGGGACGCCCATCGAAGGGCACAGGCTTCGCCGGATCAGAAACATATTCTTCGTACTCGCTGGGAATGCCCGGTGTCGGACCGGTGACATACTGCTCAAACTCGTCTGGGCCTCTGAAGCCCAGCTTCATTCCTGGTTCGAGATAAAGTGGCGTCGCCTTGATTGCGCACTCGGCGCCGCAGCTCGGCCACGTGGGCAGTTTCTCCCAGCGATTCTCACCGGTCACAAAAGCGTTCACCGTCGCGATGTTCGCTTTCGGCGAGCCGGGTTTCAGATACTCGGCCAAAAACGGCGCCAGAATATTTTCGCGAAAATATTTCGAGGTATCGCTGCCAAACTGGATGGCGCCTAAATTCGAGCCCTCGCGGATCTCCTGGCCGTGGTACCACGGCCCAAACACCATCCACACCATGTCGTTGTTCGTATCTTTCGGCTTGATGGCCTTGTAGACTGCGGGCGCGCCGTAAATATCTTCCTGGTCCCACTGGCCAGCCACCAGCATGGTCGGCACTTTTAGCGGCTGCTTAGCGAGGATCTTATCCATCGCCTGCTGCTGCCAGAACTCGTCATACGCCGGATGCTCGATCAGTTTGTTCCAGAATCCCAGCTGCTCCATGCCGCGCTCATGGCCGAGCGCGCCTGCTGAGCCGGCCTCCATGTAGACGTCATATTCATCGCGCGCGCTGATGGGCCAATGGATATCGTTCTTGCGCGTCGCCTCCTGGTCATATACGTAGTCGAGCGTTCCCATCTCGCGAAACGCGCCATAGTGGAACCAGTCATCGCCGCGCCATCCATCAACCATAGGGTTCATGGGCACATCCACCTTCAGCGCGGGATGCGGATTCACCAGCGCCATCAGCGGCAGAAATCCGTCATACGAAATTCCCAGGATGCCGACCCGCCCATTCGACTCGGGCACGTTCTTCACCAGCCAGTCAATGGTGTCGTAGGTGTCGGTTGACTCATCCACCGGCGTGGGATTCAGCGGCCCGCTCAGCGGCCGGGTCATGACGTAGTCGCCCTCAGAGCCGTACTTGCCGCGAATATCCTGCACCACGCGGATGTAGCCGCCTTCAACCGTCACGTCGGTCGCATTGTCGTAGCCGTAAAGGCTCGACCCCAAGTGCGTGGAGTACTCGTTCTGCGTCAAGTCGTCGGCGTCGTAGGGCGTGCGCGTGAAGAGTATCCCGGCGTCCTTCTTTCCCAGCGCGGCTTTCGGAACCAGGATGACCGTGTGCAGCTTCACGCCGTCGCGCATGGGGATCATCACCTCGCGGCGCACGTAATCGAATCCGTTGAACGAGCGCTCGAAGTGCGCAGGCGTCTCGGAAGGGAAGTTGGGATACTGCGGTTTGGCGTTTTCCTGAGCGGAAGCGATGACAGAGAGTGCGGAGATGACGATGAGGGAGACGAGTTTTTTCATAGGCGCGAAATTATAAATCGCGAGCTCGCCAGTCTAGGATTTATCTCCCTAAGTGCAGCGCCGCCGTCACAATCGGCTTCGCCCACTCCCGCACCTCATTCACGTCGCACTCCAGTTTCGCGTCGTCCTTAGTGACATGAAGGATGAGCTCTGGCGGCGGCCAAGCTTCGTGAGCGATGTCAGCCTCAGCGCTGTTGTCGATAAGCAGCAGCTCAGCCAAGCCCGGAAGCAGGCGAATCAAATTCAACCGGCTGCGGTTATAGCGCTCGCGGATCTTTTCTTCCGGAATGTCATGCCCGCCCTGCTCCACACGGCTGCGTACCCGCGCGATGTGCAAATCTACCGATTCCAGGCCCACGTACCAAACCTTGACCTCTGCGCCTTCGGCCATCGCGCTTTCCAGCATCGCTGTGATGGTCTCGCCTCCCAGCGTGGTTTCAAATGCGAAGTTGAGCTTCTCGGCGATCGCGCGCTCGAGCAGCCGCCGCCCTTGGTTCCAGGCCGCGCTATTGGCCCCTTCTTTTGAAATTCCAGGATTGGCCTGTTCGATCTGCCGCGCAGCCTTATCAGGATTGAAATATTCCACGCCGGCATGCCTCAGCATCTCGCCGGCCACGCTGCTCTTGCCGGCGCCATTTGTCCCGGCCAGCACGTAGATGTGCGCAGCCCGCCGCTTAGCCACGCTTGCGGGCAGCCGCCAGCGCTACCCGGCCCAACTGACGCGGCGTGGCATGAAAGGCTGCTTCCAATGCTTTCCTCGCCTTCGGTCCCTGCATGCGCTCCAGCATGGAATCAAATTGCTCGGTGAGTGTGTTGAGCTTCGCTTCCGTGCCTCGTGCAAGGGTGTTGTACTCATCCATTGACATCAATACCGCCTGCGGTCGTTCATGCCGGGTGATGATGACGCGGTCGCCCTTCATCGCCCGCTCCAAAATCTGGCCAAAGTCGTTCTTCGCAGTCGTGGCGCTGACGGCCCTCCCCGAGCGGGGTCCCTTTTCTTGGTCGAAACCCGGCATTACTTGTCGAACACGAGCCGTACGGGGCATAGAGACTCCTTGATCTGTCTCTTATAATAGGTTAATTGTACAAATTAGTCAATATAGCTAAATTAGACAAAAAGAGATCTGCGTAGGTTGCTTTCGATTTGTCATTCCGAGCCCAGCCGCGGCGGGCGAGGAATCTGCTTTTGGATTTGAGTTTGTCATCCCGAGCGCTTGCGAGGGACCTGCTTTTGGTCTTGAGTTGTCATCCTGAGCGCAGCGAAGGACCTTGCGTTTGCTTTTTTGGTTTGTCATCCCGACCCTGGGCGAAGCCGAAGGGGAGGGACCTGCTTTTACCAACAGCCAGTAGCTAACGCAGCTAATCGTTCTCCCGCGACCTCTGTATCACCGCCCCCAGCTTCGCCACCGCATTGGCCTGCTGCGGCGTCACCTGCCCGGTCATGGTCAGGCTCATCACCCGCGCCATGCACTCCACCAGCGCGTCCTCGTCATCCGGATACGGTATCCCGGCCGGCACCATCTCATACCAGCGCAGGTGCCGCAGGCATTCGTCCGCATCGCCCGCCGTCGGCCGCCCGCACACCCGCCCGCTCGGGTTCACCCGCATGCACCGCCCCACGAGCTTCGCGGGATCAAGCGGCGCTTCGGCCCTCCGCTCAATCCCGGTTCCAAAGCCTCTCAATGGGATATCAACAATAATCGGCGCCCGCCGCTCCATCGCCGCCGCCCGCTCGGCCTTGCGGAACAGCGTCGCCAGCCGCGTCTGTAACTCTGTACTGATTCGCATGGGAGGAGTATATTCGCTATTTATTCGCTATACAAGCCGTGGCTAACTTTTTGGCTGAGATGAGCTGAGAGCTTGGAGAAAGGTTGCAGGCGGGTTTGCCCACCACACGTACCGGTCTTCATCGCCGCCGATTACGAGAACGTCATGACTCGAGTCGGGACGAATGAGTTCGACTACTTTGTTTTCACGCGCTTCCGGCAAATAGTTGAAGGCGTAACACTCCTTGGCGTCGTTGCAAAGCGAAATGATTCTGCCAAGGCCATCGTATTCCAGGGCTGCAATAGTCAGGGCAGGCGCGCCTGCGCTCGGAATGAGCTGGATAGAACTCATCTTGCCGTTACTGTAGGCGTATAGAGAAGCGCTGCCATCGGGATAATCCACACGCGCCAGTTCACCGGCCGGATCGTATGCATATTTCAGTTCTTTTTCTGGTGCGTGGGCGAGACCGATTTTCTCAAACAATAGGCGAAACCAGCTGACCACCTTTCCCCAAAACGAAATCGGACGGGGCGGCGGATCGGGGATGTGAATCGCCACAATGTGCCCGGAGGAATCGTAGTCGAATTTGATTTCGGAATCGGGCCCTTTGATGGACTGAAGGACGCGGTTGGAGTCGCGCTCAAACGAAAAGTCGACGCCGTTCGACGTTGAATACTTATCCCAATAGCAAAGAGTGCTGTCGTCGCACGGCATGAACGAATAGATAGAATTGTCGTTCAGTTGCAGTCTGAAGTCGCTGACTTTCCAGTAAATCTGCGAGCCTGAAAAGTGCTCCGGCGGCTCGCTGTCGTCAACGTAGGTCGCATCTGTCCGAAAGCCGGTGCCAGGAACAGTGCGCTTAAAGTCAATAGTGCCGGCATCCTCTTGCTGCCAAAGCAGTGATGCCATGTGGTCAGGGGTTCTGAGGAACGAATCAAATGAATGCCAAGTTCCGGGGCCAAACTTGCCGTCTCTTGTCTCGCCCGAGTTGAAAGCGCGCCGAAAATTCAGCTGTCCTATCCCGACGTTCTCAGCGTCCACGTGCCGCTCCACGAACGTTCCGTCCTCAAGGCGCACTTGGAGCGATTCACCTGAAAAGGCAACGTCGGGCGGGCTGCCGCATCCCGCGCCGAGGAAATCATTCACCGGACGAAGAACGCGGTCCGCTCCGGAAGTGAACTGCAGGCAGGCATAGTAACCGGGCCTGCCAAAAGGCGTTGATTCAGGGTGCAGATCGCTCTGATAGATGTCGTCAGGTCCGCCCCACGGCGTCATGATTTCGTGCAGAATGCTTCTCGGGTCGTTGTTTTCCGGCAAGCCGTAGTAAGTAAGAGCCACAACCTTGGTCAGCGACTGCAGGGTATTCGTCAGCTTGTCTGAGGTGTATCTGTGGGTTGAAATTACGCTGAAGCGGTCGCCGTGGAGGGAGTAAGTAAAGTTCCATCCCAGATCTCGCGGGTACAGATCGTCGTCTGTGATCACAACGAGTATGGCCTTTGGATCGTTCGCCTGCTGCGGGTAGGTGCGCTCAACAGTATTCAATACCTCTTCTGCGATGAGTTGGTTTCGGGCCGCGTCATAGTCGAGCGCCCCGGGCGCTGCTGCGGGAAGGGTCTTCACGTCAATGCCGAATTTTTCTTTGTAATGAGCGGCTAGGGCCGCGATGGGAATGGCTTGCGTGCCGTAAGGGACGAAATATAGGGTTCCACGCGCGTGCAGTTCCGCGGGAACTGCCAGCTCGGGTTTCGCGGCTGCGAAGATCGAGGAATTGAGGCTGATAAGAAGTACGGTCAAGAATGCAATTTGGCGCATGGTTGGCGAGTGAACCAAGATTCAGCTGATTTTGCAATAGAAAAAAGGCCTCACGCTTAACCAAACCCAACAATCTCTGCGGTACTGTCATCCTGAGCGAGTGCGCGGCTTACAATTGCGCGCCCGAGTCGAAGGACCTGCAGTTTGGGAAAGAGGCCGTCTTTTCCGGTGGAAGAGCAGGGCTTTAGCCCTGCGTTACATTGACGTATAGAATCTGGGCTTCAGCCCCGGAACATGAAACGCGCGCCGCAAGAAATCAGGACATTCTTTGTTACCGCGGTTGCCTGGGAACGGCGCGCGATATTCGGCCCCGAGAAATTCGCACAATTGTTCGTATCGGTTCTCAACGACAATCGCAAGATTGGCCGCTTCAGCCTGCACGAGTTTGTAATCATGCCTGATCACGCGCACCTACTTCTCACTCCAGCGAAGGATGTTTCCCTGGAGAAAGCAGTGCAATTCATCAAAGGCGGATTTTCTTTTCGTGCCAAGAAAGAGCTCGGATCGAATCTGGAGATTTGGCAGCCCGGTTTTACGGAGCATCGCGTGAAGAATCCTGACGATTATGAGCGGCATGCGGATTACATCCGCATGAATCCGGTGCGGGCGAAATTGGTGACGAACGCGGAGGAGTATCGGTATTCCTCGGCCAATGCAACATTCTCGATGGATCCTGCTCCGCCGGGGCTAAAGCCCCAGATCTAAGAACCCCTGATCGCTGGGCTAAAGCCCAGCGCTTCCACCGGAAAAGCAAAAGCAAAAAACACCGCGTGTGGGGTGGAAGGGCTAAAGCCCTAGCGTTTCTACCCGAGAAGCGGATGGAGAGAGAAATGTCTTTGGTTTGGCCGGGGCTAAAGCCCCATCAATAAGACCGCTATTCGCTGGGCTAAAGCCCAGCGCTTTCACCGGAAAAGCAAAGGCAAGAACACGTGTGAGTTGGAGGGTTAGAGCCCAGCGTTTCTACCCAAGAAGTTGGTTGCGCCGGGGCTAAAGCCCCAGATCTAAGAGCCCTGATCGCTGGGCGAAAGCCCAGCGCCTCCACCGGAAAAGCAAGAACAAGAGCAAAACCAAAAGGCAAAGGCCTCGCTTGCGCGAGGCCTTTGAATCGCAAGCGGACGAGGCGTCCGCGCCACATCAATACATTCCACCCATTCCACCATGCCCACCGGGCATAGCCGGTTCTTTCTTCTCTTCAGGAATTTCGGAAACGAGAGCCTCGGTGGTGAGCATCAGCGCCGCGATGGAGCCGGCGTTTTGCAGGGCAGTGCGGGTGACCTTGGTGGGATCGATGACGCCGGCCTTGACCAGGTCTTCGAAATCACCGCTCTGGGCGTTGTATCCGAAGGCAGAATCCTTGGAGTCGCGGATTTTGCCAACCACGATGGCGCCCTCTTCACCGGCGTTGCCGACAATCTGGCGCAGGGGCTCTTCGAGCGCGCGGCGCACAATGTTCGCACCGGTGGCCTCGTCGCCTTCGAGCTTCAGCTTGTCAATTGCCGTCGAGCAGCGCAGCAGAGCCACGCCGCCGCCGGGGACAATGCCTTCTTCAACCGCAGCGCGAGTGGCGTGCATGGCGTCTTCTACGCGCGCCTTCTTCTCTTTCATCTCGGTCTCGGTTGCGGCGCCGACCTTGATCACCGCCACGCCGCCCACGAGCTTCGCCAGCCGCTCTTGCAGCTTCTCGCGGTCGTAGTCGCTGGTGGTCTTGTCGATCTGGGCACGGATCTCTTCGACCCGGCCCTTGATCTCGCCGGTCTTGCCTTTGCCCTCGACGATGGTGGTGTTGTCTTTGTCAATGGTGACCTTCTTGGCGCGGCCGAGGTCCGTCAACTCGATTTTCTCCAGCTTAGTTCCCGAGTCTTCTGTTATTGCACGACCGCCGGTGAGAACAGCGATATCCTGCAACATGGCCTTGCGGCGGTCGCCGAAGCCCGGGGCCTTCACAGCCACGGCCTGCAGGGTGCCACGCAGCTTGTTGACCACGAGAGTGGCCAGCGCCTCGCCCTCAACATCTTCTGCGATGATGAGCAGCGGCTTGCCCGACTTCGCGATCTGCTCGAGCAGCGGGAGCAGGTCTTTCATCGAGCTGATTTTCTTTTCGTTGATAAAGATGTAGCAGTCGTCGAGTACCGCTTCCATGCGCTCAGGATCGGTGACGAAGTAGGGCGAGAGGTAGCCGCGGTCGAACTGCATGCCCTCGACCACTTCCAGCTGCGTTTCCATGGTCTTGGACTCTTCTACGGTGATGACGCCGTCTTTGCCGACCTTGTGCATGGCCTCAGCGATGATCTTGCCGATGGTCTCGTCGTTGTTGGCGCTGATGGTGCCGACCTGCGCGATCATGTCGCCGGTAACCGGCTTGGAGAATTCGTCGAGCGCGCCCTTCTTGCGGTTGCCCTCTTTGTCGAGCGTGCCGCAGACGGCAGTCACGGCCTTCTCAATGCCGCGCTTCAGCGCCATGGGGTTTGCGCCCGCGGCGACTGTCTTTACGCCCTCGCGATAAATCGCCTGGGCGAGCACGGTGGCGGTGGTGGTGCCGTCGCCGGCGACGTCAGAGGTCTTGCTGGCGACTTCGCGCACCATCTGCGCGCCCATGTTTTCCATAGTGTCTTTGAGCTCGATTTCTTTGGCTACGGTCACGCCGTCTTTGGTGATGGTCGGCGAACCGAATTTCTTTTCGATGACGACGTTGCGTCCCTTGGGACCGAGGGTGACTTTTACCGCATCGGCCAGGACGTTGACGCCGCGAAGAATCGCTTGCCGCGACTCTTCTCCGTGAACGATTTGCTTTGCCATTGCTTCAATCTCCTTGTTGAACTTTTAAATTTGTCATCCTGAGCGCGGCGTCATTTGCCACGCGAAGGACTTGGGCGTTCCAATTTGCGCGCGCTTTTATGAAAACGCGCAAAAGGAACGCATCCTTATCTGCGCGCTCCCGCGTGCTCGCGCTTGGCCGCGCCTTCCAGAATTCCCAGCACCTCTTCTTCGCGCAAGATGAGCAATTGCTCGCCGTCGTGCTCGATGTCGAAGCGGGGATGCTCTGTGCCGGCATACTTGCCGAACAGGATGCGGTCGCCGACTTTGACGTCGAGCGGCGTGACCTTGCCATCCTTCTCGACTCTGCCTTTGCCTACGGCAATCACTTCACCAATCTGCGATTTTTCTCTCGCAGTGTCGGGGATGATGATGCCGCCCGCAGTCTTGTCCTGTTCAGGTTCGCGACGGACCAAGATCCGGTCGTGCAGTGGTGTGAACTTCGCCATTGTGTTTCCTCCAAAGTTGAAGTTAGTAATGCGTTGGTTCGCGCGCCTTTTTTAGCCGGGCCCGTCATCTACGCAACCGGCGAAAAATCGCAGTGTTTATAATGCCTTGGGGTTGAGGAAGCAGCTACTAGCACTTGCTCCCACTGAGTGCTAATTATAAGGAATGGACTGAAAGGCTGTCAAGGCGAAGTTGAGTGAGATACGCTCAAGTATGGATTTAGGCGGTTTTGGCTGAGAAAAGGGTAAAATAAAGCAGAGATGACGAGAGCGGCGAAATGCGCGGTGGTGGTGGCGACGATTATGGTCGCTGCTATGGCCTGTTGGGCGGGGAAAAAGGACGAGGCGGCATCGCTGAATTTCGTTGTGATCAAGGCGGAGAACGGCAAGCCGGTGCGCAATGCGGCGGTGGTGCTGCATCCGGTGAAAAAGAATGGCGACCAGTCGCTGGGCGGCCTGGAGCTGAAAACCGACGGCGACGGCAAGACCAGCATTGACGGCATCCCCTACGGCAAGTTGCGGATTCAGGTGCTGGCGCCGCACTTCAAGACCTATGGCGAAGATTTCGTCATAAACCAGCCCAAGGTGGACATCACGGTAAAGCTGGAAAAGCCGTCAGACCAATATTCAATTTACAAGTAGTTAGTAGCGAGTAGTGAGTAGTCAGCAAACGCACTAATCGCTGTTGCGCAGCCAGAGTGTGCTCGAGGCTGTGGCATTGGGCGCCCGGACGATGTGGGGCGTGATGACGAAGAGGATTTCGTCCTCGGTGTTGTTCAGGCTTTCTGTGCTGAAGAGATCGCCGATCAAAGGCGCGGTGCTCAAGAGCGGAAGCCCGGTGCGCGAGCGCTGACGATTCACGCTAATAGAGCCGACGAGCAACGCAGGCTCGTTGTCTTTCAAGCGAACGGAGCCGTCGTATTCGCGGTTGTTGATGACGGGCACGCTGTTGATGCTGGAGCCGCCGAGCTGGCGAACAGCCATATTCAATCCCAGGGTGACTTCGGGCGCGGCGTCAGGCGGGACGCCTTCTTCGACCGGAACGAGATGAATTTGCGGCTTGGCCTTCAGGGTGACGCCGAGATCCTCATATTGAAATGATGGCAGCGTGGTGAAGGCGGCATTGCCCTGCTGAGGAATGGAAGCGCCGCTGTTCAACGCGGTGATGCTGAAGCTCGAGGTGAGCACGGGGAAGCGCGTGCCGATGAGGAGGCTGGCAGTGTCTCCGTTACCGGCGCGCAGGGTGACGTGTTTGAGGTCTTGAATGTAGCTCTGGTTCCACTGGAAATTTACGTTGATCCCTGGGACGGCGACGGCGAAGAGCGACTGGCCTCCGCCGAAGGTAACGAACGGGGTGTTGAGCAGCTGGGTGAGTCCCGAGCTTTGCGCCTGCAGCTGGGCGAGCAGCGCCTGGAGCGCGGCGAGATCGTTGGGATTGCCGTTACCGGCGAGGATCTGATTGATCTCGTTCTGCACGTTGCTGCTGTTGAGCGCGGCGATGACCGAGGGAGGAATGTTGATGATGCTGTATTGCGTGGGGACCTGGACGCCGAGGTTGCGAAGAAGGTCTCCGCTGATTTCGTAGGCGTTGATGTCGAGCAGGACCTGCGGACGAACAAGATTCAGGTTGTCGAGAAATTCCGTGGCAGCCTGCATGGTCTGCTGCGGTCCGCGAACCAGAATGGATTGCTCGGTCGCGTTGGTCACCACGTAACGCAAATTGAAAATGGTGCGCAGGGTGACGGCGATTTCGTTGAGCTCCTGCGGGGTGGAGACGTCTGACAAATAAAAAGTGCGGAAGATCTGGCGGTCATACTGGCGGTGCTTGTCGGGAGAATCGGCGGCGAAAAAGATTTCCGTCGGCGACTTGACCACCCACATGGCGCTCGCCATTTTGGTCGCAGTATCGAGGGCGTAAGCGAGGGAAGCGTTTTCGAGCTGCAGGGTGACGGCGCGGGAAGGGAAGTTGTCGTCAAAGTCGGCCTCGAGTCCGTAGGCCTGTGCGATGTTCGACAAGACCGAACGGCTGTCACCGGAAAAATTGAAGCTGGCGATGCGCCGGCTCGGCTGGGGCAGAACCTCGCCGGATTCTTCGACACTGGACAATAGCTTCTCTTCGGGCGATGGTGGCGGCTCAAGGCTGCGAAGATCCTGGGTGGCGGTTGGGTTCGTGGGATCGAGCGCGAGGGCGGCCCGCAACTCGGCGGTGGCCTCGTTGGGATGATTGTTCTTCAGCGCCTGCTCGCCTTTTTGGATGTAATCATCCACCAGCAGCTCGCGCACCTGAGCGAGGGCGCCCTGATATTGCGCAGAGGTCGGCTCGAGTTGCGCGGCTTCTTCGAGGGCGGAGAGTGCGCCGGCGAGATCCTTTTTATCTTCGTAAGCGAGCGCGCGCTTGTAGGCGATGCGCGCGGCCTTGGCGTTCTTCTGGCCGGAGCTCGAGGCCTGCGCGCATATCGCGAGGAGAGCTGCAGCGACGATGGAGAGACAGCCGCGCATGGAAGAAAAATTCTACTTCAAGCAGCCAAAGGCGGGCTGAAAGCCCCCACTCAAGCCAACAGAGGGCTTGAATGGGGCACCCCGCGTTACGAGACCCTGCCGGCCTCGAAAAGTTCTGCGCAGCAGCCGAGGCAGAGATCGGGCTGGTGCCCGCGGAGTTCATCGGGCGAATAAATTCCGGTGGCGACGGCGACGATGGGAGCGCCGTTGGCGCGGGCGGCAAGGATATCTGCAGGCGTGTCGCCGACAAAGCAAACATCTGCAATGTCTGTGCGCGTGCCATTCCCGGAGGGCAGACGCGAGCGCGCTTGTGCGATGGCGTGGGCGAAGATATCGCGGCGCAGCTCACACTCTCCGCTGAAGCTGCCAAAAGAGAAATATTGGCGCAGGCCGGCGGCTTCGAGCTTAGCCCAGGCGACGGTCGCGAGGTTACCTGACGCCACGCCGAGCAGCTTGCCTTGTTCACGCAGGCTGCGGATGAGGAGATCAATCGAAGGGCAGAGCTCAGGCTGCATCGCGGCACGATTGCGCTCGACTTCGGCACACATCAGGTCGAGCGCGGTGTGGAGTTTGCTCGCTAACTCTGCAGATTTTCCGTCGCGCTCGACGACTGCGCGCAAAATGCCAACATCGGTATTGCCGTGAACGGGAATGCCGTCGAGCTGAGACTCAATGCCAAAGATTTCGCGCAGCGCCCTGCGAAAGGCGTTGTAGTGGACGCCATCATTGGAATTGAGCAGCGTGCCGTCGATATCAAAGATGTAGCAGCGCGCGGTGGGAAGCATCAGCGATACAGCCCGCTAATTTGATTGACAAGGAGAAGTTCCACAATGAACATTCTAATGCTTTATTCCGAACCAAATTGAGTGGAGGGTCGCTTGATGCTACGGATTGTACGTCTTCTTTTCGTTTCAATGTTCATGGTTGTCGCGGCGCCGCTGTTCGCACAAACACAGGTTGCCAGTCTGCACCCTAACGACCAACTGGTGTGGCAGCGGACGTCACCACCTGATGGGCCGGTGCTTTACCAGATAATTTTCCGCTCGAGCGCGACACCGCAGCACGTTCCTGTCATCTCGCCGCAGTTCACGCTGCAGGATTCACACATTATTGATAGCGGGAGCGCGCTTACTTTCAGCGAGCTCGTGAGCTTTGCCGGCGGGCAGACATTTCCCGGAACGGTGAAGGCGGTGCATGCCGGCACGGGCGTAACGGTCAACACGGCGGCTGGAGTGGCGACAGTCGGTCTGGCAAACGGAGGCGTTACCCTCACCCAGATTGATTCCGGCGCGGCAAACAATGGCCAAGTGTTGACCGCCAACGGCAGCGGCGGGGCGACGTGGAAAGCGATTCCGGCGACTTCGTGGTCCCTTACAGGAAATGCGGGCACCGGATGCAGCACGACTCCTTGCACAGAGTTTCTGGGCACGGTTGACAACGATCCGTTTGAACTGAGGGTTGATAACATCCGCGCTCTGCGCATTGAGCCGGCGGTTGATGGACAGGAGAGCCTTGGCTTCAGCCCCAATATCATTGCGGGCAATAGCACAAATCAGGTGTTCGCTGGTAACGCAACCGGCGGCGCCACGATTGCCGGCGGGGCTAACAATGAGGTTGCCGGCAGCTTCGGCACGGTGTCTGGGGGCCTGGACAATCAGGTCTTCAGTGTGTTTGGAACTGTTTGCGGCGGCTTGGGTAACGTTTCTTTGAATGAGGGTTCAACCGTCGCCGGAGGCGAGAACAACACGGCAGATGGCGTGCTCTCTTTTGCTGCCGGGGACCTCGCGAACACGAATGGCCATACGGGTGCCTTCGTTTGGGGCGATGCATCGACCCAAGGCAAGGCCTTCGATCTGGTGGGAGACCTGTTTGCCACCGCTGACAATCAGTTTATTGCGCGCGCTGTCGGCGGTTTTGAGTTCGTAACCGGCATCACGAACGCGCTGGCAATCAATCCTTTCCAGCCTGACCCTGCGAAGACCATCGTCTTCGAAGGCAATAGCGGGAAGGCCGATATGCAAGACGTGGTGGTGGATTCAGCCAATAAGAACAGCGGCCAGGCGCTCGAACCCGGAGCACTGACGTTTGGAGCGGGAAGCGGAGAGGGCATTGCTTCGCAGCGCGACAACGAGGGCGGCAACGAGTTTGGACTGGACTTCTACACCGACTTCATCCAACGGATGCACATCAGGCAGGACGGACTGGTCAAAATTGACGGCAATTTGCAGGTGGTTGGGCAAATCTTTGCCGGCACCAAGGATTTTAAAATTGACGACCCGCTGGATCCGGCGAACAAATATCTTGTGCACGCCTCGGTGGAGTCGCCCGACATGATGGATATCTACAACGGAAATGTAGTGACCGATGCGCAGGGCAGAGCGACGGTGGTCTTGCCGCGCTGGTTCGAGGCGCTCAACAAGGACTTTCGCTACCAGCTCACGGTGATTGGGCAGTTTGCGCAAGCCATCGTGTCGCGCGAAATCCATGGCAACCTCTTCTCGATCAGGACCAACCGCGGCGGAGTAAAGGTGAGCTGGCAGGTAACCGGGATTCGGCACGATGCCTATGCGGATGCGAACCGCTTCCAGCCGGAAGAAGACAAAGGCAAGCAGCGCGGCACCTACTTGCATCCTGAGTTGTACGGAGCAGCGGGAGGATCACAAGCAGCGCAATAGTTTATGAGGGATATATTTTCTTAGAAACCTTCGCGGCGCAGGCGCTCGATGGTGAGGGAAGATGATGCGTGGCGCTCGCCCATGCCCTCGGCGTACTTAGCCAGCACGTCAACCTCGATGTTCAGCGGATCGCCGGGCTTCAAGAAACGGAGATTCGTGTTGGCCAGCGTATGCGGAATAATGGCGATCGAGATTTCTTCTCCGGCAACGCCAGCGACGGTGAGGCTGATGCCTTCGATCGTGATGGAGCCTTTCTCGACGATGTAGCGTGCGAGCGTGGGCGGGAAAGCGATGCGCAGCCAGTAGTCGGGTGATTGTCCGTCAAAATCCCCCAGGTCAGGGGTCGACCGGCCTCGCCCGGGACCTGGGGCCCCGGATTTTCTGTTAACCGGAGCGAGCGAGAGTAGTTTGCCTACGCCATCGACGTGGCCCTGGACGATGTGTCCGCCGAGACGCGCTCCGGACTGCATGGGCAGCTCGAGATTTACTCGCGCGCCTTCTCGCAAGCGAAGAAACGAGGTGCGCTCTTCGGTCTCGCGAGCGAGATCGGCAGAGAAAGATTTTCCGGCCCCCACTTCGACAGCGGTGAGGCAGACGCCGCTGACGGCAATGCTGTCGCCGAGCTCAAGCTCGCGCGAGGTCAAAGGCGCTGCGATAGTGATGCGGCGTGTGCCGCCGTTCGGGCGGATGCTGGAGATGGAGCCGACTTCCTGGATTAATCCGGTGAACATCAGCTCACTATTTTCGCAGATTGCGCGGACGATGGCGTCCGCGCCACATCAGCCGCGCCCATAAGGATCGCGCAAATAGCCTTCGACGGCAAAATCCTCGCCGAAGTGGTGGATGGAGACGTGGCGAACATGGGCAGCGTCGTAAAGATGAAAACCGGCGCCGCTGGTGAAAGGCACCGAACCCGTGCCACCCAAAATCTTGGGCGCGTAGTAGAGAAAAACTTTGTCAACCACACCGGAAGAGAGGGCGGTCCAGTTGACGTGTGCGCCACCTTCGATGAGGACGCTGGTGATTTCCAAGGCGCCGAGCGATTCCATGACCTTCTTCATGTCGGGGCGGCCGTCGATCGAAGCGACGGGCGGTGAATCGAGAATGGGCTTGCCGGTCCCGGTACGGCGGCGGATTGGGGTGGGCATGCGCCTCACTTTGTCGGAGCCTTCGGGCACGGCAGCAGCGCCGGCGAGTGCGACTTGCTGCACGCGTACACCATGCGATTCGAGTGCACGCCGCTTCTTTTCTTCGGCGAAGGCGCAGAGCACGATGACGTCGTTGTTGCAGGTCTCGACCACGCGCGACTCGAGCGGCAAGCGCAGACGAGAATCGAGGATGGCGCGCAAGAGCGGACGACGGCGCGGGCGGCCGGTTCGGTCGGTGAGCAAAGGATCGTCGGCGATGATGGTGCCTACGCCCACCATGATGGAGTCGCTGGCATGGCGCAGCTCTTGCACGTGGGCGCGGGCGGGCTCGCTTGTAATCCATCCGCCGGTGGCGCCGCCGGCGCCGAGAGCGGTCGGCGAGTGCGACTCGCCGGGCGGCGGCGCGATTTTGCCGTCGAGCGTCATGGCCGCCTTGAGTGTAACCAGCGGCACGTGCTCGCGGATAAATTTGGCGAAGCTCTCATTCAATTTTTCAGCTTCGACCTGAAGGGTACCTCCGGTGACTTCGATTCCGGCGGCGCGCAGCTTCTCGAATCCTTTGCCGGAGACGAGCGGGTTGGGATCGGGCATGGCAGCGACGACATTTTTGATTGCGGCGGCGATGAGCGCATCAGCACAAGGCGCAGTACGGCCGTGATGGCAGCAGGGCTCGAGATTGATGTAGAGGGTCGCGCCCTTCACGTTCTTGCCCTTTGCGCCCGCGTCTTCAAGCGCCAGAATCTCGGCGTGCTTCAGACCATCGTAAGTATGGAATCCGCTGCCGAGGACTACATTGTCGCTGGAGACAAGCACCGCTCCTACACATGGATTGGGCGAGACGAGCGAGGTTCCGCGAGCCGCCAGCTCAAGGGCCTGGCGCATGAAGCGCTCGTGGTCATGATTAGAGCCAATCTTCATTTTGCAAAGAACCAAGGGCGAAGATTATCGTCAGGCACAAAACGGCAAGCCTGTCGGAAGATCGCGTGTAACGTTCCGGGAGCCAGTTGTTTGTGCATTGGTACTGTCAAGGTCTGCTGCTCGCCGCTCACCAGAACGCGCCGCAACTTGGCATGGCTACCGCGCATAGAAACGGTCTGAAACCCAAAGCTCGCCAAAGCACGCAAAACATCACGGCCGCCAAGCTGCCGCAATCGCGTCATACAGCGCGTGAGAGCTCATACATGAGCTGCAGACGGGGCTGATTTTGCAATCCGAAACTTGCCAGGTCTTCGTCTTCCAAGTGGAGAGCCAAGGCCTCGCGAACGTTGGCAACCAATTCATCCAGCGATTCCGCCTGAGTCACCACCGGCAATTCGAGGCACTCACCGACGTACGTTTCGCCGTCTCTGGAAACCACGAAATGAATAGTGTCGCGGAGTCCTGATGTAACCGCGCTAACAAGCGGCTTGGCCGATTTCTTGCGGCGCGTGCGGTAAGGCGGCAGCACCTGGTACTTACCACGCCCTACGCGGCGAAAATAATCCCACTTGTGCAAATGATTCTTGGGAGCATCCACGCAGCAGCGGCTGACAACATGGGTCCGCACTGAACTGACATTCAAGTGGGGTAGAGCGCGGACTACCTCTTCGACGGTAAATATCCAATTAGTGTGGTCACTCGCAGCCGCGTTTGCCGCCACTAAGACCTGCTCGTGGATGTGCATGTGTCTCTCCTGAAACCAAGAGCTTCACATAAATATCACGTGATTGTCAAGTCAATCTTACTCGAAGAGAGAATCTACAAAATCCTGAGCATCAAAGGGAAGCAGGTCGCCCGCTTTTTCGCCCACACCCACATAGCGCACAGGCAGGCCGAGCTCGCGGCAAATGGCCACAACCACGCCGCCCTTGGCGGTGCCGTCAAGCTTGGTGAGCACGATGCCGGTCACGCCGGCGGACTTGGTGAACAGGCGCGCCTGCTGAAGGCCATTCTGGCCGGTGGTCGCGTCCATGACCAGAAGCACCTCGTGAGGCGCGCCGGGGACGATGCGCTCGGCTGTGCGCTTCATTTTTTCAAGCTCGGCCATGAGATTTGATTTGGTGTGCAGGCGGCCAGCGGTATCAACGATGACGTAGTCGGTCGAGTGCGACTTCGCTGCTTGGAGCGCGTCGAAGAGCACGGCCGAGGGATCGCCGCCCGGCTTGGTCTTGATGACCTCAGTCCCGGTGCGGCTGCCCCAGATTTCAAGCTGATCAATGGCGGCGGCGCGAAACGTATCTGCCGCGGCGAGCAAAACGGTCTTACCTTGACCGCGAAGAAGATTGGCGAGCTTGCCGATAGTCGTAGTCTTGCCGGTGCCGTTGACGCCGACAATGAGAAGAACCTCGGGCGCATCGACCGCGCGCGCGGGCTGCACCGCGCCATTCAAGATGGCGAGCAGCTCTTGCTTCAACAGTCGCTTGAGCTCGGCGATATTTGCGATCTGCTTGTGGTCGGCCTGCTGGCGCAGTTTCTCGAGGACTTCATGGGTCGTTGTGGTGCCCAGGTCGGCGGCGATGAGCGTGGCTTCGAGCTCATCCAGCGTCTCGCGATCAATTTCTTTGTTGAACGAGACGATTTCTTCGATGCGCTCACTCAGGCTTTCGCGGGTGCGGGTGACCGCCTGCTTCATGCGGTCGAGAAAGCCCGGCTTTTTTTCTTTTTCCTGTTCGAGGGAGCCGAAGAGCGTTTGAATCACACCTGATTATAGCCAAGCGTGTTGCGAGCAAAAGAAAAGCCGCCCCGCGAGGAGGCGGCTATTGAACGCTTCAATATCAGTGTTGCTGGTTGGCGCCTGCCTTCTTGGCATGCTCTGGATGCGAATCACCATATTTGATGCCGGCCTGGATCTCTGCCTCAGCGGCGCGCAGGTGCTCCATGGCCTTTCCACGGTGGCCGCCCTTGTTGTGTTCCGCATGTGAGAGGGCCTGTTCGGCCTGTTGGATGTGCTGCAAAGCAGCCTGCATATCGGGCTGATCTTCGGCGGCCCAAGCGGGCATTGACATAGCAGCAGCGAGCGCGAGCACGAATACTGAAGCTGAAACTTTACCTAACATAAGATCCTCTCCTGTTTGAAATTAAGCGTACGAAGTGTCGCTAAACGCGGATATCTTAACTCCAGTTTCGCCCAATGGCGAGACGGTTAGCGTTCGCGAGCGACGACGAACTCTGGCGCCCAGAGCAGGGCGCGCTTGATTTCAGTATCCGGGAACGTGCAGATGGCCTCGCGCGCCGCGACGGAATATTTTTGCGCCGAATCCATGGCGGCGCGAACGGAGCCATAGCGGTAGAGGATTTCCAGGATCTGGTGGTGTGCGATCGTGCGAAAAGTCCGCTCAGCGAGGACAGTCTCGACCAACTCGCGCTCTGCCGGAGTGCAGCGCTCAAGCGCATGGATGACTGCCATGGTGACCTTACCCTCACGCAGGTCGCTGGCCACAGGCTTGCCCAAGACCTCTTCTGAGGCGGTGAGGTCAAGCACGTCATCCACAATCTGGAAGGCCATGCCGAGGTTACGCCCGTATTCGCCGACGCGGCGTTCCTCGTCTTCGCTCGCCCCGGCGATGACAGCGCCGAGACGCATGCATACAGAAAAAAGACATGCAGTCTTGCGATGGATGAGGTCGAAATATTCGTCGAGCGCGACGCATCTGCCGAGTTTTTCGATTTGCAGCAGCTCGCCCTCGACCATTTGCTGGGTGAGATCAATCAGGACGTCAAGTACACGGAAGTTGCGCTCCTGCACCGCGATCTTGAAGGCCTGCATGTAGAGCCAGTCGCCGGCGAGCACGCACATGGAGTTTCCCCAACGGGTGTTGGCGGCGGGACGCCCGCGACGGGTTTCAGCTTCGTCAATGATGTCGTCGTGCACCAGCGTGGCGGTGTGGATTATTTCGACCACTGCGCCCAGCTGGATGGCGCCGCGCCCGTCGTAGTTGAAGAGCTTGGCCGAGAGCAACAGCAGGGAAAG
>JADMIO010928630.1_pt1 | contig 27080 bp, 27 predicted proteins | sample 8958161 | NCBI WGS metagenome assembly JADMIO01 (sample SAMN16585339, study PRJNA669376) | soil metagenome | isolation source: Crop rotation soil | place: USA: Cullars Rotation, Alabama | collected 2011
CCCTCGAAGGCCTCGGGGGTCACCCGCGCCGAGCAGGAGGCGGTCACCAGCAGTCCGCCGGGAGCCACCACCTCCAGCGCCTGGCGGTTCAGCGAGGCATATCCGTCGATGGCGGCCTCGACGGCACGCTGGCTCTTGGCGAACGCGGGCGGGTCGAGGACGACGAGGTCGAAGCGGCGGCCCTCCTCCCGGAAGGACGACAGGAGCGCGAAGACGTCCGCCGCGAGGAAGTCGTGGGCGTTGGGGTCCAGGCCGTTCCGGCCGAAGTTCTCCCGCGCGAGCGCGATGGCGTCGGCGTCCTGGTCCACGCTGAACACCCGGGAGGCGCCCCCGAGCGCGGCATTGACGCTGAACCCGCCGGAGAAGCTGAAGCAGTTCAGGACGCTGGCCCCGTGCGAGAGCCGCCTCACCAGCGCCCGGTTCTCGCGCTGGTCGAGGAAGAAGCCGGTCTTCTGTCCCCGGCGCACGTCCACGCCGAAGCGAACTCCGCGCTCGCAGATCTCCACCGGATCCGCCGGTTCCTCCCCCCAGAGCAGGCGCCCCCCGGCGGCCGGGCGCGGCCCTTCCTCGTCGCCGTCCTCTCCTCCGGGCTGGTCCCTCCCGAGCACCGAGCGGACACCGGGGAGCGCGCGGAGGGCCTCGACCAGCATGCCCCGGACGGGGGTGAGCCCCGCGGAGTAGAGCTTGAGCACCACCGTGCCGGCATAGAGGTCCGCCACCACGCCGGGGAGCCCGTCCGACTCGCCGTGGACCAGGCGGAAGCTGTCGGTGTCGGTCCGGTCGAGGAGCCGCTCCCGGAGCTCCCACGCCGACTGGACCCGCCGGCGGAAGAACTCGCCATCGATGGCCTCCCGCACGTCCCGGGTCAGCACCCGGACGGCGATGGGGCTCAGCGGGTCGAAGTAGCCGCGGGCGACGAACTTCCCGCCCTCGGTGAGGTCCACCACGCTCCCCGGCGGGATGCGCGGCAGCTTCTCCACCGCCTTCCGGAACACCCAGGGGTGCCCCGCGCGGAGATGGCGCCCGAGACCGCGCTGCAGCTCCAGGCGGACCAGGTTCACCGCTGGCCTCCCTTCGCCCGGAGGACCGCCCGGGCCAGCTCCTCGAAGCCGGCGCCCTCGGGCGCGCGGGTGACGAACCGGGGACGATGCGCCAGCAGCCCGAGCACCGTCCGGACGTTGGCCACGCCGACGCTGAGCGGAAAGGCGGCGAACAGGGGGGCGTCGTTCAGGCTGTCACCGACGTAGACCCAGCGGCGGTCGCGCGGGACGAGCGAGGCGCGGAACACGGACCGCAGGAATCTCCGCACCATCCACGCCTTGTCGAACGGGCCGATCCAGGCGTTCACGTGGACGCTGGAGCGCACGGCGTTCACCCCGTGCGCCGCGAGGAAGGCCTCGAGCCTCCGCGCAGCCTCCGGCCCGAGCCGGACCTCCTCGTTCACGTCGATGGCCAGATCCACCTCGGCATAGCGACTGTCCGTGGACATGCGCGCTCCGGGGACCGCGCGCAAGGCGGACTGGACCACCCGCGCGAGCCGCCGGCGCTCCCGGGCACGGGCTCCCGCGGGCCGAGCGTAGGTCTTCCGGAGCGAGCCGCGCGCGTCGAGCCGCACCGAGACGCCGCCGTTCTCGGCGATGACGCCGGCGACCGGCAGGGTGCGGGCCCACGCCTCGGCGAATCCGGACGGACGGCCGGTCACCAGCACCACCGGGACGCCTGCCCGGTCCAGCCGCTCGAGCGCGCCGACCGTGGAGGCCCGAAGCTTGCCTTCGGTGGTGAGCGTCCCGTCGACGTCGGTGAAGACCGCCTCGACGCGGGAGAGGTCAGCCTCGCGGAGAGGTCGGGGCTCGGTCATCGGCGGCGGCGCACCCTACAGCGGAAATCGGTCGGGCTGCTCGGTCCTCGCCCTCGCGGCGGTTCCTCGCGTCGCTCGCGGTGACGGGACCCGAGGCCGCGTGCGTCACTCGCCCAGCGGAAGCCCGGCGAGCAGCGCCCGGAACTCCTCGACCACCGGTCCGACCTCGTCGGTGGGGACGAGCGCGAGGCTCTGCTTCCGCGCCCGGCGGAGGAAGTCGTCGAGCGGCTCGCTCCGCCCGTAGAGGCCGGCGGCGAGCTCGGCCGCCTCGGCGAGCGCGACGGCCGCCGCCCGTCGGTCGATGACCAGGAGCGCCTCGGCCTGCTCGAGCTTCACCCCGCTCCGGGCCCACACCTCGTGGTCGTGCCGGCGGAGCAGCGAGCGCTGGTTGACCACCATCAGGCTCTTCACCAGCTCGAGCACCCGCTGGCAGACGTCCATCACGTCCGCCTTCGACGGGAGAGGCTGGGCGGCCATGGCCCGGACCTCGTGGCGGTACTCGATGAGGCGCCGCTTGTCCTGGGCGCGGAGCGAGCGGTACGGGGCGGTCCGGCCGAACGCGTCCATCTCCTGCTCGAGGTGCTGCGCGTGCCACTGCACGTCCTCGGCGGTGGCCTGCCGGAGCTTGGATGCGCGGGACTCGAGGACCCGCCGGAGATCGGCCACCGCTGCGCGCACCGTGACCGCGCCGGTCACCTCGTCGGCGAGGCCGGGCACCACCTCCGAGCGCTCGACGTCGGCGAAGGGTGCCACCAGGTCGAACACCAGGGTGCCGATGTGCTCGCGGAACCGGGTGCGGGAGGCCTGCACCTCGGCCAGGAGGTTCCACCGGTCGGCGACGACGGCCGGATCGCGGACCTTCGCGCCGAGGCCCTGCACCTGCTCGAACAGCTGGGCCGCCGACGACTCCAGGACGCGCTCCAGCCTTGCGCGAGCCGCGTCGTCGAGAACGGCATCTTCCACGAGCGAGGCGAGCCCGCTGCTGCGCACTGCCGGCTGCACGGCCAGCTGGGTCCGCACGAGATCGATGAAGGCGTTGACGTCCCGGAGCGTCGCGGCGACCACCGGCGCCATCTCCTCCCAGGTGGAGAGGTCCTGGCTGTCGGTGGTGACCGGTGACTCGTACTGGAGGAGGTCGAGGTCGGTCAGCCGGGCGAGCGCAGACGCCGCGCCGTGGCAGAGCTGATTGAGACGGGAGGCCTGTGACTCCGGAACCGCGGAGAGCGCCGACTCGAGTGCGGGAGGAAGCAAGGGATCGTCCGAGAGCTTGCACGGACTGCTCGCGCCGATCCATGTCACCAGCCATGCCTACATGGACCGCGCCTGGAGGAGTGCGCCTCCACTTTCGCGACGTGGGGAGTGGCCCGCCGGTGCTGCTCCTCCATGCGTTCCCGCTGAGCAGCGAGATGTTCGAGCCGCAGTGGTCCGCGCTCGCCGACCGGGCGCGGTTCATCCTTCCCGACCTGCGCGGATTCGGCGGGAGCAGCGCCGGGTCGGGACCCAGCGAGATGGGCGTGATGGCCGACGACGTGCTGGGCCTGCTCGATCACCTCGGCATCGAGGCCGCGGTGGTGGGCGGCGTGTCGATGGGCGGCTACGTGTCGCTCGCGCTGCTCCGGAACGACCCATCGCGCGTGCGTGCGCTGGTGCTGGCCGACACGCAGAGCTCGGCGGACGACGCGGCCGCGCGTGCGCTCCGGGAGACCACGGCGCGAGAGGTGCTCGCCAGCGGACCGGCCGTCCTCGTTCCCCTGGCGGAGAAGCTGCTCGGGCCAGCCGCCTCACCCGAGGTCCGGGCGCGGGTGGCAGGATGGATCACCGCGTCGTCCGCCGAGGCGATTGCAGCGGCGCAGCGGGGAATGGCGCTCCGTCCCGACGCCCGCGACATCCTCGCGCGCTTCGGCGGTCCGGTGCTGATCGTGGTGGGCGCGGACGACGTCCTCACTCCGCCGGCGAAGGCACGGGCGATGGCGGAGCTGGTGCCCGGCGCCGAGCTGGTGGAGATTCCACGGGCGGGACATCTCGCGAACGTCGAGGCGCCCGACGCCTTCAACGCGGCGCTCGCTCGCTTCATCGACCGGGTGTGCTCGCCTCCGGCTCGTTAAGGAGGGGGCATGCCGAGCTTCCCGATTCCCCGGACCCTCGACGAGTTGGTCCACCCCGAGCGGATGGCGCTCCTCGTCTACGACGTGCAGGTCGGCATCGTCCGGCAGATCGCCGACGGCGCTCGGGTGGTGGCACGGGTGCAACGGGCACTCGCGGCCGCGCGGGGGGCCGGCATGCGCGTCTTCTTCACCCGCCACATGTCCCTCCCGCTCGAGCTGATGGGCGCGTCGCAGTACAGGATGGCGATGGCCTGGCAGCGGGTGGACAAGCCGGAGCTGGTGAAGCCCTGGTTCCTCCGAGACTCGCCGGGATTCGCGCTCGCGCCGGAGATGCAGCCGCGGCCGACCGAGGCGATCTTCGACAAGCTGGCCATGTCCGCGTTCGAGGGGACTCCGCTCGAGTTCGCGCTGCGCGACTGCGGCGTGGTCGCGGTGGCCCTGGCTGGCATCGCGCTCGAGATCGGGATCGAGCCGACCGCCCGCCACGCGGCCGATCTCGGCTTCCTCCCCGTCCTGCTGGAGGACGCCTGCGGCGCAGGCCACCCGGAGGCCGCGGCCCGCTCGATCGAGAGCCTGCGCTTCGCCGGGGACTCGCTGTTCTCCGACGTGGACACGTTCGGTCGCCTCCTGGCGCCTCCCGGGCCGTCCGGAGCTCGCTGACGCCGTCCTCAAGCTCCGCGGCGAGCCGCTCGGCCGCCTCGCGACCCCGACACACCTCCGGGTAGCTCCTCCGGGCGAGGGGTCGAAAATCCGCGCGCCCGGGCACTGGACGTGCTCTCGTCGCTGGTCGATGACCATCGCTCGCCCGACGCGGCGTGAGGTCCTCCTCGGCGGCGCAGCCCTGCTCTCGAGAACGCACGCCATCGCGGCACCGGTCCCCGCCCGGAAGCTGCGGATCGTGGTGGTGGGCGCGGGCATGGCGGGGATGGCCGCCGCGGACGCGCTGTTGATCCGGGGGCAAGACGTGACGGTGCTCGAGGCGACGCTCCGCCCGGGCGGCCGGGTCCGCACCCTCCGCGAGCCGTTCTCGGACGGGCTCTTCGCCGAGGCCGGCGCAGGGCGTATCCCCAGCACCCACACTCTCACCCGGCAGTACGTCAAGAAGCTCGGGCTGACCCTTCGTCCCTACCGGCCGAAGGGGGCCGAGGTCTCCCGCTTCGGCGAGGACCGGTTCGTGGTCCGGCCCGGCGAGAAGCTCCTTCTCTCCAGGACCCAGCTGCCTTTCTCCGGGGCCGAGGGGAGCCTGGACGTCGAGGGACTCGCCCGGCGCTACATCGCCCGGTACACGAAGGAGATCGGCGCCATCCCTCCGGAGTCGTGGCCTCTCGCTGCGCCGGCCTCTCTCATCGACCGGACCCTGGAGCAGGTGCTCCGGGCCGACGGCGCCTCGCAGGCCGCGATCGATCTGCTGGCCTTCGGCTTTCCCAGCGATTCGGCGGCCGACTTCCTGCGCGACGCCTGGTCGCACGAGGGGCCCGCCCTGGACCACGTGGTGGGTGGGAACGACCGGCTCCCGACCGCGTTCGCCGCCACGATGCGGGAGCACATCAGGTACGGCACGCCGGTCGTGCGCATCCGGCAGAGCGCGGACGGAGTGGAGGTCGTGGCCGATGGCGTCCGGGCCGGTCAGACCTACCCGGCCGACCGGGTCATCGTCACCGCGCCGGCCCCGGCGCTCCGGGCGGTGGAGTTCGTCCCCGCGCTCTCGGCGCGAAAGGCCGAGGCCATCGCGCACCAGGCGTATGGGGCGGTGACCCGGGTCTATCTCCAGTTCCGGCGCCGCTACTGGAAGCAGGCCGGTCTCAGCGGCTTCGCGAACCTCGACGTGCCCATGGAGGTCTGGAACGCCACGTTCGACCAGCCGGGCCAGAGGGGAATCCTCCTGGGGTACATGTTCGAGGCACTCGCCCGGAAGGTCGCGGCGATGGGTCCAGAGGAACGCATCCGCTTCTTCCTCGACCAGGCCGAGCAGCTCTTCCCGGGCGCGAAGAACGAGGTCGAGGGCGGGGCGAGCTTCTCCTGGCACGAGCAGCCCTTCCAGCAGGGAGCCTTCTTCAACGCCGATCCGCCGGAGACCTTGCGGAACATCCCGGTATTCGCGGCGGCGGAGGGACGGATCCACTTCGCCGGAGAGCACACCTCAGCGTGGCCGGGATGGATCCAGGGTGCCCTGCACTCGGGGCTCCGCGCCGCGCGCGAGGTCCTCGCCGCCGCCTGACCGGCGCTCGATCGCGCCGAGCACCTCGCCCAGGAAGCGGCGAAGGTTGAGGCCGAGGACGCGCTCGATGCGCGCCCGGGGATGCCCGCGGCGGAGGAGGATCGCCGTCAGCTTCCACAGATCGGTCACGTCCCTCATGCCCGATGGGAGCGGGACCAGGCCGTCGAAGTCGCTGCCGAGGCACACCGCCTCCTCGCCGGCGACGCGGACCGCGTGCTCGAGGTGGTCCGCCACCGCCTCCAGCCGGCGGCTCCCGAGGTAGGGCGTTCCGAAGATGATGCCCACGACGCCTCCGCGGTCGGCGATGCGCCTGAGCGCGTCGTCCTCCAGGTTCCGCCACCTCGGCCCCAGCGCGGCGACGCCGGTGTGGGAGCAGAAGACGCGCGCCTCCCGCTGTCCCAGCAGCGCCGCGAGCAGTCGCCGCGACGCATGGGCCACGTCGACAGCGAGGCCGTGCGCCGCCATCGCCTCCAGCACCTTCGCTCCGAGCGCGGTCAGCCCTCGCCGGCCGCGGAAGGGAAACGAGGAGCCTCCGAGCTCGTTGGGAACGAGGTGGGTCAGGCCCATGAATGTGACGCCGCGCCGGGCGAGCTCGCCCACGCGCTCCACCCGTCCCTCGATCGCGTGTCCGCCCTCGATGCCGAGGACGCACACCACCCTCCCCTCCGGGCCGGGCGCGAGGTCCGCGGGAGTCCGCGCGAGGAGCGCCGTGCGCCCCCGGCAGGCCTCGGTCAGCCGATCGATCTGGAACAGGACCCGGGTCCACGGGCTCCGGATGGCCTCCAGCGGCCACCCGTGGGCGAGCGCGAACACCGGAAAGCCTCCGATGAACGGGAACCCCCGCGACACGACCGTGAACACTTGAAGGTTGACCCCCGCCTCCCCCAGGCGGACGAAGTCCACGTGGCCGCGCCGCTGCCTGCTGCGGAGGTCGCGGTTCCAGAGGAGGGCGTCGGCGTGGGCGTCGGCCACGTAGGCGGCCCGGTGCAGCGCCCTCGCCTCAGCCTCCAGCGATGCCTCGGCGGTCGTCACGGGAGGGGCAGATCTGCCCCGGAAGGCACGGCGGCTGTCAAACCGCCTGACCGGCGCCGCGGGAACCAGCGCGCTAGAGTCATTCCCGTGGCCTTGCCGACCGAGCCGATGCGCGTCAGTCGCGACGAGCTGCGCTTCGACTTCGGCGGGGCGCGGTTCCGCCTGCCCCGCGACCGCGCGTTGCTCGCCTGGATCGTCGACCAGTTCCTCTACGGCGAGGTGACCGGCATCCAGGTCGGGCACTGGCTCTACGGGGCCCCCTCGCTCGAGGCCGCCACCTTCTTCGCCCGTCAGGCGAGCGAGGAGCTCGCGCACGTCCGGGTCTTCCTCCGCGTCCATGCCCTGCTCGGGACGACGCCGGGGCCCCCGCATCCGGTGATCCGCTTCCTCTCCACCGGGGCGATGGGAAGCGACTACGCCGAGCACGTCGCGACCGAGATGGCGGTGGGCGAGGGGCAGGTGCTCGCCGTGTTCCAGGCGCTCATCGACACGGTGGATTCCCCCGACATCGTCCGGCTCCTCGAAGGTGCTGCGCGCCAGGAGGAGCGCCACGTCGCCTTCGGAGAGTCGGAGACGGTTCGCCTCCTCACCGCGCGTCCCGCGCTGGCCGACGACCTGCTCGGGGCCAACCTCCTCACCCTGCTCTCCCTCCCCCGGCTCGCGCGCTTCATCCAGGGCCGGCTCGGGACCGAGCACGAGGTGCTCCGGCACACCGAGGCCTTCCTCGCCCACGTGGTGCGGCTCACCGAGCTGCGCCTGCAGCGGCTGGGGGTCCTCCGGGGCTCGCTGCGCGACCTCGGGTGGGGGCGGCGGGCGCGGCTGATCGCCCGCGCCTTCTTCCGGCATCAGATCAACCGGTTCCGCCGTCCGCGCCGCCTGACCGACACCTACCTGTCGGACCCCGCCCTCCGGCGCCTCCCCTCGGAGGCCGCGGAGTGATCCTGACCATCAACGGAGAGCGGCGAGAGGTCGCCGACGGGCTGACCGTCGCGACGCTCGTGACTCAGCTCGGGGTCCGGGGCCGGGTCGCGGTGGAGCTCAACGGCGAGGTTCTCCGCCAGGCGCAGCATCCGGAAACGACCTTGCGGGACGGCGACGCCCTCGAGGTGGTGACGTTCGTGGGCGGAGGGGCGTAGAAGCTCGTCCATGGACGACGCACTGGTCATCGCAGGCAAGCGATTCGGCTCCCGCCTGCTCATCGGCACCGGGAAGTACCCGAGTCACGAGGTCATGAAGCGCTGCCACGAGGCCTCGGGCTCGGAGATCGTCACCGTCGCCGTCCGCCGACTGGATCTGAACGCGAAGGGCGAGGCCTCCCTCCTCCACTGGATCGACACCACCCGGATGACGCTCCTGCCCAACACGGCGCTCTGCTACACGGCGGAGGACGCGGTGCGGACCTGCCGGCTGGCGGCCGAGCTCGGCATGAGCCGGTGGGTGAAGCTGGAGGTCCTCGGCGACGAGCGGACCCTCTTCCCGGACGTGGAGCAGACCGTCGCGGCCGCACGGATCCTGGTGAAGGAGGGCTTCACCGTCCTGCCGTACACCTCGGACGACCCCATCACCGCGCGGAAGCTCGAGGACGCGGGCTGCGCGGCCGTCATGCCGCTGGCAGCTCCCATCGGCTCGGGTCTCGGCATTCGCAACCCCCACAACATTCGGCTCATCCGCGAGACGGTGAAGGTCCCGGTCATCGTGGATGCCGGCGTGGGGACCGCTTCCGACGTGGCGATCGCGATGGAGCTCGGCTGTGACGGGGTGCTCCTGAACACCGCGGTCGCGGGAGCAAAGGATCCGGTGCGCATGGCAGGGGCGATGAAGCTCGCCATCGAGGCGGGCCGGGCCGCCTTCCTCGCCGGGCGCATTCCCCGCAAGGCGTACGGGTCGGCGTCGAGCCCGATCGAGGGCCTGGTCGACTGAAGCTCCCGCGCCTCATCGTCATCACCGACTGGACGCTGCCCGGGGACGCACACCGCGCGGCGCTGGAGGCGGTGGCGGCGCTCGGCCCCGAGGTCTGCATCCAGCACCGGGAGCCGGGCGCGGCGGTGCGCGGATTCCTCGAGCGTGCTCGCTGGCTCGCGGCGCTCACCACGCGCACCGGTGCCCAGCTGGCGATCAACGGCCGGCTGGACGTGGCGCTCCTGGTCGGCGCGAATCTCCACCTGCCGGTGGACGGGCCGCGTGCGGCCGAGGCGCGTCCGTTGCTCCCCTCCGGCCGGTGGATCAGCGCCGCGGTGCACTCGGAGGCTGAGCTCGCGGAGGTCACCGGATGTGATGCGGTCCTCCTGTCCCCCGTCTTCGCTCCGGGGTGCAAGCCGGGGGATGCGCGGCCGCAGCTCGGCCCGGAGGGGTTCGCGCGCCTCGCCCGGCGTGCGGCACCGCTCCCCTGCTTCGCGCTCGGGGGGATGACGCCCGCTCGCCTGGCGGCCCTCGGCGGCTGCCAGGGCGCGGCAGTGCAGAGCGGAGTCCTGCACGCACAGAATCCCGCCGCCGTCGCACGTGCGTTCCTGACGCGGCACTGACACTCGAGCTCGCGAAGCCCTTCCCGACCTCCCGGAAGCGCTCGGCGTACGAGAAGCGGCCGATGGACGCTTGCAGTTGCATCAGTCCATGAAGGAACAGGTCCACCTGCGCGCAGTGTGCCCGCACGTGCACACCGCAGACCGATACAAGCGCTGGCAGGTCAACAGTGAACATCGCCGCTTGCCGCCCCGTTCCGCTTCCAGATCGCGATGCCCATCCATCGGGTCGCTCGGGGTCCACCCAGGGAGGCAGCGCGATGAAGCGGTTCGTGGCGGCAGTGGCGGCAGTCCTGACAGTGGCCGGCATCGGCTGCGGAAACGACTCCGGAGGGGACGGCGGCACCAATGGCCCGCCCCAGGACAAGGCGTGGGTACGCTTCGGGAACCTCTCACCCGACGCTCCGCCCATCGACCTCTGTGTCCGGGCTTCGGGTACGCAGGACTGGGGCTCGCCGGTGCTGGGGAAGAATGGCCTCGACGCGGGCCTCGCCTTTCCGGCGATGAGCAAGGTCATCTACATCGCCCCCGGCACGCTCGACTTTCGCGCCGTCGCGCCAGGCGGAGATTGCTCGACGCCGATCGGTCCCGACCTCACGGCGCAGACCATCAACGCCCACGGCACGTACACCATGACCGCCGTGGGGCAGCTCGCCGCGGGCAGCGAGGGGCCGTACGTGCTCCTCCAGTACATCGAGCATCAGGATCCGCCGGCCGCCGGCAAGGCGCGGTTCAGGTTCACCAACGTGGTGCCCAACGCGCCACCGCTCGCCGACGGGATCAGCGACGGGGGAACCTTCACCCTTCTGACCGAGGCGATGATTCCCTTCCGCTACAACGCCTCCGGGACCGGCATCGTCGATGGCTACCAGGACGTCGATCCGAATCCGGCGCTCCCGCTCACCGTTCGGCTGGCCCCACCGCAGTCGAACCCGGACCTCTTCACCGCGCCGGTGAACTTCAAGGCAGGAGTCATCACTGCGGTGTGGACGATCGGCCTGTTCGGCGGGACGGGCGATCAGCGCGTCGGCTACTTCATCTGCGACGAGATCCCCGCGGCAGCGGGGGGCCAGACCAACTGCACCCGCGAGTGATGCGGGGGGCCCCCGGGGGTGGCAACCCGCCCCCGGACGGGGCTCAGTTGATGGCCCCGGGGCTGTTCCAGTCGTTCTGGTCCCGCTCGGCGCAGTGGTAGTCGTCGCCGGGCATGTCCCACTCGGACCACGGCGCGACCGTCCAGCGCTGTTGCGCGCCCGACCGCCACTTGTAGGCCCAGGTATAGGTGCCGTAGGTGTCGTTGATGCCCGGGTTGTACGTGCTCCAGCTCCAGGCGTAGGTCCGGTTCTTGTCGGTGTTCCAGGCACCGGATTCGTTGCTGGAGAACCAGGAGTTCGAGCTCGAGTTCAGGACGATGTTCTGCCGGAGCCGGCTGTTCGACGATGGCCAGCCCCACTCGGGGGTATCGAAGCGGATCGGGGCGAACGTGGTCCGGTTGATGTCGTTGAAGCCAACGTAGAGGCTGCCGTAGGTGTCGGGCACGCTCCCGCCCGAGTGCGCCCGCCAGTAGCGAATGCCCTGGCTGACCCACTCGACGATGTTGTTCGTGATCCGGACGTTCTTCAGGGACCACCCGACCGAGTAGCTCTCGTTGGCGAGCTGGACGCCCGTTGCGCGGTAGCCCAGGTCCTTCCGGTTGTACTTGTCCGTGTTGGCGTAGATCCAGTTCCGGTTGACGGAGACGTTCTGGGAGTTGGAGACGAAGACGTTGGTCGAGACGCAATTGTAGATCCGGTTCCCCTCGACCGTGGCCCCGTCCACCGCGAGCACGTCCGCGCACTCGCCGTAGCTGTCGTGGATCGAGTTTCCGATCAGCTTCCATCCCCACTGCGCCTTGCTCGCCTGACTCGAGACCGCGGCGTCCCAGTAGTCCGACTTCCAGTACTGGTTTCGCATGACCGTGTTGTAGATCTCGTTGCCCACGATCTCGTGTCCGCTGCCCTCGGTGATGACTCCGTGCCGGGCGGTGTCGTGGACGGTGTTGAAGTAGATCTTCACGTTGCTTCCGCCGTACCCGCCATGCTCCGCGTCGGGGACGCCGGTGTTCCGGATCTCCAGCCCCTGGATCGAGACGTTGCCGACCTGCCAGAGCCCGAACACCGCCCCGTAGTCGCCGATGCCGCCCCACCCGTCGATGACGGGGCTCTCGCCGGGGGCGTTGGTGATCAGCACTCGCGAGCTCGGCCACAGGTTCGCCAGCTGGACCGGACCGTAGGTTCCGCCATGCACGTAGATGGTGTCCTTGCCCTGGAGGCATCGAGCCGCAGCGGTGATGGTGCGGAAGGTGTAGCCGTTGCCGGGACACCACCCTGGATCGCTTCCCCACGTCGCGACGTGGAACAACCGTCCACTCCAGTCAGGTTGGAGCCGCGCCGGCTTCGCACACTGCGTCCAGGCGCCGTCCGCCCCCGCGGCGATCGCTGCCGAGGCGATCCCCATGACCATCACTGCCGCCAGTCTTCCTGTCAGGTGCAACACCGCCTCCTCGGCTCTCGGCTCCATCAGGAGCGCGGCGGCCTCTTACGACGCAGAGCGGCCATGAATCTTTGTAAACAGTTTCGGCACACGTGAAACAGGCCGGACAGCTGACAGGGGACCAACAGCACGCCTCGAGAATGAGACGCCCGTCTCCTCTCCAGCCATCGGACCGACAGAACGCGACCGCGGCCGGGGGTTGCCGGTACGGGAGATCGTGACGGGAGAGGTCGCTCGCCTGCTGCGAGCGTGCGCGGCCGGGACGCGGGGCGATCGCTGCTAGTTGATCGCGCCTGGCGTGTTCCAGTCGTTCTGCGAACGGCTCTGGCAGTGGTAGTCGGCCGAGGGCATCTCCGACTCGGACCAGGGCGCGACCGTCCAGCGGATCACCGCGCCCGGCTTGAGCGCGTAGGCAGGAATGTACGTTCCCCAGGTATCGGTGATGCCCGGGCTCGTCGGCGTGGTGGTCTTGCCGTAGTTCCAGTTGCCGCCCACGTTCCACGCTCCCGAGGTCTCGGTGGAGAACCAGGTGTAGGGGCTCTGGTTGAGGACGAGGTTCGCCCGGAGCCGGCTGTTCGCGCTGGGCCAGCCCCCGTCGGGCGTGTCGAACCGGAGGGGTGAGAACTGCATGCGATTGAAGTCGTTGAAACCGACGTAGAGGTTCCCGTACGTGTCCGCGACGGTCCCTCCGGTGCGGGAGCGCCAGTAGCGGATGCCCTGCGCGACCCACTCGACGATGTTGTTCGTGATCCGGACGTTGCTCACCGACCACCCGGACGAGCTGCCCTCGTTGGCGAGCTCGATGCCAGAGGCCCGGTAGCCCAGGTCGGGACGGTCGTACTGGTCGCTGTTGGCGTAGACCCAGTTCCGGTTGATGGTCAGGTTGCGTGACCCGGACACGAAGAGGTTCGCGCTCACGCAGTTGTAGATCCTGTTCCCCTCGACCGTGGCGCCATCCACCGCGAGGACATCCGCGCACTCGCCCCAGCTGTCGTGGATGGAGTTGCCGATGACCTTGTAGCCCCACTGGCTCCGGTTCGGATCGCTGGACACCGCGGCGTCCCAGTAACTCGACTGCCACCAGCGGTTGCGCATCACCGTGTTGTAGACCTCGTTGCCCACCACCTCCATCTGGCTGCCGTCGGTGATGATCCCGTGCCGGGCGGTGTCGTGGACGGTGTTGAAGTACAGCTTCACGTAGCTGGATCGGCTCACCCGGACGCCGTAGCCGCCGTGCTCGGCATCGGGAACGCCGGTGTTCCGCACCTCGAGGCCCTGGATGGCGACGTTGCTGACCTGCCAGAGACCGAGCACCGCCTGGTAGTCACCGATGCCGTTCCAGCCGTCGATGATCGGGTGCTCGCCCGCGGCCGCGGTGATCAGGACTCGATCCGAGGGCCAGACGTTCGCGATGAGCACGGGGCCGTAGGTGCCGTCGTGGACGTAGATGGTGTCCTTGCCCTTCGCGCAGGCGGCGGCGGCGTCGATGGTGCGGAAGGTGTAGCCCGCGCCGGGGCAGGAGCCCGGGTTCGTTCCCCAGGTGGCCACGTGGAAGGTCCGGCCGGCAGGATCGGCGGTGAGGCGCGCGGGCGCTGCGCACTGCGTCCAGCTTCCGTCGGCGCCAGCAGCCAGGGCAGCGAGGGTGAAGAGTCCTGCCGCGAGTCCCAGGGTCCTTCCGAGTGCGTGCAACACCGCCTCCTTGGCGCTCGGTGAGGGGCGCAAGGTACGACGGGCGAATGCGGTGCCGCGTTGTGAACATTTACCTACCTTTGAGGTAGCTCGGAGAGCAGCCGTCCAGGCGCGAAGCCCGCTCGAGCGCACGCGCCCGCAACGGGACGGCGGGCGCCCCCTCGCGTCGGGGAGCACCCGCCGCATGTGGCGCCTGCCGGCGTCGCTGGATCAGTTGATCGCGCCGGGCGTGTTCCAGTCGCTCTGACTGCGAGACTGACAGTGGTAGTCGGTCGACGGCATCTGCGACTCGGACCATGGCGCAATGGTCCAGCGGATCGCGGCGCCGGACTTCAGCTCGTACGCCGGGACATAGGTTCCCCACGGATCCTTGATGCCCGGGCTCGTCGAGGTGGTGTTGCGGCCGTAGTTCCAGTTTCCCGTGACGTCCCACGAGCCCGACTGATCCGTGGAGAACCACTTCCAGTCGCTCGTGTTGAGGACGAGGTTGCGCCGCAGCTTGCTGTTCGCTCTCGGCGACCACCCCTCTGGCGTGTCGAGACGGATCGGCGAGAAGGTGGTGCGGTTGAAGTCGTTGAACGCGATGTAGAGGTTTCCGTAGGTGTCCTTGACCGGATGCCCCGTGTGCGGCGCCTTCCAGTAGCGCACGCCCTGGCTCACCCACTCGATGATGTTGTTGGTGATCCGGATGTTGTTGAGAGACCAGCCGACGGTCTTCCCCTCGTTGGCCAGCTGGATCCCGGTGGCGCGTGACCCGTAGTCGGGCCGATTGAAGCGGTCATTCGTGGCGTAGAGCCAGTTCCGGTTGAGGGTGACGTTCTGGGAGTTGGAGACGAAGACGTTGGTGCTGACGCAGTTCCGGATCCGGTTGCCCTCGACCGTCGCCCCGTCCACCGCGAGGATGTCCGCGCACTCGCCGTAGCTGTCGTGGATGGAGTTCCCGATGAGCTTGTAGCCCCACTGGTTCCGGTCCGGCTGGGTGGTGACCGCCGCGTCCCAGTAGTCCGATCTGAACCACTGGTTCCGCATCACGGCGTTGTAGACCTCGTTGCCGACCACCTCCATCTGGTGACCGTTGGTGAGGATGCCGTGCCGGGCCGTGTCGTGGACGGTGTTGTAGTAGAGCTTCACCGAGGTCGACTCGTAGACGTGGACGCCGTAGGCGCCGTGCTCGGCATCGGTGACGCCGGTGTTCCGGATCTCGAGTCCCTGGATGGCGATGTTGGTCACCCGCCACAGCCCGACGATGGCGCTGAAGTCGGGGACGCTGCCCCAGCCCTCGATGACCGGATTCTCCCCCGGAGCGTTGGTGATGAGGATCGTGTCGCTCGGCCAGAGGTTGCTGATCTGGACCGGGCCGTAGGTCCCGCCGTGGACGAGGATGGTGTCCTTGCCCCGCGCGCAGGATGCGGCGCGGGAGATCGTCCGGAACGTGGCCCCGGACCATGTTGGACATGTCCCCGGGTCTGATCCCGACGTCCTGACGTGGAAGGTGCGCCCTGCTGGGTCGGGGACGAGGCGTCTGGGCTGCGAGCACCAGGTCCACGCGCCGTCCGCGCCTGCAGCCAGTGAAGCGAGGGAGAAGAGTCCTGCCAGCAGTCCCAGGGTCCTTGCGAGTGCGTGCAACAGCGCCTCCTCGACGGGCTCGAGAGAAGGCGGCACCGTACGACGCAGGGCTGCTTCGCATCCTTGTGGACAGTTTCGGCACAGGGGAACCAGGTCGGGGAGCGGCCGGGCGGGCTGCACGCGCGCCGAGCGTGCGCACGAGCCCCTTGCGAAGCGCTCGGAAACCGGCATGCCGCCCGACCGAGTTCGTGGCGGTCGTGGGCCCTCGCCAGGATCGAGCCGTTACGCCTGTTCGAGGAGCGCGCGGGCCGAGCTCGCCAGCGCGTCCACCGCGCGATCCAGCGTGAAGCGGTGCAGCACCCGCTCACGCCCGCGTCGGCCCAGCTCCGCGCACGCCTCCAGGTCGCTGCAGAGCTCGGTGACCGCGTCGGCGAGCGCGTCCGCATCCCCCCGCGGCACCAGCCTTCCGCAGTCCCCGACGACCTCCGGCAGCCCGCCCACGTCCGAGCCCACCACCGCCGCCTCCGAGCACAGCGCTTCCGCCGGCGACAGCCCGAACGATTCGTTCACCAGCGACGGCGCGAGGAGCAGGTCGACGTCACGGAACAGCGGCGACAGCCCGCGCACCGTCCCGAGCATCCGAACCGCCCTCCCCCGCGCCCAGGCCTCGAGCTGCCCCTGCTCCGGTCCCTCCCCGGCGATGGACAGCTCCACGCCCGGGACGCGCCGCTCCAGCCGCTCGAACGCCCGCTGCATCACGTGGATGCCCTTCTCGGTGTGGAGCCGGCCCGCATAGGCCAGGCGGGGCGGACCAGGGCGCCGCGGGCCGCTCCGCCCTGGCCACCGCTCCACGTCCACGCCGTTGTGCACCACCTTCACCCGCCCGGGGTCGAGCCCGAGGGACACGAGGCGCCGGGCCACGAACTCGGAGACGCCCACGGCCTCGTCGACGAGCCTCCGCGCAATCGCGCCCCGGACGCGCTCGGCGGCGCGCAGGAGCGGTCCCTTCGGAGACAGGAGGTTCCCCGCATGGTCCACCGCCTGAAGCCGCGCGATGCGCCCCGTCCCCCTGGCCAGGAGCAGCAGCGGGTCGAAGGGGGACATGAAGTGCGTCTGCGCCACCGGCCGGCCGGGTCCGAGCGCCTTCCAGAAGCGGGCCGGGTCCTTGCGCGGCGGGAACGGCGCCGTCCCCCACTCGACGCCCGCCGACTCGATCTCTCGCGAGAACTCGGGGGCGGGCGGAGCGTAGAAGAGCATCCGCACCGGCCAGCCCGCCTCGCGGATGCGCCGCCCGAGCCGCGCAAAGAGCAGATCCAGGCTCCGCTCCCCCCGGGGAGTGAAGTCGGCCAGCACGACCAGGCTCGTTCTCATCGCCCGCGCCTCAGAGGACCGGCGCCTCGGCCGGATCGCCGGGATCGGGCTGCGCCGTGAGAACCGGCGCCACGGCCGGTCGCTGCCGCCGGAGGAGCCGGAGCAGGCGCAGCACCCGGATCCCCTGCGCATGGAGGACGATCACGTAGGCGAGACCGAACACCAGCGCATCCGAGCCGACCGGGAAGAGCCGCCAGAAGAAGGTGTGCGGGAGCGAGTCGAAGTGACCCGCGATGACCCGGTCCCACACCAGCATCACGGCCACCGACACCCCCGCGGCGAGCGTCGCGCGCAGACCGTCCTGGAACGGCACGAGCCCGAGCAGCTGGCGAGCCGACCGCAGCTCGAGCGCCCGCGGAAGCCGGCCGACCAGGAGCACCTTCCCGACGCCCTCGGCAATGAGCCAGGAGACGACGCCGCCGATCAGCCCCAGGGTCTGCACCAGCAGCAGCACCAGCGGGACGGTGACGGCCGCCTTCACCGCATAGGAGAAGAGGATGGCGCGCGTCTCGCCCCGGGCGCGGAGCAGGCCGTCCAGGGGGAAGCACCCGAAGAGCACCGCCAGCGTGCTGACCCGGAAGAGCGGCACCGCGGGGAGGAACCGCGCGCCGAAGACCGCCTCGATGAACGCCGGCGCCGCGGCGATCAGGAAGGCGCAGGTCGGCACGAAGACGAAGGCGAGCCGGGCCGCCGCGTCACGGAACAGACCGACCGCATCCGCCAGCCGGCCCGCGCGCTCGAGCTCTCCCACGTGCACCATCAGCACCTCGGTGGTGGGCGTGTAGAGCAGGTCCACGATCGGCAGCTGGAAGCACCCCACGCTGTAGATGGCGAACAGCGCCGGATCGAAGTGGGCGCTCACCACCCACTGGTGCAGCGAGTGCTGGGGCACCGAGATGGCCATCGCCGCGCCGAAGGGAAGCGCGTAGGCGAGCTGTACCCGCAGAGCCGCCCGGTCCCACCAGGGCCCGGGAGCCGCGCGCACCGCCATCACCCAGGTCGCCAGCGCCCGGACCATCATCAGCCCGGCCACGCTCCACATCGTCGCGTGCAGCCCGAACCCGAGCAGGATGGGCAGGGTCATCGCCGCCGCGCGCAGCGAGTCCCAGACGAGGTAGTTCACCGCCGCGAGCCCCGTCCGGCCCTGGCTGGTGAAGAGCGCCTCCAGCGGCGTCGCAGCGAGGAAGAAGCCGGCGTAGGTGGCGAGGGCGAACCGGTACTCGGGAAGGCTCGGCGCCGAGAACAGCTCGCCGATCCACGGCGTGGCCAGCAGGACCAGTCCGGCGGCCACCGCGCCCGCGCCGGCGAGCAGCACCAGCACGTGGACGATGTACGGGCGTCCGTGCTCGGTCCGCGGAAGGAAGTAGTAGAGGCTCTGGGGGACGCCGAAGGCCAGGATCGACGTCAGCGTCACCCCCACCAGGAAGAGCTGCTTGTAGGTCCCGTACTCCTCGATGGCCATGGCCCGGGCGAGGACCAGCGGGACGACGGTGGTGACCACCGCGCTCGCGAATCGGGCCAGGACCAGCGGGCCCGCCCGACGGAGAAACGAGGGAGAGCTCATCGGTGGCGCGAAGGTGCGTCCGTCGAGGCGAGTGAGCACCGGACCGGCCGTGACATGTCGACCAGCGGGCGGGCGCCCCCCTCGCCCCGCGCCAGCGCCCGCCCGCCCAGCCATCCCGCGGATCCAGCCCGCCGGCGCAAATGCGTCGCCCTCACCCTGTCCGCACCCTCCGGCGCGCAAAGGTTGCAGGCCGGGTGCCAGCCGGGCAGCCTTGAATCCCGGGGGGATTCACCCGTCCCCGGCCTTCGGCTGTAAGAACTGCGCCGGTGAAGCAGTGGCCCGCATTCATGGCACGCGGGCTGCTTGCCTTTGCGGCCGATTTCGGACAGTTCCTCGCCTCGGACGACCCCGTGGATTCCGCCCCAGCCCTGCAGCTCCACGAGGTCAGCAAGCGCTACGGCACGCGATGGGCGTTGGTTCGCCTCTCACTCACGGTGAAGCGCGGAACGGCCCTCCTCCTCACCGGTCACAACGGCTCGGGGAAGACGACCCTCCTCCGGGTGCTCTCCACCGCCGTGCGCCCCTCCTCCGGACGGGTCCAGGTGCTCGGCCTCGATTCCGCCCGATACACGGACGAGGTCCGCGCGCAGGTCGGGCTGCTCAGCCACGCCAACTTCGTCTACGAGGACCTCTCGGGCCTCGAGAACCTCGAGGTCCTCGGGCGGCTGCTCGGGATGCCCGCCTCCGCGGCCCGCGGCGCCCTGGAACGGGTGAGCCTCTCCCCGAAGGACGACCGGCCGATCCGCACCTACTCGGCCGGGATGCGGCGACGCCTCGCGCTCGCACGCCTCTTTCTCAAGCAGCCCGCGGTGGCGCTGCTCGACGAGCCGTTCGTCGAGCTCGACCCGGACGGTGTCTCCGAGCTCGAGACGCGCATCCGCGAGCTGCACGCCACCGGGACCACGATCGTTCTCGCCACGCATCACATCGAACAGGGACTTGAGCTCTGCACGGACCGATTGCATCTGGAACAGGGACGCTCGATCGCCGCATGAGGCTCCCTGGCCTCTTCAACTCGACCTGGGTCCTCCTCCGGAAGGACCTGCTGGTCGAGTGGCGTTCGCGCTCGCGCATCAACGCCCTGGTCTTCTTCTCGCTCGCTACCCTGCTCCTCTTCTCCTTCGCGCTGGGGCCGGACACCGCCCTGCTCCGCCGGAATGCGGGCGGCTACCTCTGGCTCGCCCTCCTCCTCTCGTCCGTGCTCGCGCTGGGAGAGTCCTTCCGGGTCGAGCGAGAGAACGCGGCGCTCGAGGGCCTGCGACTGGTTCCGGTGGATGCCCGGGCCATCTTCCTGTCCAAGGGCCTGGCCAACGCGGTGCTGCTCATCGGCCTCGGTGTCCTCTTGGTCCCCGTGCTGATCGCCTTGCTCGACGTGCGCCTGGTCCTCCCCTGGCCGCGCCTGTTCGGGCTCACGGTGCTGGGCTGCCTCGCCATCGCCGCTCCGGGTACGCTCTACGGAGCGATTGCCAGCCACGCCCGCGCGCGCGACGTGCTCCTGCCGCTCCTCCTCTTTCCGGTGCTCATCCCCGCGCTGGTCGCAGCCGCCAAGGGCACGGCGCTGGTCTTCGAGGGGGATCCGATGGAGCAGCTCGACTCATGGATCGCCCTGCTCGCGAGCTTCGACATTCTCTACTGGGGACTGGGTGTCGTGTTGTTCCCCCGGGTGGTCGAGGAGTAGACAACCGATGGACGCGAGGATGAAACGAGCTCTGGAGATCGCCGCGGTGCCGGCCGTTGCCTGCATCTTCGGCTATGCGGCATACGTGGGCCTGGCAGTGGCGCCGCCGGACCGGGAGATGGGCGACGTGCAGCGGATCATGTACGCGCACGTCCCGATGGTGCAGATGATGCTTCTCGCCGGCACCGTCCTCTTCGTCTGCTCGGTGCTCTACCTCTTCCGCGCCTCGTGGAAGACGGACGCCCTGGCCGAGGCAGCGGCCGAGATCGCGCTGGTGTTCGGCGCCATCGGCACCACGCTCGGCTCGATCTGGGGCCGTCCCACCTGGGGCGTCTACTGGGCGTGGGACCCCCGGCTGACCACGGTGGCCATCCTCCTGGTCGCGCTGGCCGGCTATCTGGCCCTGCGCCGCTTCGTCGACGACCCCGAGCGCCGCGCGGTGTGGGCGGCGGTCACGGCGATCATCATCGCGGTGGACGTGCCGATCATCTATTTCAGCGTGAAGTGGTGGAAGAGCCTCCACCAGGTGCAGTCGAACCCGCGAACGGTGGACCCGCAGATGGTGATGGCGCTCCGCTGGAACATCCTCGCCTTCTTCCTCGTCTTCATCGTCTTCATGGTGATGCGCTACCGCATCGCCCTTGCGGCCCGGATGCGGGAGGTCACGGTGCCCGCCGCGCAACCCAGCACCCGACAGGCGGTGGCCTCATGAACGCCCTGCACACCGTTCTCGCCGCGGTTGGCGAGGGCCGCATCCACGGCGGCTGGGAGTACGTGAAGGCGGCGTACGGAATCTGCTGGACGGGGCTGTCGCTGTACGCACTCTCGCTCTGGATCCGGAGCCGCCGCTCGGAGGACGTGAAGTGACATCGGTAACTCGCAACCGCCTCATCGCGCTCGGAGCCCTCGTGGTGGCCGGAGCGGCCCTGGCCTTCATCGCCTTCGGCAACATCGGCAAGAACCTTGTCTTCTACTGGACCCCGGGAGAGATGCTGGCCCAGGGGAGCAAGGCGTACGGCCCCACCATCCGCCTCGGCGGCGTCGTCCAGCCCGGCAGCCTGCGCTGGGACGCGGGCCGCACCCACCTCACCTTCCGGGTTGCCGACAGCGACAAGCAGGGCGCGCCCTCGGTCCAGGTGGTCTCCAGCGAGACGCCGCCCCAGATGTTCCGGGAGCGGATCGGCGTGGTGGTGGAAGGCACCTTCGACCGCTCCCAGACCTTCACCTCCAGCCGGCTGATGGTGAACCACTCGAACGAGTACCGGCCGCCCAAGCCGGGCGATGGCCCTGACAAGTGGAAGACCACGGTCTCGGCCCCGACGGCGGAGGCCCGATGACCTCCACCGTGGGGACGACCCTGGTCCTGGGGGGCCTCCTGGCCGCGGCGTTCGGCGCGGTGGTGGGCATCGAGGGCGGCCTCCGCCACCGGGCCGGGGCGCTGAAGATCGTCCTCGGCGCCGTGACCGCCTTCCTCCTCTGCATGCTCGGCGCGAACCTGACCATGGTCTACGCGCTGGTGACGCACGACTTCAGCGTGCACTACGTGGCCCAGGTGGGAAGCCGCGCGACGCCGCTGGTCTTCACCGTGGTGTCGCTGTGGAGCGCGCTCGAAGGCTCGATCCTCTTCTGGGGCGCGATCCTCGCCGTCTACGTCTTCGCCTTTGCCCGCTCGCACCGGAACGATCCACCGACCAATCCGCTCCTCGCGCTCGGGACCATGATGGCGGTGGCCGTCTTCTTCGCCTTCCTCATCGCCGGCCCGGCCAACCCCTTCGGCCGGGTGAGCCCGATCCCGCCGGATGGCCCCGGTCCCAACCCCCTCCTCCAGAACCACATCCTGATGGTGATTCACCCGCCCATGCTCTACCTGGGCTACGTGGGGATGGTGGTCCCGTTCGGGATCGCCGTCGCCGCGCTCCTCCGCGGCCAGCTCGGCGATGCGTGGATGGCGGTCCTCCGCCGCTGGACGCTCATCCCCTGGACCTTCCTCTCGGTGGGGATCGTCCTCGGCTCCTGGTGGGCGTACGCGGTGCTCGGGTGGGGCGGCTACTGGGCGTGGGATCCGGTGGAGAACGCCTCCTTCCTGCCCTGGCTCACCTGCACCGCCTTCCTTCACTCGGCGATGGTCCAGGAGCGCAGACACACGCTGAAGCTGTGGACGGTGAGCCTGTCGCTGGCGAGCTTCCTGCTCACCATCCTCGGCACCTTCATGACCCGGAGCGGGGTCTTCAACTCGGTGCACTCCTTCACCCAGTCCGAGATCGGCCCCACCTTCCTGGTCTTCCTCGGGGTCGTGCTCATCGTGTCCGTCCTCCTCATCGCGGTGAGGGGGCCGCTGCTCGTCCCCGAGGGCACCATGGGCGGGGTCGCCTCCCGCGAGACGGCGATCCTGGTGAACAACCTCCTCTTCGCTGCCCTCACCTTCACCGTGCTCCTGGGAACGGTGTTCCCGCTGGTCCGGGAGGCGTTCTCGGGGGTGAAGATCAGCGTGGGCGCCCCGTACTTCAACCGGATGGCCATTCCCCTGGGCATCGCCATCCTCTTCCTGATGGGCGTCGGGCCGTCGCTCCCCTGGGGCCGCGCATCGCCCGAGACGATCCGGCGGCAGTTCCTCGTTCCGGCCGCGGTGGGCGTGGGTGTGGTCATCGCCGGCCTCGCCGCCGGGCTGCGCGGCGCGTCCACGCTCCTCACCTTCGGGCTCGCCGGATTCGTCGCCACCGTCACGCTGCGGGAGATGCTCCTGCCGATCCGCGTGCGGATGCGCGAGCAGGGAGAGGCGATTCCCCGCGCGCTCTGGCAGAGCGCCAGGCGCGCGCGCCGCCGCTTCGGGGGCTACGTCGTGCACCTCGGCGTGGTGCTGGTCTTCGTGGCGATCGCCGCATCGCAGTCCTACGTGGTGCACACCACCGCCACCTTGAAGCCAGGCGAGCGATTCCAGCTCGGCGCCTACACGGTGCAGATGACCGGCCTGCGCAACGGATCGGACCCCCACCGGCGCTGGACCGCGGCCGAGGTGCGGGTGACCGACGGGAGCGGCCGGGAACACCTCCTCGCCCCGCGCATGAACTTCTACGAGCGGAGCACGGACCCCATCGGCAGCCCCGCCATCCGCTCGGCCGTCTTCGAGGACCTGTACCTGACGCTGCTGGCGTTCGATCAGGCCGGACCGTCGGCGAGCTTCAACGCCTGGATCTTCCCGATGGTCTCGTGGATCTGGTGGAGCCTGCCGTTCTTCGTCCTCGGCGCCCTGTTCGCCGCCTGGCCCGAGCGCCGGCGCGTCCGGGCCGGCGCCGCCGAGCCCGTGGCCGTCCCGAGCGATGCGAGGAGCCCCGGAGCGGCGGCATGACACCGAGGGGGTTCTGGATCGGTATGTCGCTCGCGGCGGTCACCGCCGTGCTCCTCTTCGTGCTGGCCAAGGGTTTCGGACGGGACCCGCACGAGGTTCCGTTCCAGCTCCGGGGCAAGCCCGCGCCGGACTTCACGCTGAAGAGGCTGGACACCGGTGCGCCGGTGAAGCTGTCGGACCTGAAGGGCAAGCCGATCGTCATCAACTTCTGGGCGAGCTGGTGCGGGCCGTGCAAGGTGGAGCACCCCGTGCTCGCCATGTCCGCGAAGCGTTTCGGCCAGGAGTTCCAGTTCTACGGCGTCGTGTTCGAGGACACCGAGGAGAACGCCCGGGTGTTCGCCGGCAGCCCGGATCCGAGCTTCCCGCAGCTGGTGGACGAGCGGTCGCGGATGGCCGTGGACTACGGCGTCACCGGCGTCCCGGAGACCTACTTCATCGACGCCCAGGGCATCCTTCGCGACAAGGTCGCCGCCCCCATCGACCCCCGAACGATGATGGAGAAGCTCGCTGCGCTGAAGCAACCCGCCGGTCCGGTGTCGGAGGTGGTCCGGTGACGGCCTGGGTGCTGGGCCTCGTGCTCGCCGCGTACGCGCCCCAGCAGGCCGGAAGCGCACTGCTGGACCCGCCCCGCGAGGCCCGCGTCCAGGCGCTCGGGAAGCAGCTCCGCTGCCCGATGTGCCAGGGGCTCTCCATCGCCGACTCGGGCTCGTCGGCCGCCCGTGCCCAGATGGACAAGGTCCGCGAGCTGGTCGCGGCCGGGAAGACCGACCAGCAGATCCGCGAATACTTCACCTCGCGCTACGGGGAGTGGGCGCTGCTCGAACCTCCGGCGAGCGGAATGAACCTCCTGGTGTGGCTCCTGCCGCTCGCCCTGCTCGTCGGCGGCGGGCTGGCCATCGCACGGACCATGCGCCGGCCGGCCTCCGCCGCGCCAGCACCCGAGGCGAGACTCGAGGAGCGGCCGCCGGCCGACGACCCGTACCTCGAGGCCGTGCGGGCGGAGCTTCGCCGGTGACCGAGAGCCACTGGATCCCCGGGATCGTCGTCCTCTCGCTCGGGCTCATCGCCGGGGCGCTGTACCTCTTCTTCGGCAGGCGACCGGGGGCGGCGGCGTCCGCGGAGCGGGTGGGCGATGCCCAGCGACGGCTGGAGTCGCTCCTGGCGCAGCTGCGCGAGCATCAGGGCGAGAAGCACCAGATGGACCCGGCCGCCTGGCAGGAGGAGAACGAGCGGCTGGAGCGCGCCGCGGCAGATGCGATGCGGGCACGCGACGGCGTGACGGCGGCCGCCGAGGCCGCGGGCGGCAAGGGCAGGACGGCCGGGACCGCTCCGGCCCCGGCGCCGAGCGGCTTCTTCGGCCGGCATCCGCAGCTGGTGGGGGCTGCGTGGGGAGCGGGAGTGGTCGTCTTCTTCGGCGCGCTCGGGCTCTGGCTCTCGCAGGACCAGAAGCCACGGGGCGCGGGAGACACCGCCACCGGCACCGTCGGCCGCGGTAATCCCGGAGAGCAGGCCGGCGCCGGCGACGACCAGGACTTCCAGGGCGCGCTGGCCCGGACGCGGAACAACCCCGGCGGCGACCTCGCGCTGACTGCCGAGGTCATCAAGGAGCTCATCGGCCGGAGCGAGTTCCAGCAGGCGCAGGAGCTGAACGAGCGCGCGCTCGCCGCGGACCCGTTCCGCACCGACCTCCGCATCCACCGCGCCTTCCTCATGGTCGTGAACGGGCAGCGCGAGGCGGGGATGGCCGAGCTGAGCCGCCTCGCGGACCTGTACCCGGACGGGAGCTCCGCCCTCATCTTCCGGGGGATGGCGCACATGCAGGATCAGCAGCCGAAGGAGGCGCTCGAGGACTTCGAGGGCTACCTGGCCATGACCCCACCGCAGAGCGTGCCGCCGCAGCTCCGCGCCGGAATTGCCCAGCTGCGGCAGCAAGTCACCGGGGCGCGCTGAGCGCTGCCAATGGCCCGGGACGGACAGCCGACGCGCCGCCCCCGCGGCGTCATCTTCGACCTCGACGGGACGCTCGCCGACTCCCTGGAGGACATCGCATCGGCGATGAACCGGACCCTCGCCGGGCACGGATTTCCGGTCCACCCCATCTCCGCGTACCGGACCTTCGTCGGCGAGGGCGTCCGCAAGCTGGTCGAGCGCGCGCTCCCGCCGGGTCGCGAGAACCTGCGTGACACGTTCCTCGCCGCGTACCAGGCGGACTACGCCGAGCACCTGCTCGACGCGACCCGGCTCTTCCCCGGCATCCCCGAGGTGCTCGACGGCCTCTCGGCCGCCGGCGTGCCCATGGGCGTCTTGAGCAACAAGACGGACCTGCCCACCCGCCAGATGGTGGACGCGCTGTGCGGGCAGTGGAAGTTCGCCGCGGTCGTCGGTGAGCGTCCGGGCGTTCCGCGGAAACCGGACCCGAGCTCGGCGCTCGCCCTCGCGGACGCCCTCGGCGCGCCTCCGGAGGCAGTGGCCTTCGTCGGAGACACGAGCGTGGACATGCTCACCGCGCGCGCGGCCTCGATGCGCCCGGTGGGGGTCCTCTGGGGCTTCCGGCCGAAGGAGGTGCTCGGTTGTGGCGTCGAGGCCGCGGCGACGGCAGGCGAGCTCGCCCAGCTGCTCGGCGTGGAGTGACGTGGACCCCGGCGCAGCGGGCGTTACCCGCGGTCAGGCTGGCTTCGTTCCGCGGATGGCCCACGCCCGCGCGTTGAGGGTGATGCTCCGGTCAGCGCCCGTTGCGAGCCGGCGGCGGAGCGCTTCGCGGACCGCGTCCTGTCGATCGGCCGGAAGCGAGACGAGGTACGCCGGCGCCGGCCCCTGGCCGCCGAGGAACGGGCTCCAGAAGTCGTCGAAGTCGGCGAAGACAGTCGGGACGTCGATCGGCCGGAGGAGGACGTCGGTCAGGCCGGCGCTCGCGAAGAGCGTCTCCAGAGGCTCGGGCGCGCAGATCTCCCGGAACCGCGCCGCCTCGTTGCGGGTCGCGGCCGCCGGATCCACCTCGGTCGCCGCCTCCCAGAACCGCGCGACCAGCTCCATCCCTCCGGACATGTCCCAGACGTAGACGGCGATGGTTCCGCCCGGCCTCCCGGCCCGGGTCATCTCGGCGAGCATCCGCCCCGGCTCGGGAACGAAGTTCAGGACCAGGCCCGACACCACGACGTCGAAGTCCACCGAGCCCACCGGAAGCCCGAGGGCGTCCCCCACGAGGAACTGCACCTCGGCGGTGTCGAAGGTGCGGGCCCGCGCGTGCTGCACGAAGCCGGCGGAGGGGTCCACCCCCACCACCGACCGCGCCCCTCCGACCTCGACCGCGATCTCGGTCAGCGCCCCCGTCCCGCAGCCGACGTCGAGCCACCGCCGACGGGCGGGCACGTCCAGCCAGCGGACGAACTCCCGCGCCACCGGGCGGCTCCAGCGGCCGATGTACGCCTCGTACGCCGGACCGACCGCGAACACGTCCCGCTCACTCACGCATGGACCCCCTCCGTCATGGCAGCAGCCGCCGAGGCCTACGTTAGCAGGCGTTCGAGTAGGAAATAGTCGGGGGCACCAGGCGGCTGCGTCACAGTCGCCATGGCGGCCGCCGCGACACGAATGCCTCGCCC
>JADMIO010604104.1_pt1 | contig 27074 bp, 26 predicted proteins | sample 8958161 | NCBI WGS metagenome assembly JADMIO01 (sample SAMN16585339, study PRJNA669376) | soil metagenome | isolation source: Crop rotation soil | place: USA: Cullars Rotation, Alabama | collected 2011
CGCGACAACTTGTCCACGTGGAATTCTAAGCTTAGGATCCCAATGTGCTGGAAAGGTTTCCCCTCAGACGCTCATGTGCGCGTCTCCAGCCCGAGCCGCCAGGCCTATCAAATTTTGCACCTGGGATTCACCGTGGCCCCAATCCTGGCCGGGCTCGACAAGTTTTTTAATCTTCTGGTGAACTGGGAGCAGTACCTGCCTTCATCTGTTAACAGGCTGACCGGAGGCCACGGACACGAGCTGATGCTCGCCGTCGGGATCATAGAGATAGTGGCGGGTCTCGGCGTCTGGTTCAAGCCGAAGATTTTCGCCTACGTTGTTTCGGCATGGCTCTTACTGATCATCGTCAATCTATTGATGATTCCGGGCTACTTCGACGTCGCGTTGCGCGATTTCGGACTCTCGCTCGGAGCGCTGGCGCTCGCGCGCCTGAGCCACGAATTTGCTCGCTGAGTGCTGCGGAGGATTTAGCTGAAAGGTTTGAGATCAAAGAGGTGACACATGAACACAACTGCCTGTCTTAAAGATAATTCACCGCTACAGCGTGAAGCGGGCCGGGAAATGGTGGCGGGCGTGCCGCCCGTCAGGCGGCACGCGCCGGAAGGGCGAAGCCGGCTCGCGGCGCTCACGAAGGGTTCGTCCCCCGGCCTGTATCCGCGCCTCGATCCGAGGACGGTCGCACGGGTGGCCGAAGCGCGCCTGCCGACGGAGTTCGGCGAGTTTCGCATCATCGGTTACCGGTCGCTCAACTCGGAGGAAGAGTTCGTCGTGCTTGCCCGAGGCGACCTGACGGGGAAGCGCCCGCCGCTCGTCCGCATCCACTCGCAATGCCTGACGGGCGATGTCTTCGGCTCGATAAAATGCGACTGCGGCCCGCAACTCCGCGCCGCGCTTGAGATGATCGCCGCGGAAGGGCGCGGCGTCATCGTCTACCAGCAGCAGGAGGGGCGCGGCATCGGCATCATCAACAAGATTCGCGCTTACGCCATGCAGGACGAAGGCGCGGACACCATCGAAGCCAACGAAAGACTGGGGCTGGCCGTCGACTTGCGACAATACGAGCAATGCGCTGAAATACTGCTTGATCTAGGCCTGTCTCATGTGCGCCTGCTGTCCAACAATCCGGAGAAGCTCAGCGCGCTTGAAGAGTCCGGCCTCCGTGTTGTCGCGCGCGTCAGTCTCGAAGTAGAGCCGAGCGCCGCGGCGTCAAATTACCTCCGTACCAAGAAAGAGCGGATGGGGCATCTGCTGAAACTGGTGTGAAGAGGGGAGTGGCCGCGCGGGCAGATGTCGCGCGGACCAGGCACCGGCAAGAAGAGTGGAACCTGCGGGTGTCTGGAACAGGAAAGGGGACGAACATGAAATTCTTTTTAGACTCGGCGAATCTGGACGAAATCCGGGAGGCCGCCGACCTCGGCATGTTAGACGGCGTCACGACCAATCCATCGCTGATCGCCAAAGAAGGCGGCGTCGATTTTAAGCAGCACATCGCCGCCATCTGCGAAATAGTCAAGGGCGATGTCTCCGCCGAAGTGACCAGCCTGGAGACCGAAGGGATGCTCAGCGAAGGGCGCGAGTATGCCGCCATCGCTCCGAACGTCATCATCAAATGCCCGCTCACGCGCGACGGCCTGAAGGCCACGCGGCAGTTAAGCGAGGAAGGCATCAAGGTCAACGTCACGCTCTGCTTTTCCGCCGCGCAGGCGATCCTGGCGGCGAAGGCCGGCGCATCCTACATCAGCCCGTTCATGGGCCGCCTCGACGACATCGGACAGAGCGGGCTCGGGGTGCTCGCCGAGATTATTGAAATCTATCGCAACTACGAGTGGCGGACTGAGGTGCTGGCGTCGAGCATTCGCAGCCCGCTGCATGTCATCGAAGCCGGGCGCCTGGGGGCGGATGTCGCGACGATGCCATTCAAGGTGTTGGAGCAACTCTTCAAGCACCCGCTCACGGACAAGGGCCTGGAGCAATTTCTCAGCGATTGGCGGAAGATCGGGAAGAAGTGATTACTAGAATGGTGAGGCAGAACCTATGTCGGGCAAAGAAGTGACGGTTGCCGGAAACGACGAACTCAGAGACGGCGAGATGAAGCAGGTTTCGGCCGGCGGGACGGACATCCTGCTGGCGCGCGTGGATGGTCGATACCACGCCGTCGCCGCGCACTGCACTCATTATGGTGCGCCGCTCGCCGAAGGGGTGCTCTGCAATGATCGCATCGTCTGCCCCTGGCATCACGCCTGTTTTAACGCCACCACGGGCGATCTGGAGGAACCGCCCGCGCTCGACGCCCTGCCGCATTACGAAGTCAGGGTTGAGGACGAGAGCGTCATCGTGGCCATGCCGGATGAAGTGGTGGACCGCAGAACGCCCGCAATGGCGGAAAGAGATTCTTCGGCGGATGCCCGGCTGTTCGTCATCCTCGGCGGCGGGGCGGCGGGTTATGCCGCGGCACAGGCCCTGCGCGAAGACGGATTTCAGGGCCGCGTCCTTGTGGTTACACGCGAAGACCGCCCGCCTTATGACCGCCCGAATCTGAGTAAAGATTATTTGCAGGGCCACGCCGAGCCGGAATGGATGCCGCTGCGCGCTGATGAGTTTTACGAGGAGCATGAAATCGAAGTCCTGCGCGAAAAAGAGGTCAAGCGCGTCCGTGTCGCGGAGCGAGAGATTACCTTCAGGGATGGCGAAACGCTTCATTACGACTCTCTGCTCGTCGCGACGGGCGGCACGCCGCGCCGCCTGGAAATTCCCGGCTCCGACCTGAAGGGGATCTTCGTCCTGCGCAGCTTCGGCGATGCGGACGCCATCATCGAAGCCGTACCCCACGCTTCTCACGTCGTCGTCATCGGCGCCAGCTTCATCGGCATGGAAGCGGCGGCAAGTCTTGCCGTGCGCGAGCTCTCCGTCACTGTCGTTGCGCCTGGTGAAGTCCCTTTTGAAAAAACGCTCGGCAAAGAGATCGGCAGACTGTTTCAGCAGGTGCATGAAGCGCACGGCGTGCAGTTTAAACTGGGCGCCAGCGCCGTCCGTTTTGAGGGTGACGAGGCTGTGAGCGCTGTCGTCCTGGATTCGGGCGAACGCATCGAGACGAAACTGGTCGTCATCGGCGTGGGCGTGCGGCCCGCCACAGACTTTCTTGAAGGAGTCAGTCTACAAAAGGACGGCGGCATCAGCGTCGATGCACAGATGAAGGCTTCCGACCACTTGTATGCCGCCGGAGATGTTGCCTATTTTCCTTCCGCCCTGACGGGCGAGCGCCAGCGCATCGAGCACTGGCGCACGGCGTTGCAACAGGGGCGCATAGCTGCGCACAACATGGCCGGCGTCGAGACAGCATACCAGGGCGTGCCGTTCTTCTGGACGAATCAGTTCGACGCCGGACTCGTGTATGTCGGCCACGCCGCAAGCTGGGATGAGATCATCTTTCAAGGCGACGTGTCTAAACAGGATTTTCTCGCCTTCTATGTGAAAAATAACCGCGTGCTGGCGGTCGCAGGGATGAATCATGACCAGGATATGGCTGCCGCCGAAGAGCTGATGCGGCTGGACCGGATGCCGGCGCCGGACCAGCTCGGAGGCAAGACTGTGAGCCTTGCCGAACTCCTTGCAGGGTAATCTTTCTTTACCTATATTTGCGATTAGCTGTGACTCGGTCAGAGGCGGCGCTGGAAGCGCAGCGGAGGTTCACGCAAAGGCGCAAAGGAAAGGCGAAGGCGCTGGAGGGGAGGTCTCACTCTTTCGCAACTCGCTATAACGGCTTCGTGGGCGGCTCTTGCCGAATGGAGGGCGGTGGGCGTCGATAAAATTTGAAGGGTCTGTCCAGCCCGGCCGGTCAGCGCTGTATCCGGATCCCGTCGTCCCCCAGGCCGGACAGTCAGAAAATCTCAGCTCGAAATGAAGGTGGCACGGGTATATTCCATCTGCATTCCCAATCTGACCAATAGGCTCGCGGCGCTCAACTTCACCATCGGTTCTGGTAAACGATTGCAGGTGGCCGTAGAGAGTCTCGACGAGCGTGTCGTCAGGAAGACGATGACGGATAATGATGACTTTTCCCCAGCCGGGGCCTCCTTCACCGGCAAATATTATCGCCCCCTTAGAGGCCGCGTAGACAGGCAGCCCGCAATCCGTATCGCCGCCAGACTCCGCATTCCAATCTTCGCCCAGATGATCGTGCTCGCCGAAATCCTGGGCGGCGTACCAGCCGTCGCCGTCCTTCGCCTGCGTGACGTAACCCGTGCGGCCGACCGGGTAGTCAAACCCGTCGGAGATTGGGATGACGAGCGGTGTCGGTTGAGCTATTGCTGGCAGCGATGGTGGCGGAGGTTTGTTTTCAGCAGTTTGGCGAGAGTCGCGGCACGCGCCGAATATGGTTATAGCTATGAGCGCTGGAATGAGTTGATAGCAGACAGAGAGTGGCCGCACCGAAGGCTCCACTTGACGGTGACCGAAGATGCATGAATGTATGAGAATCTGGAACGCGCTTAGGCCGCGGCTCCGTCAACGCCCGTCAGGCCTTCGCCGGGGACCGCACGGCGGCGCTCGACCATCTCGGAAGTGATGACGAACTCCTTGATGCGCTTCTGCGACGGTAGCGTATACATGGCGTCGAGCAGGAGCTCTTCGAGGATCATCATCAGGCCGCGCGCGCCGACTTTGCGGTCGACCGCCTGGCGCGCGACCGCCTTGAGCGCGTCGTCCGTGAATTTCAGTTTGACGTTGTCGAAGTCGAACTTCTTCTGATACTGCTTGACGAGCGCGTTCTTCGGCTCGGTCAGAATCTTGATGAGCGCGCCCTCGTCCAGCTCGTGCAGCACGCCGCAGACCGGCAAGCGCCCGACGAACTCAGGGATCAGGCCGTAGCGCACCAGGTCTTCCGGCTGCACCGCCGCGAAGGCTTCGGAGTGACGGTGCGTGCCGGATTTGATGTCCGCCTTGAAGCCCAGCGACTTGTTGCGCATGCGGCGCTCAATGACCTTCTCCAGGCCGACGAACGCGCCGCCGCAAATGAAGAGGATGTTGGTCGTGTCGACGGGGAAGAATTCCTGATGCGGGTGCTTGCGCCCGCCCTGCGGCGGGACGTTGGCGACCGTGCCTTCGAGGATCTTCAGAAGAGCCTGCTGCACGCCTTCGCCCGAGACGTCGCGCGTGATCGAAGGGTTCTCGTCCTTGCGGCAAATCTTGTCGACTTCGTCTATGTAGATGATGCCCTGCTGCGCGCGCTCCACGTCGCCGTTGGCCGCCTGCAAAAGCTTGAGAATGATATTCTCGACGTCCTCGCCGACGTAACCGGCTTCCGTCAGGGTCGTCGCGTCGACGATGGTGAAGGGGACCGAGAGCATGCGCGCGAGCGTCTGCGCCAGCAGCGTCTTGCCCGTCCCCGTCGGGCCGATGAGCAGGATGTTGGACTTCTGAATCTCGACGTCCGTGCGGCGACGAGCCATCTCGATGCGCTTGTAGTGTTGATAGACGGCGACGGCCAGGCGCTTCTTCGTCTCGTCCTGCCCGATGACGTACTCGTCCAGAAAATTCTTGATCTCGCCGGGCTTCGGCAGCGGCGGGCGCGTGGCCACGCTCTCGGCCTGCTGGTCGTCCGTGATGATCTCGTTGCAGATGTCTATGCACTCGTTGCAGATGTAGACGGTCGGGCCGGCAATGAGCTTCTTGACTTCGTTCTGCGATTTACCGCAGAAGGAACAGCGCAGCGTGTCATCGGTTCGTCGTACCATAGGCGTCTGGGGACTCCGTCGAAAGTCTATTGAATTTCCGGCTGCCGGGGAGAAGGTGCGGGCGCGCCCGCAAGGTCAGCGTCCGCAGCATCCGCGATGACCTGGTTGCAAACGTCTATACACTCGTTGCAGATGTTGACGTTCGGCCCGGCGATGAGCTTTTTCACCTCGACCTCTAACTTGCCGCAGAAGGAACACCGCAGCGAATATTTCGTCCTACGGGTTAAAAGTCTTAAAGGCGACTCTGTTCCGGTTCTAAAGCGCATCGCTCCTGCTTCCCTCGGCACTCAGGGCAGTGCCGGGCGCACTATTCCCGGTGCGTAATCACTTCGTCAATCAGGCCGTATTCCTTGGCCTGCATGGCCGACATAATCTTATCGCGCTCGACGTCGCGCTCCACGGTCTCGTAAGACTGGCCCGTGTGCTTGGCGATAATCTGTGAGGTCAGTTCCCTCATGCGCAGGATCTCTTCGGCCTGGATGCGGATGTCAGTGGCCTGGCCCTGCGAGCCGCCCGAAGGCTGGTGGATCAGGATGCGCGAGTTGGGCAGCGCGAAGCGTTTGCCTTTCGCGCCCGCCGTCAGGAGCAGCGCGGCCATCGAAGCGCACTGGCCCACGCAGATGGTCGCCACGTCCGGGCGGATGAACTGCATGGTGTCGTAAATCGCCATCCCCGCGGTGATCGAGCCGCCGGGGCTGTTGATGTAGAGCCAGATGTCTTTCTCCGGGTCTTCGGCTTCGAGGAAGAGGAGTTGCGCGACGATCAGATTCGCCATCGTATCTTCAATCGGCGTGCCTATGAAAATCAGGTTGTCTTTCAAAAGACGCGAGTAAATGTCGAAGGCGCGTTCGCCACGCGACGTTTGCTCGACGACCATCGGAACTAGCATAATAACTCCGAATCTCTTTAATGGTTAAAGTGACAAGAGAAACGCCCGTCAGGTTTTAAGCTTCCGGCGAAGAAGGCTGGACATGCTGTTCGTCGTCGCCTTCGGTCTTCTGCTCAGCCGGCTCAGAGTTTGAGACGCTCACCTCGGCGGCGCTTTCGCCATCTTCTTCCGCAAGTTCTTCGCGCCATTCCTCATCGGTCACGCGCGCGTTGTTGACAATCAGGTCAAGCGCTTTGCGGTTGCGCAACCTATCGGCGATGCTAGTAGTGCCTCCCTGCTTTGTCAAGGCAGCACGCACCTGTTCAGGCGACTGGCGCGAACTCGCCGCCAGCTCGTTAATCTCGGCTTCGATTTCTTCGTCGCCGACTTCGATTTTTTCGGCGTCGGCGATCCTTTCCAGGAGCATGGAGCCGCGCACGTCGAAGTCCGCCTGCGCCTTCAGAGAGTCGCGCACGCCCTCCCAGTTGATGTTCTCTCCGCGCGGATCAATCCCGCGCCCGATCATGTCGCGCACGGCCGCTTCGAGGCGATGATTCGCCTGGTGCTCGCGTAAAGTTTCGGGCACTTCGAAGGGGTGCGCCTCGACGAGCTTGCGCATCACCTCGCTCCGCAGGCGGTTCTCCGACTCCACACTCGCGCGCTTCTGTAAATCCTCGCGCACCTTCTCGCGCAGGCTGGCGAGTGACTCGAACTCTTCGTTCAGGCTCCTGGCCCACTCGTCGTCAAGCTCGGGCAACTCCTTGCGACGCACCGCCGTGACGGTCGCCGTGTACTCGACCTTTTTCCCGGCCAGGCCTTTCGACGTGAAATCCTCCGGGTAATCGACCGTGAAGGTCTTGACGTCGTCCGCCTTGACGCCAGTCAGGTTGTCCGTAAATTCCTGCTGCACGCCGGGGCCGCCGATCTCCACGTCAACGTCTTCGACATTGATATCTTCTTCGTCGGGCTCGTCCGAGAACTTGCCGTGGAAGTTCACCGTCACGGTGTCGCCGGCCGCGGCGCCGCGGTCTTCGACGGGTTGAAGGGAAGCGGACGTCTCGCGCAGGCCATCCAGCACGCGCTCGACATCCTCGTCCGTGACGGGGCGCGTGCTGCGTGCGGCCGCCAGACCTTTATATTCGCCGAGCGTGACTTCGGGCAGGACTTCGACGTGAACGTGGAGCGAGATGGGCTCCGCGCCGATTTTGTTCAGCCCTTCGGAATTTTCCAGGTGAAGCTCGGGCTCGCCGATGGCGTCGAGTTGATGTTTTTCAATGGCGTCATGGACGGCCTGCGGGACCAGTTCCTGCAGGAGGTCGCCGCGAATCTTATCCTTGAAGCGCGTGCGGACGACGGCGCGCGGCGCGTGACCGGGGCGGAAGCCCGGCACGGTCACATGCTGAGCATACTGGTCGCTGATGCGGTCGTAGGCGGCGCGCACGGCGTCCGCCTCAATCTCAATCTTGATCTCCTTGCGTGTCGGAGACAGGTCAATCAGTTCGGTCTTCAATTCTCGTCACCTCAAGGTTTGTAGTTTTCGCCCGCCGCATCGCCGGAGCATTTCGCGCCGCTTGGCAACTCGATCGCTTTGAAAACGGTCGGCACTTTCTCTTCGGAAACTTTGTGCTCGTCGTTCCTGCCCGGGATGACGGAGACGCCGGCGGCGCAGCCGCCCTTTGTATCGGCGACGGCGAAAGAGAGAAGTTGATCGTAACTCCCGCCGGTGCGAGCTATCAGGAATGAGTCGCCCACGGAAACAGTATCGGGCGTCGCGGCCTGGTCGTAGAAGAGCGTGTATTTCAGGCCCGGATAAGCATTCTGCCAGGCCTGCCGGATCGCCTCTGCGCTCTTGTAAGAAACGGTCGCCTGCGCGTCGAACTTCGCGTTTCTGGCCAACTCCAGTAAATGGTCTCTGAAAGCTACCGCGTCCGCCACGGGCAAGCCGGCGTTGCCGCTACTGCTTGACGCGGGCTGAGTCGCCGCCGGAGTGGAAGCGGTTGGCGTGTTTCTGTTCTCACTCGACTGGTTCGCGGACGAGCCGCCGCCTTTATTGCATCCCGCGAGCGCCAAAGCTGCAAAGAGCACGATTGTCTTAATCAAAATTCTGCGAAGTGTTACCTGGTACATCAAAATTATTAAAGCCCGTTAGCGACGCACAAGCCAAGCGCCGAACGGGCGTCCCCTTGTCTATAATATTTATGCGAACAATTTATCTACCACTGAAAAGTTTGGTGCGAAAGGGAAAGTCAATCCCTCTTCATTACCAATTGATAATGTCTTAAAATACACGAGAAATAAAGCTTACAATACAATTATTAGTTTTGCCACCGAGCCATATGAGAAAATCAAAATATACAAGAGAGTTGCTTTTGCCTATTGTCCAACAATCAATAACCATGGCTGACGTTATACGGCATCTCCACCTTAGATTGACCGGTGGAAATTACCGGATGATCGCCGCCAGAATAAGATTGTCGGGAATATCAACCGACCACTTCAAAGGCTCGTTATGGGCTAAAGGAGAAACCGCCGAGACCAATCCGTATATCAGGAGGATGCAGGAGAAGCATACTTATCCCAATGAGATAGTTTTTGTCGAAAACTCTCCGTTAGTTGGCGGAGCGAAGCTTACAAAACGCCTAATTGCTTTGGGCTGGGAATATAGATGCCTTCATTGTGGAATTAATGAATGGAATGGAAAACCCCTGTCGCTTCACTTAGATCATATCAACGGTATAAGGGACGATAATAGATTCGAAAATCTGCGATTCCTGTGTCCGAATTGTCATCAGCAGACGGAGACGTGGGGAAATAAGAGGAATTATAATGGCCGTAGAGGGACTCGAACCCCCAATCCCTGAGGGAACCACGTCCTAAGCGTGGCGTGTATACCAGTTTCACCATACGGCCTCAAAGATCAATCCCCGCTTTTTATTGGCAATTAGATTAATGGATTGATTTCCGATTGTCTAGCGAACGCAAATATCAGGAATAAGCATATCTAATACCAGATTGCGTTGAAAAGAGAGTTTCGCTCTTCACTAAAAAGTTGCGAGTCACCTGATTGGCCGGGAGACCTGCCGCGCACTCAAACTCGGATTTAGCTGATATCGGGTTTAGGCTAAAGCCAGAAGGACAAACCTTTTCTTAAGTTCGGCTAAAGCCGCGTTCTTGTCTGTGTCCTAAACCACTAGGCTCGTGCTAGTGGCAACTGAGAACAGATGGGGTGAAAAGAAAGTCAAGCCATCGCTCAGCTAACCTCTTCTTTGATTGCAAAGTGGTATAAGCAGTTTCAAGAGTTTGAGGATATAATTCTCCTCTAGCGATGGGAAAGGCTGGATAAACCTGCGTGGGCTTCTTCGATATAATTGATGGTATCGTCGTGATTATTGAATCTGTGGTGGGCTATTTTTTTAGGCCGAACCTTCAATGCCCGAAGTGCGGAGCTCTGTCCAGAGAGATAAATACTTCTCAAGGGCGGTTCTGGCGATGCCTTGAATGCTCTTACGGATGGTCACCCGAAGACGCCCGGAAGTAAATCACGAGCTTTTCAGGATTCAGTTATTCAAACCGAATCGCCAGTCTTCCCGCTGAACAGCTTCAAAAGACGAAACGCCGGATAACTTACCGCCAGCAGGATCAGCACATAGATGCCGTGCTGCGGCTCGTCGAGATAAGCCCCGACCAGGAAAGCGATTGAACCAAGAATGACCAGAATGGTCGTGAAGGGATAGCCCCATGCGCGATACGGGCGCGGCATGTCCGGCTCTTTGCGGCGGAGGATGATGACGGAGAGGAACGTGACTCCGTAGTTGATGACGAAGAAGAAGGCCAGGACGGCGAAAACGGTCTCAAGCCGCTTGCTGAAGACGATGAAGAGAAGGGCGGCAAGTGTGCTCAAAAGGAGCGTGACGCTCGGCGTGCCGCCGCGATTGACCTTGACGGCCTTTTCGGAGATCAGCCCGTCGCGGCTCATCGCATACATGATGCGGGGCGCGATCATGCTGTTCGCATTGACTGTGCTCAGCATGGAGATGGTCGCCAGCGCCGCGATGAGCGTCCCGCCGTAGCTGCCGAAGAGCACGTTGGCCGCCGCGCCGACAGCCAGCTTCTGCCCCGCAATCTGCGAGAGCGGCAGGACGTAGAGCAGGGCCAGGTTGATGAGGATGTAAATCCCCGTGACCAGAAACATGCTGCCGATCATGGAGCGCGGGATGTTGCGACCCGGATCGCGCACCTCTTCGCCGAAGTAGATGACGTTGTACCAGCCGTCGTAAGTGTAGATTACGCCTTGCAGCGCCCGGATCATCCCGCTGAGCAGCGCGAATGAGACGAGCGCGTCAGTCGAAGCTGTCTGACCAACACCATTGGCAGCGGGTTGCCCTTTGCCCAAGATGAAGCAGGCCGTGACGAGGGCGAAGAGCGCCAGCGTTTTGATTAAGCTCGTTATCTCCTGCGTGCGACCGCCCCAGCGAACCCCCAGCCACTGCAGGACCGCAAAGCCAGTGGTGGCAAGGAGCGCGATGAGCACCTCGCGCCCGTCGAGAACTGGAAAAAGCGCGACTGTATATTCGCCGATGACGAGCGCGACGGCGGCGGTCGTGCCGCACGTCGAGAGCCAGTCGCTCCAGCCTATGACGAAGCCCACATAAGGACCAAAGGCGCGACGAGCATAAACATAGAAGCCTCCGTCTTGCGGAACCATCGCCCCCAGTTCGGCGACGTTAATCGTTCCCAGCAGCGCATAAAGCCCGCCGATCAGCCAGACGCCGATAAAGAGCCAGGGGCGCGGCAGTTGAGTCGCCACATCGCCGGGGGTGCGCAGGATGCCCATGCCAATCACGCCACCGATGGTGACGGCAAGGCCGAAACTGACGCCGAGGATGCGCAGGAGTCGGCCCCGAGGTTGACCGGTTGCCGCCACGATTTCTGATGAGACTGTCTCCATGAGAGAGAGTAGCTCTACTTTTTTAGAGAGTGCGGGTGACTTTCGACAGCGAGCGCGGCGCGTCCGGGTCCAGGCCTTTCGCCTCGGCGAGCATCGCGGCGAAGAGCTGGCCCGGAATGATGTACGGAATCGGCGCCAGGAATTCGTCTATCTCGCCGGGCATCAGGATGGCGCGCGAGCAGGAACGCCCCCCATCAACATCGGCCGTGATGACGAGCGTGTCCGCGCGCAACTCTCGCAGGCGCTCCATCAACTCTTTCACGCCGCCCAGCATCGCGCCCGGCGGGGCGAAGAGAAAGACCGGGAAGTGGCGCTCGACCATGGCCAGCGGGCCGTGCAGGAAATCGGCCGAAGAGAATCGCTCGGCGACGACGTAGCAGGTCTCCATCAACTTCAGGGCCAGTTCGTAAGCGTTGGCGTAAATCAGCCCGCGCCCGACGACGACGCAGTTTTCCATGAAGACGTAGCGCTCGACCAGCTCGCTGATCATGAACTTCTGTTCGAGCGCGAGCGCGGCGAAGTCCGGGATTTTTTCGTAAGCGGGCGTCGCCCCGCCGTCCGAAAGCGCGGACGCGAGCATGTAGAAGAGAAGCAACTGGCCCGTGTAAGTCTTCGTCGCGGCGACGGAGCGCTCGCGCCCGCCGTGCATCAGGAGAGTTTCGTCCACAATCTTCGTCATCGAAGACGCGGCCTCGTTCGTGATGCCGACCGTGTAAGCCCCGCACGCGCGGGCGTTTTCGAGCACGCGGTTGATGTCCTCGCCTTCGCCGGACTGCGAGACACCGATGACGAGCGCGCGCCCGAGTTTCAGTTTCGCGTTGTAAATTGTGTGGACCGACGGCGCGGCGAGCGAGACCGGGATGCCCGTCGTTATCTCGAGCAGGTAGCGACCGAAGAGCGCGGCGTTGTCGGAACTGCCGCGCGCCACCAGCACGATTAAGTCAACGTCGCGCTCTTTCAAAAACGCGCCCAGGCGTGCGACCTTGGCCTTCTCCTCCCGAATCGTTTTCTCAAGCGCCGAGGGCTGCTCGGCGATCTCCTGTAGCATTAAAGACAAGGTGTGATCCTTTGAAAGTATGGTCAATACGAACGCAATAATTAACCGCAGAGGACGCGGAGGGCGCAGAGGATTGAAGAGATAAAATCATTTAACTTCTCTCTGTGTTCCTCCGCGTCCTCTGCAGTTAAATTTTTCACTCACGGTTGATAGAACTGGATTAGAATGCCATTCCCTCGCATGAAGGAATATTGTTGACACCGAACTGTCGCCGTGATAGTTGTCTCGCGGCGAACAGACACAATAGTGAAAAGTAAGCTCTGACGCAACAGATTCATTTTGAGGTGAGCGGAATGGAAGCAGTAGGCGAAGTCGGTAAAAAGGCACTTTCGGGGCGCATGTTGTCGCTCGACGTGTTTCGCGGCATCACCATCGCGGGCATGACCCTCGTCAACAATCCCGGCACGTGGAGCAACATCTACTGGCCGCTCGAACACGCGGAGTGGGACGGCTGGACGCCGACGGATTTGATCTTCCCGTTCTTCCTCTTCATCGTTGGCGTCTCTCTGACATTCTCGTTTGCGCGCCGCGTCGCCAACGGCGACGACCAGTTCGACCTTTTGAAAAAGGTCTTTAAACGTGCGGGCATCATCTTCGGCCTCGGCCTCCTGCTCAACGGCTTTCCTTACTACAATCTCGCGGACATTCGCATCCCCGGCGTGCTGCAACGCATCGCGGTCTGCTATCTCATTGCCGCCATCATCTTCATCAAGACCAATTGGCGGACGCAGGCCATCATCGCCGTCGCGCTGCTGTTATTCTACTGGTTTTTAATGACGGTTGTGCCGGTCTTTATCTTCGGCGCGGCTGATTTGAGCAAGGAAGGGAATCTGGGGGCGCACGTCGACCGCTGGCTCCTGGGGCCGCACATCTGGAAGGGCAGCGTGGTCTATGACCCGGAAGGATTGTTGAGCACCATCCCGGCGGTCTCCACGGCGCTTTTCGGAATCCTGACGGGACACTGGCTGCGCTCAGGCCGCACGCAGTTTGAAAAAGTCGGCGGGCTCTTCTTTGCCGGATTGTGCGCGGTTGCGGTGGGCTCGGTGTGGCATTTCTTTTTCCCGATCAATAAATCCCTCTGGACAAGTTCGTACACAATCTTCACGGCGGGGCTGGCCCTCGAACTGCTGGCCTTCTGCTACTGGCTGGTTGACATCAAAGGCTACAAGCGCTGGGCCAGGCCGTTCGTCATCTTCGGCGTGAATGCGCTCGCCCTCTTCGTCTTCTCAGGGCTGTTTGACCGCCTGATGGGGCTGATCAAGCTTTCGAGCGGTGACGGGAAAAGCATCTCCCTGCAACCTTTCATCTTCAATAATTTCTTCCTCTCGTGGGCCTCGCCTATTAATGCTTCGCTCTTCTACGCTATCGCTTATGTCCTGTTCTGGTTCTTCCTGATGTGGCTGCTCTACCGGAAGAATATTTTTATCAGGGTGTAGAATCTGTTCAGAGTTGTCGGACTGCTTTGTGGCTATAACAGGTAAAGGATTATGAAACGAAAGATAGTTTACATTTGCCTTGCGACGGTGACATTTGTCGTTGGCGTGAGCTTGAATTGCATATGGTCATTTCAAGCTCAGGTTGCCTCGTGTTCCAGGCTAAAACCTGTTTCTATCAAATCACCTCTGGCTATGGAGACTGAGGCGGCCGAAGACTTGCTCCGGCGAGGAGTAACATTTCGTGACTTGGGAAATAGAGACATGATGGGGAGTTCCAACGGCACTTACTTACGGCAAGATTTTGAGTCCTCTGATGGCGTGCGGATTCATAGGGAATATGGAGATTACAAATCTTATAGCATTGCGAAACAAGTATTCGAAGCAGAGAGATGGGGTGAAGTGACGATTTATGAGGACAATGAGGGGATGAAAGAGGGGCGAGTAGTCGGTGTGTTCAAAAGCCCTGAATTCTTTAAGCAGTTTGCTTCCGTCAGGCTAAACGATAGAAAAGTTACCTGGATTGAGGCGCCTTCTTTAAGGTACATTCTGGCGTTTGAAAAAAGCCAGAGATAGAGTCTTTCCTTAAAAGAACCAAAAAGCTATAGCGGTTTTAGAATCAGTGTACGGGATGCCAATCAGCGCTGCCTGCTTAAGCCAAGCGTCGTACGCTGTAGCAGCGGACCCGCCCGCTACCGCAGGCGGTACTGACCCGTAAATGCAATCTTCGATTGCTATAATTCCGACCCGACAATTAACGTCTATATCCCGGTCCGCGCAGGACGTGACCTGCGAGCGCCTTCGTCCGCTGCCCATTATCAACACTTATCTGCCCATTGATGATGACGTAAGGAATGCCTTCCGGATATTGATTCGGCTGCTCGAAGGTCGAGCGGTCGCGCACGGTTTGCGGGTCGAAGATAGTGATATCGGCGTATGCGCCTTCGCGCAGAGTCCCGCGGTCCTTCAGGCCGACACGCGCGGCGGATAGGCCGGTCATTTTGTGGACGGCCTCTTCCAGCGTCAACAGGTGTTCGTCGCGGACGTAGCGAGAGAGGATGCGCGGGTACGAGCCCCAGCCGCGCGGGTGGCCTTTGTCGGTCGAGAGCGGGCCGTCCGTGGCGCGCGCGCCGCTGTCCGTGCAGATGGCAACGTAGGGCGAGCGCAGCGCCGCGCGCAAATCGTCCTCGGACATCATGAAGTAGATGGCGCTCGTCTCGCCGTGGTCCGCGAGGATGAGGTCGAAGAGGGCATCAAGCTCGTCTTTCTTCTGCTCGGCCGCGATTTCAGAGATGCGCCTGCCCTGCAAGCTTTCGAGCTCAGGGTGGACGACGGAACTGATGAGCACGCCCGTGCCGCCCCCGCTTCCGAGAAAGATGTTCTCCCAATCATTCGAATCGGTCATGATCTCGCGCTTGAGTTGCGCGCGCGTCGCGGGATCACGCAGTCGCTCAAGCATACGCTCCATGCCGCCTTCCAGGGCCCAGGGCGGAAGACAGGCGGTGAGTGCCGTGCTCGCCGCCGTGTAAGGATAAACATCAGCACTGATCTTCAAGCCGCCGGCGCGCGCCGCGTCGATGCGCTTCAGAATTTCGGGCATGCGCCCCCAGTTCTTTTTGTAAGCGGTCTTGAGGTGCCAGATTTCGACCGGGATGTGCGCGCGGCGCCCTATCTCGAAGACCTCTTCGAGCGACGAGTCGAGCGCGTTTGCCTCGCTGCGTTGATGCGTGGCGTAGATGCCGCCGTAGCGCTCGGCGACCAGAGCCAACTCGATAAGCTCGTTCGTTTTGGCGAAGCGCGCGGGCACGTATTGCAGCGAAGTTGAAAGTCCGAGCGCGCCGTCTTCCATTGCTTGCGCGACAAGGCGGCGCATCTGTATCAACTCATCCGTCGTCGGCGGGCGATTGTCAAAGCCTATGATAATGGAGCGCACCTGGGTGGCGCCGACGAATGTGCCGAGGTTGACGCCCATGCCCTGTCGCTCAAGCCGGCCGAAATACTCACGGAGCGTGCGCCAGTCGACGGTGATGTTATACCGCTTGTAGTATTCTCCCTCTTCCGCAATCAGGCGCTCGTTGATCGGCGCGGCGCTGTTGCCTTCGCCCGTGATCTCGGTCGTGACGCCCTGCATGACCTTACTCATGGCGCGCGGGTCCACCAGGAGATTGGTTTCGGATTGGCCGAGCAGATCTATGAATCCGGGCGTGACCACCAGACCCTTAGCGTCAATCACGCGACGCGCCCGCGCCGTTGTGAGCTTTCCGATGCGCGCAATGCGTTCGCCTTTGATCGCGATGTCCGCGATGAAGCCCTGTCTTCCGGTGCCGTCAATTACACGGCCATTCCTGATCAGAATGTCGTATTGAGGCGGAGGCGACGAGGCCTCGCCGGTTGTTGAAAGCGCTGAAGAGAAGAGAGCTGAGATGCTCAAGAGCGAAGTGATGACGATGGCTGATTTCATGTCGAAGGCAGAATGTGCGTCGAAAAGTCGAAAGGCAAAGGCCGAAAGACTGCGTTTCTTCTTTATTGCCGGCTTCAAGCATTCTGCCCTTAATGTTTCCTGATGGCAAGAGTTTGCTTGTCGGAAGTATTCGCGGTAAAACTTCTAGTGCTCGACCCGAAGCTTAAACGGACGGTGAAAAGTGGCAGACGCAACTAAACAGAGAAGACGGGTAACGCTCGGCCATGTGGCGGAGGTAATTGCCGGAGAGTTGACGGGAGATGAGAACGTAGAAGTGTTGGACGTCACGCATGACTCAAGACAGGCGCGCGCCGGGAGCCTCTTCGCGGCCGTGCGCGGGGGGCAGTTAGACGCTCATCGTTTTATAGATCAGGTGATGAAGCAGGGCGCTCTCGGCGTCATCTCGGAACTGGAAGCGCCGGCGAACTTCGGGGGCGCCTGGATTCAGGTGGAAGAGATCCGGCGGGCGATGGCCCTGGCGGCCGCGGAGGTCAACAATCATCCTTCGCGCGAGCTGCAACTCGTCGGCATCACGGGCACGAACGGCAAGACGACCACGACTTACCTGGTCGCGTCGATTGTGGAAGCTGCAAATGAACCTGTCGCGATGACGACGACGGTCGAATACAGAGTCGATAAAGAGCGCTGGAAGGCGGAGCGCACGACGCCCGAGGCCACGGACATGCAGCGCATCCTGCGCCGCGGCGTCGAAGCCGGCTGCCGCGTCGCCGTCATGGAGAGCTCTTCGCAGGCGATTGACCTGCACCGCTGCGACGCGCTTGAGTACAGCGTTGCCGTCTTCACGAATCTGACGCGCGATCACCTGGACTATCACGGCACGATGGAGAACTACTTCGACGCCAAGCGCCGCCTCTTTGACGGCAGGCTCGGCAAAGTTCCTCGCGTCTCGGTGATCAATGTTGATGACGAGCGCGGGCGCGAGCTGGCGAATGATGTTGAAGCGAGAGGGACAGAGGTCATTCGCTACGCGCTGAATGCGGAAGCGGACGTGACGGCGACCAACGTCGAGCACTCGTTAGAAGGCATGCGCTTCCGGCTCCGCACCCCGGCAGGCGAAAGGGATCTTCGTTCGCCGCTGGTCGGGCGGCCGCACATCTACAACATTCTGGCCGCGACCGCCTCGGGGCTCGCGCTCGGCTACGATCTGGAGGTGATAGCGCGCTCTCTTGAAACCTGCGCGGGCGCGCCGGGCCGCTTCGAGCGCGTGCCGCACGCGGGCGACTTTGCGGTCGTGGTCGACTACGCCCACACGGACGACGCGCTCGTCAACGTCCTACGGACGGCACGCGACGTCACGCAGGGGAGAATCATTACAGTCTTCGGCTGCGGCGGCGACCGCGACCGTTCGAAGCGCGCCCCGATGGGCGAGGCGGCGGCGACGTTGAGCGACGTGGTGATTTTGACTTCGGACAATCCGCGCACGGAAGACCCTTTGCGGATATTTGCGGATGTCGAAGCCGGAATGCGCGAGACTGCAAAATCCTACGAGAAGATAACAGACCGCCGGGAAGCCATCGGGCGCGCCGTCGCGGAAGCGCGCACGGGAGATCTGGTCATCATCGCGGGCAAGGGCCACGAAGATTACCAGATCATAGGCCGCGAGGTTTCCCACTTTGATGATAAAGAAGTGGCGCGCGAAGCGTTAGCCGCGCGCGCCCGAAATTAGCCCGTTTGGTTTACCGTGCGGGGGGATAAGGCGGCGGAGCTCCATAATTCATGCCAGGAGCAGGAGCAGTGCGTCCGGTCGCGCCGGCTATCAGAAGCAACAGCCCGCCGATAATCAAAACTATCCAGCCGACCCACTGCGTGGAAATCGCAACCCCCATACTCTCCAACGAATCCGAGCTTGTTTGTCCCAGGGCCTTCGCGATGCTCGATTTAAAGTTGATAAAGTTTAAGATGATAATGCCAAGCGCGACCAGGCCGGTCAGAAGCAGCAGTTTATACTTTCTAATCGCCGCCAGCGCAATGGATGCAATCCCGGCCAGAAGCAAAACATATCCCTCCCAACTCCCGGCTTTAATGCCGTCAAAAAAGCTTGCGCTCTGACTAATATCTGCCTGCGCAACGCTAATGGTGACGAGCGGCAAAAATATGCCGACCAGGACTAAAACTCCTCCGACAATACCAAGAATACGGCTATCCATAAGGGGGCTCCTTTTAAGCTCGGTTCGATTTTGGGATTAGAGTGTACCTCGGCCACTCTGCTTCATCGGGCGGCTAAACAATAGTGCTTCTAAGCCAACTCGCATGACAAGTCAAGAGTAATTTTGCAAAGAGAAGTTTCGAGGGACACGCGGCTCGAATGCCTCTGGTCCGAAACTCCCGGTCAGACGTGATTCTCTTAGTCGGGATTGAAGACGTTTTACGCTTCACTGGGGCAGATTTTTGCGCGCCGAGTCGATCAGGCGGTGAAGAAACCGCTGCTCTCGTTCGCCCAGGTCGGTGAAGCGCAGGGCGAACCCTATCTCTTCCACAGCGTAAACGGCCTCGCCCGAGAGTGTGACGCCTTTCCCGTTGGGGAACTGAATTCCGACCTTGATCGGCTCGTTGACTTTAATCTCGGGCGCCGTGAGAACGAAACAGCCGCTCGTGCTGATGTCGCTGATCGTTCCTTTGCGCCGGCAAGTGGCGCTCTCCCAAAGGGCATCGACGTTGACGTGAAAACGCTCGGCGCGCCTGCGCTCGGAAAAGGTCATCGTAGTGTCTCTCTTAAATTAGTGGGCCGGGGCTGGCATAACATCTGACTTTTAGACCGAAGAGGTACGCCAATCCTCTCGAAACTTCACGGTCAGCTTCAGTAAGTCATGGGTGAAAAGCGAGCCGGACAAGCATTCTCACTCTTCGCCTTCGACGGCCGGCTCCGAATACGCTACGCGGTTCCGGCGCGACAGATACCAGTAAACGGGAAGCCCGAGCGCGATTAATCCGAGGCCGATGAAGGCATTAATGCTGATGCCCTTTATTCCGTCCCCAGGATAAGTGCCGTGGAGCAGCATCTTAACTTCCGTCAGGGCGCGGCCCGTGTCGGGCAGCAGCGTCGTGTAGAGAAGCCAGCCAGTCACTATCAGGAAAAGCACGGGCACTACAGGATAGCCCCAGGCGCGATAAGGCCGCTCCGCGTTCGGCATCCGCCGGCGGAAAATGAAGATCGAAGCCGTCGTCAGGCCGTAGAAAATCCAAGAGCCGAAGATCACATAATCGGTCAAAGTGTCGAACGAACCTGAGAGAGTCAGGATGCCCGCCCAGATGCCCTGAAAAATGAGAGCGCCGACCGGCACGTGCGTGCGCGGGCTGAGGCGCGAGAGCCTGTTGATGAAAAGCCTGTCGCGCGCCATCGCGTAAGGCACGCGCGCGCCGGTCAAAATCGAAGTGTGCAGCGTGCCGAGCGAAGAGGCCATCAGCGCCGCGGCAATCAGTCCCGCCACCAGACTCTTGATAGACTGGCTGAACGAGCTCATGAACGTGTCCGCAACCGTCGCCGCGACGGACGAGCCGGCGGGCACGCTGGCGATCTGCTTCGGCGTCAGCACGTAGAAATAGGCTATGTTGACGAAGACGTAGAGCACGATGATGAGCATCGTTCCGCCGACGAGCGCGAGCGGAATGTTGCGCTGCGGGTTTTTCACTTCGCCGGCGACGAGCGTGATGTTGTTCCACCCGTCATAGCCCCAGAGCGCCGCCAGCATCGCCGCGCTGAACCCGGCCATGCCGAGCATCGCGCCCTGGCTGACGCCTTCGCAGAGGCCGCCATCATTCGCCATTCCGAAATGCCCGAAGTCACCGTTCGCCAGCAGAAAAGCGCCGAGTCCGATGCCGACGACGAGCGCGATTTTGACTCCGGTCAGGACCGTGGCGATGTGGCCGCTGACAATGACCGTCGCGCAGTTGATTAAGGTGAAAAGGGCGATCAGGGAGAGCGCGATCAGTTGCAGGTAGCCGAAGTCGACCGAGTGCCCGAAGAGATTGATTGAGAAGAAGGGGGCCTTGAGCGAGCCGCCAGTCAGGTCGTTGAGGAAGATGGCGAAGGCCGCCGCGACCGAAGCCTGCGAGCCGGTCTTGGCGATGAAGATCTGCATCCACCCGTAAAGAAATCCCCAGCGCGCCCCGTACGCCTCGCGCACGAAAACATACTCGCCCCCGGCGCGGGGCATCATCGCCGCCAGCTCCGCATAAGTAAGCGCGCCGGCCAGCGACAGAACGCCTGCCGCAATCCAGACGACAATGACCATCCCCGGCGTCCCGACGTTACAGGTCATCACGCGCGCCTTCAGAAAGACGCCCGTGCCGATGACGTTGCCGATGACGATAGAGGCGGCGGCGACCAGTGTCAGGCCGCGAATGAGCGTGATATTGCTGGGCGCAGGTTTTGACATATCCTATTGAGGAGATAACTCGTTTGAAATTTTACCGCCTTAGTCGTTAACACGGCGAGTAGTTCACGCCGCGCGCCTTAATTTCGCTCTTCCGGTTAGAGCTTTGGCGGCGTCTTCTCCAGTCACGACCGCGCCTTCCATGAAGCCCTGCCAGTCGGCCAGATGCTCTCCGGCGAAGAGAATTTTACCGTGCGGCTGCTGCAGGATAGGGCGAATCGTGTACCACTGTCCGGGGCGGTAGAGAGCGTAAGATCCGCCCGTATAAATGTCTCGCTGCCAGGCGTAAGACTGGATCGCGCGCGCAAGTTGCGGCGCGTCCGCGTTGAAGGGAATCAGATCGCGCGTCACTATCTCGGTGCGACGCGCGTCGTCCTGCGAAGCGAGGACATCGGCCTTCTCGCCGACGGCGTAACTGCAAAGGATCCCCTGCGTGCCCGGCTGATCTTTCGTGCTGTGAAAATAGTAGTGGGAGGTGACATCGCTGACGAGCGAAAAATTCTCTTCGCCCCAGAAGCGCCGGTCGAAGAGGACCGAGTTCTTGATAATGCGCGCGTACTGGAGTTGCTCCGCCGCGTCCCGGTAGGCAGGTGAGAGCGGCGGGTCGAAGCGTATCTTGTCCAGCACGCGTGGAGGCACTGTGCAGATGCAGGCATCGGCCGTGTAGGTGCCGTTATTGGTCTTGACCGTGACGCGGCCGGCGCGCTGGCGTATCTCTTCGACGACAGTGCTCGTGTGGATGTTGTCCTGGCCGATGCGTGAAGCAAATTCTTTGACGAGGCGCGAATTGCCGCCGACCATCTTGTAATCCATCTCGTTGGCGGGGCTCGACTCGAAATATTCCGAGGCGGCGGCGAAGGCCGAGACGTGGCGGATGGATTCGCCGAAGTCCGTGCTGTCCTGCAGGTCGCGCAGGAGCAGGTCGTCCTCGGTAAAGCCTATCTCTTCGAGCCAGGTCCACCAGTCGAAGCGGTCGAGATGCTTCTTCTCGCTCAAGGTGTAGCGCTCGTAACGCTTCTTAAATTTCTCGAATGCCGTCTTGGCCTGCGTGGAGAAGTCCCATTCGTTCGGGCGCTTGACGATGCCGTTGCGCATGAGCGAGGCCGCGAAGCGGTGGTCTTTGAGCTCGATTCCGAAGTCGTGGCAGAGCGCCTTCAAGCGCTCATGGCTGTCGCCAACCCACTCGCCGCCCATTTCGCAGACGAGGTCCGAGCCATTAAAACTGTATGAGAGAACGCGCCCCCCGAGGCGCTCTCTCGCTTCAAGCACGGTCACGCCCCAGCGGGCCTGCCTGAGTTGGTAGGCGGCCGCCAACCCAGACAACCCGGCGCCGATGACGATGGCCGAATAGTTGCGGCGCTGAATCGCAAAGGAGTTTTGGTAAAGAAGCGGGACGCCGATGGCGGCCGCTCCCGCTGCCTGAAGAAACTTGCGGCGAGTCAACTTCTCGCCTGATGATTTGTTAGGCATAGTGTCGAAGAAGTACGGACCTCTCTTACCAGACATCGTTCGTCACAAGATCATCATATTGGTCGCGCCGGCGGATCAGATCAACCCCGCCGCCCTCGCGCACTATGACGGCGGCGGGAAGCGGGCGGCCGTTGTAGTGGAACATTTGCGCGAGCGAGTAGGCGCCGCTGTTAAGGAGCGCGAGCACTTCGCCGGGCTCAACCCGCGCAGGCAGGATGCGGTAGTCGGGCAGTCGCCCCTCGCGCTCGATGTCGAAATAGACGTCGCCCGAATCACAGAGCGGCCCGGCGACCTTGTAATCCGTGCCAGATTCTTCCGCCGCGCGCGAGGCGGAGATGAGGTGGTAGTACCACTTGTAATTGTTCATCGAGAGCAGCAGGTTATAGCCGGCGTCTGTCAGCAGCCAGACGTCGTTCGTCTCGGGCCGCCGCTTGATGTTGCGGACCGTGGTCAGGACGAGGCCGGCGTCCGCGATGATGCTGCGCCCGGGCTCCAGTAGGATCGTGACGCGGTCGAGCAGATGCTCGGCCCCGGCATCTCGCGCGGATTTGCGGGCGACGTCGAGGGCGGCCGAGAGAACTTCCGACGGCTCCAATTCCGCGCCGAGCATGTCGCGCTCGTGTTCGGGCAACTGATCCGCCATGGATTTGTCGCGCAGGTAGTTAACGGGAATGCCGCCGCCCAGGTTGATGTGTTCGAGCGTGTGGCCCGTCTCGCGGTGGAGCGTGACCAGATGCTCCCACATGGCCTTGAAGGCTTCGGCGAAAGGCTCGACGTCAGGCGTCTGCGACCCGACGTGGATGTGTATGCCGCTGACGTGAACGAGTTCGGGGTGTTGGAGCGCCCGGCGGAAAGCGTCGAGCACGTCCGAATAAGAGATGCCAAACTTTGAGGTCAGCAGCGCGGTTTGCAGGCCCAGGTGCGAGCGCGTACCGATTTCGGGCGTCAGGCGCAGCGCGATGTTGGCGCGCTTGCCCACGCGCTCGGCCGCTTTTTCGACCAGCTCGATCTCGTAGATGGAATCGACGTTGATGGAATAGATGCCGGCGGTGACGGCCTCGTCCAACTCCGCGTCCGTTTTGCTCGTGCCGTTGAAGATGATTTGTTCGGGGCGAAAGCCGACGCGCAGCGCCTTGTAAAGCTCGCCGCCGCTGTTGACCTCTATGTCGATGCCGGAAGCAAGGACTGTCTTAAGCACGGCCATGTTCGAGTTGGCCTTCGAGGCGTAGCAGAAGCGCACGGGACGGTTGACGAGTTGGGCGGCGCGCTTCAGGCGTTCGATGTTCGAGCGGATGCGCGGCTCGGAAAAGACGTAGAGCGGCGAATCATAGTCTTTGACGAGCGAGAGCGCGTCCACGCCGTTGATGGTTAAGTGGCCTTCGTTTGTTTCCAGATAGCCGGGAATTATCCATGCCGGGGTTGATGAAACGACTGGTGTTGATGACATTAGCTTAAAAACTCCATACATTTAGTAAATGCGTGTGAAGATAGTCCGCCCAGAGATGAGCGTCAAGTCAATGATGACAATAAATTCACCACAGAGAAAAATAGAAAGTTTTGAGTTTACAGTTGAAAGCAATAACTGAAAATCCAAAACTGAAAACTCTAAACTTTCTCTGTGTTTTTGTGGTTTAGCTTTGTAACTGGATCATTACCTCGGCGGGGTTCCAGTAGGCACGGATGGTCTGGATCAGTCCGGCCGGATTGAATTCGAAGATGTCTATGCCCTCGAATCTGACATCGCGCCCGTTCTTGCCCGTGCCCGTGCCCGTCCACTTGACGGCGGCGCCGTCGCCGGCGATGAAGATGTGGTCTTCCGTAAAGTTGATTTTCTTAAAAGCCCCGGCGATGGCGTTGAAAAACTGGCGCAGGGCTTCGTGCCCGACTGTTGGCGGAGCGCCGACCGGATCATAGGTAATGGCATCGGGCGCGAAGGTCGCGACCCAGGCTTCGGCATCCATCGCGCGAATGGCGGCAAAGTAGTTTTTAATGGCGATGGCAATATTGTCTGGTGACATCAAGATTCAGTTCCTTTCTCGCTCGCGTTGAACAAGGACGCGCCGGAGGATTTTACCTGATGGGGATTTCGGTATCTGCTCTATGAATTCGACTTCGCGCACTTTTTTGTAGGGGGCAACGCGGGCGGCGACGAACTCTTTAATCTCTTCCGCTGCAGCTGCCGCCTTGAGAACGATGAAAGCCTTCGGCACTTCGCCTGCTTCCTCATCCGGGCTGGGGATGACTGCCGCATCCATCACCGCCGGATGCGTCAGCAGAATCGCCTCAAGCTCCGCGGGCGGGACCTGAAAGCCCTTATACTTAATCAACTCTTTGGCGCGGTCGACGATGAAGAAATGGCCGTCCTCGTCGGCATAGGCTATGTCGCCTGTGCGAAACCAGCCTTCACTATCGATGGCGCCACTTGTTGCGTCCTGGCGATTGAAGTAGCCTTTCATCACCTGCGGGCCGCGCGTGTAAATTTCGCCTTCGCGGTTCGGGCCCAAAACCTCTCCCGTCTCAAGGTCAACGATCTTGCATTCAGTGTTCGAGACGACGGGGCCGACCGAGCCGGGCTTGATCTCTTCCGGTATTTCAGAGCACATGTGCGAGACCGGACCGGTCTCGGTCAAGCCGTAGCCCTGTTTGATGACGCACCCCAGACGCTCGCAGCAGGCGGCCGCGAGGTCCGCGCCCAAAGGCGCCGCGCCCGACATGATAAGTTCAAGCTTTGACAGGTCGTAGCGGTCGACGACCGGGTGCTTCGCCAGGGCAAGAATAATCGGCGGCACGAGATGAGCGCGCGTTATCTCGTAGCGTTGCAGTGTTTCCAGAAACTGCTCAAGCTCGAAGCGCGGCAGGATCACGAGGGTCGTGCCTTTGTAGAGGCCGGCGTTCAGAATGACGTTCATGCCGTAGATATGAAAAAAGGGGAGAACGCCGATCAGAATGTCCTGCTCGCGGACGCTTTCGGCCACGTTCATCTGGCAGAGGTTGGCAACCAGATTGTAATGCGTCAGCATGACGCCCTTGGCCGTCCCCGTCGTCCCGCTCGAATAGGGAAGCGCCGCCAGGTCTTCGCGCGGGTCGATCTTCACCTCGGGAACGCAGCCGGTGCTTGCCAGCAGGGAAGAGAAAGGGGTCGCGCCCTCGGCTTCGCCCGCCACGAAAATCTCCTGAACGCATGTTCCCTGGCCTGCCTCAGCGGCGCGGTCAACCAACTGCGGGATCGTGAACAGGAATTTCGCGCGGGCGTCTTTGAGTTGCCGCGAGAGTTCGGCGGCGGTGTAAAGCGGGTTAATGGTGCTGACCGTGCCGCCGAGGCTGATGACTGCGTAGAAGACAACGGCGTACTCCAGCAGATTCGGGCTGAAGATGGCGAGCACGTCCCCCTTTTTCATGCCCCGTTCGGCAAACCCTGCGGCCGCGCGCCTGACGAGCGCGCCTAATTCGCCGTAGGTCATCGTCCTGCCGGTCAGGCCGTCAATGAGCGCGGGCTTACCCCCTAACTCTTCCGTCCTGTGCAGGACGAATTGCGTAAAGGGCACTTCAGGGATGGTGATGTCGGGATGGGGGCTGCGGAATATCATAGTTATTCTACGCGCATGAATCGCGCATCGGATTGCCTGTCGAACTTTCCCGTTTATGTCTGTATTGCCCCGGCGTTCTATGCTATATACGTTTAACTTAACACAGAACGCAACGTTGACGAGAGATAATTTCGCAGTTTGCTATGGGCTACTTTCCTGCCAAAGTTGGCGCTGGCGTGCGGAAGGTTTCACGCAAAGGCGCAAAGGAACGGCGAAGGCGCAAAGAAGAGGTCACGCTCGTTCGCAATCGGTTATATGGGTTTTAAATAATTTCGAATTTGAGATTTCAAATCTCAAAGAGAATGAAAAGCGGGAGATGGAAATGGAATTAACAGATATTTCGACCGCGAACAGCGGCGGCGACGACACAAGGGAAGAGCCGGGGCGCGAAGAGGAGAGCGGCGATGTGGCGGAGCCGGACGCGCCGACCGCCGGAGAAGAGAATGAGGGCATGAGTACCATTCTCGGCGCCGACCCTTTGACCGGAGTGCAACAGGACGCCGGCGACGAGTAACGAGGTGAAAGACTATGACTGAGGCAACCGCCCCCACCATTCTCTGTCTCGCGAGCTATTTCAAAGGCATCGAATTCCTGCGCGAGTGCAAGCGGCAGGGTTGCCGGGTCATCCTCGTGACGAAAGAGAAGGCGCTTTCTGAGGATTGGCCGCGCGAAAGCCTCGACGACATCATCGCTCTGCCCAACGACGCCGGCCCCGAGCTGTTCGTCTACCTGGCGGGCCAGCTCGCGCGCCCGCAAAAGATTGATCGCGTCGTGGCGCTTGAAGAGTACGACGTCATCACCGCCGGGCTGATCCGCGAGCATCTCTGCATGGACGGGATGACGAGCGCGGACGCGCGCACCTTCCGCGACAAGCTGCTGATGTGCTTGAAGGCGAGCGCGGCCGGGATTCGCGTGCCGGATTTTATACACGTGCTCAACTACGACGACCTGCGCGATTTTATGTCGAAAGTCCCGGCGCCGTGGGTGATGAAGCCGCGTACGGACGTTTCGGCAATCGGGATCAAAAAGCTCCACGAAGCAGAACAGGTCTGGCGAGCGATTGACGCCCCTTTCCAGCACAGTGGGATCCGAAGCTTGGAATTCACGTGACTTGAAGTCGCGGC